>ENA-OPVV01002370-OPVV01002370.1-human-gut-metagenome-genome-assembly--contig:-NODE-2370-length-11631-cov-1.673117_pt1 | contig 11631 bp, 8 predicted proteins | sample MGYA00241500_ERZ501992 | MGnify/ENA primary metagenome ERZ501992 (study PRJEB25962, sample SAMEA2043052) | human gut metagenome | biome: human gut; feature: human-associated habitat; material: faeces...
GAAGAGTTCCTTAGCTGCATCTTCAAGTGGAAGATCATCTGTAACAATTCTTCCTGCATTAAAGTCAATCCAGTTACCCTTATTTCCTGCAAGTCTTGAGTTAGTTGCAATCTTAACTGTAGGAACCGGTGATGCAAATGGTGTTCCACGTCCAGTTGTGAAAAGAACCATCTGTGCACCTGAAGCTGCACAAGCTGTAGCAGCAACAAGGTCATTACCAGGTGCGCTGAGAAGATTAAGTCCCTTAGTATTAACTGGCTCTGCATATGCAAGCACACCCTTTACTAATGAGCTTCCTGACTTCTGTGTACATCCTAAAGACTTGTCTTCAAGAGTTGTAATACCGCCATCCTTGTTTCCTGGAGAAGGATTCTCGTAAATCTCCTGGCCATTCTTAATGAAGTATTCCTTAAAGTCATTAATAAGATGAACTGTCTTCTCGAAGAGTTCCTTGTTAGCACATCTGTTCATAAGAATTGTCTCTGCACCAAACATCTCAGGAACTTCTGTAAGGATAGTTGTACCACCCTTAGATACAAGCATATCTGAGAAAAGACCAACTGTTGGGTTAGCTGTAATACCTGATAATCCATCAGAACCGCCACACTTCATACCAATGATAAGTTCCTTGGCATTAACCTTTTCACGCTTAAATGTTGCAGCATAAGCCATAAGCTCATTCATAAGCTTCTCAGCTTCTTCCTGCTCATTCTCAACATCCTGAACCTGAAGGAACTTAACTCTGTCAGGATTAACCTCTCCAATATAGTCCTTAAGAACTTCTATACGGCTGTTCTCACATCCAAGACCAAGAACAAGTACTGCACCTGCATTAGGATGATTAATTAAATCAGCAAGAATCTTTCTTGTATTCTCCTGATCCTCTGTTGTCTGTGAACATCCATATGGATGAGTAAATGCAACTACTTCATCTACTCCTTCTGGCTTGTTAGCTCTTGCTGTTGTTTCAATTGCTCTTGCAATTGAGTTAACACATCCAACTGTAGGAACAATCCATACTTCGTTACGGACACCAACCTTTCCGTTCTCTCTCATATATCCATCGAAATAAGCTGGCTCTGAAGGCTCAACATCCTTATGTCCCTCTGGTTCATATGTATATTCAAGTAATTCACCGAGACCAGTCTTTAAGTTATGAGTATGAACCCATGCTCCAACTGGAATATCAGCCTGTGCAAATCCGATTCTGAAACCATATTTGATAACCGGATCACCATTCTTGATAGCCTTAATTACAAACTTGTGTCCCTGTGGAATATCTTCTACAGTTGTCACATCAATTCCTGCAACATTAAGAGTTGTGCCTTTAGCAATAGGCTTTAATGCTACAGCAACATTATCATCTTTATTAATCTTGATAAAATCCTGCATATATCCTCCAATTCAATTTGATTATTATATTAAATAAGAGCGGATGAATATAAAAACATCCGCTCTATAATCATTCAAAGAGCTATTAATTAGTCAGCTAAATCATTAACTACTGCTCTCATACCTCTTTCTCTGATATCTGTGATGTACTCAGTAATAACTTCTTCAAGGTTAAGAACCTTAGAAAGATCCTCGCCACCAAAGAACTTAGTATTGCTTAAGTAAGCATGTGTGAATTCCTTAGCAGACTTTCCTGAATTATCTCTGAAGAAATCAAGAACAGCCTTGTCATCTGTGATGTTGTACTCTTCACCGTTTCTGTCACCCTTTAATACAATACCACCGTTGAACTCAGCTTCTGTCTGTGATGTATAGAAGCTCATAAGTGCTGCGATAGAGAATGTAAGGTACTTAGGAAGCTTGTTAAACTTATTAACATATCCTAAGAATGAAGGTAAACATCTAGCTTCCCACTTAGATACTGAGTTAAGTGAAATGCTTAATAATCTATGATCTACGAATGGGTTAAGGAATCTGTCAATAACAGCCTTAGCAAACTCTTCGCAATCTTCCTTAGAAAGTGAAAGTGTAGGAATAACTTCATTGTAAAGTGTTTCTTCCATATACTTTCTGATAACTGGATCCTTCATAGAGTTCTCTACGTTATCGTTACCAGCAAGGAATGATGCTAATACGAATGATGTATGTGAACCATTAAGGATTCTTACCTTTCTTTCCTTATATGGATGATGATCCTTTGTAAATACTACATTAAGTCCAGCTTCCTTGAATGGAAGTTCCTTCTCAAGCTGTTCAAGTGGAAGGTTAGAATCACTTTCTACAACCCAGAGACCGAATACTTCAGCTCTGTCGATAAGCTGATCTTCATAGCCCCACTCTTCGCAAAGCTTAGCAGCATCTTCTCTTGGATAACCTGGAACAATTCTATCAACAAGTGTTGGGCAGAATGAGCAGTAATTGTTAACCCAATCCTTGAATCCATCTTCAAGTCCCCAAAGCTCGATAAACTTCATGATGCACTTCTTTAATTCAATACCATTATCAGCGATAAGTTCGCAAGGAAGTAAGATAAGTCCCTTATCTGCTGCTCCGTTGAACTTCTGGTATCTCTTGTAAAGAAGCTGTGTAAGCTTACCAGGATATGTCTTAGGAGGACGAGCATTAGGATCGTTATCTGTCTCGTCAAATACGATACCAGCCTCTGTTGTATTAGAAACGATGAATCTAAGAGTCTCGCTTGTACCATACTCAATGTACTTGTCATAATCCTCAATAGCTGCAACTGCATCTACTACTGATGTAATCTGACGTGTGATTTCCTTAGGCTGTCCATCTACGAAACCTCTTAACTGAAGTGTGTACTGGCATTCCTGGTCATGGAATCTCTCAAGTGTACCGAACTCGATAGGCTTAACGATAACAACACCACCGTTGAAATCTGTCTTCTCATTAGTTACATCGAAGATATAATCAACGAATGCTCTAAGGAAGTTACCCTCACCGAACTGCATAACCTTAACAGGTCTGTCAACTGCATGTGTAATACTCTTGTTTAATCTCTGCATCTTAAATCTCCTTTTTTCATTGGGAATAATCCGTTTTACGATAACGGTCCCTAATTATTAACCAGTAAATGGTATGTAAATAAGTGCATGTAAGCGCTTTCATAAATAAAATATACTTAAAAATGCTCTAAGTCAATACATTTTTCTGCTTTTTAAAAAATTCTTACATTACACTTGTTTTTATAATAATACCATTGTATAATTCATTTATCAATATGTAAGCGCTTACATTTATTCATTTTTTATCAATTTTTGTTAAGCGATACATTTACATTCGTCAAGAGATGAGGTCGCACATGAATATTAATATATATGATGTTTCTAAAAAAGCTGGTGTATCCATAGCAACAGTTTCAAGGGTTCTTAACGGCAACACCAGGGTTTCTGAAAAGACAAGAGACAAAGTTATTAATGCAATGAAAGAATTAGACTACACTCCTAATGTATTTGCAAGAGGATTAGGTCTTAATACTATGAAGACAATTGGCATTATGTGCATAGATTCATCTGATATATACCTTGCCAACGCTGTTTACTATCTTGAACAGGAGCTTCGCAAATACAACTATGACTCTATTCTTTGCTGCACTGGTAAAGATTATAATAATAAGAAGAATTATCTCGAGCTTCTTTTGAGTAAAAGAGTTGACGGAATTATTCTTGCAGGTTCACAGTTTGTAGAAAATACCAGTGAGCATAATAACGACTACATTATTAATGCAGCTAAAGATGTCCCCATTGTGCTGGTCAACGGCTATCTGGATGCTGCCAACATTTATTCAGTAATGTGCAATGATGAAGAAGCTGTATACAATGCGACAAAACTCTTGATAAATAATTCACATCGTAATATAGTTTACTTATATACGAGTACTTCATACAGTGGCATGAATAAGTACCACGGCTATCTTAAAGCAATTAATGAAGCCGGTATTACTCTCCCGGATGAATTCCATCATCTGTGTGGCAAGAACATATCTCATGCCAGGGATTATCTTACATATCTATATGATAAAGGTATGAAGTTTGATGCCGTTATGACATCTGATGACTCTATCGCTGCCGGTGCTGTCAAGTTTGCACATACTCACGGAATCAGAATTCCTGAGGATTTAGAGGTTATTGGATACAATAACTCTGTTCTTTCATTATGTACAGAACCTGAGCTTACCTCTATTGACAGTAAGGTTGAGGAACTATCCTCATGCGCGGTAAGCGTGCTAATGAAGGTTTTATCCGGTGAAGATGCTGACAATCACAGTATCATCGCCGCTGATATAATAAAACGCAACACAACAATATTTTAATTCACAGGAGGATTATGAATCATGAAACAGTTCATGGACAAAGACTTTTTACTTTCAACTCCAACAGCTCAGCATTTATTCCACGATTATGCAGCTAAGATGCCAATACTTGACTATCACTGCCATATCAACCCTAAGGAAATCGCTGAAGACAGAAAGTTCGAGAACATCACACAGGTATGGCTTGGTGGCGATCATTACAAGTGGCGTCAGATGAGAACTAACGGTGTTGATGAGAAGTACATCACAGGTGATGCTTCTGACCGCGAGAAGTTCCAGAAATGGGCTGAGACTCTTGAGATGGCTATCGGTAACCCACTTTATCACTGGAGCCACCTTGAACTTCAGAGATACTTCGGATACAACGGTATTCTCAACGGCGATACAGCTGAGGAAGTATGGAATCTCTGTAATGCAAAGCTACAGGAAGATTCTATGTCAGTTCGTAACCTTATCAAGCAGTCAAATGTTACATTAGTTTGTACAACAGATGATCCTGTTGACTCACTTGAGTGGCATCAGGTTCTTAAGGATGATAAGACATTTGACGTACAGGTACTTCCTGCATGGAGACCTGACAAGGCTATGAACATCGAAAAGCCTGAATATCTTGATTACCTTGAGACATTATCTAATGTAAGCGGAATTAAAGTTAATTCATTTGCTTCATTAATGGATGCTCTTAGAAACCGTATGGATTTCTTTGCTTCTATGGGATGCTCAGTATCAGATCACGCTCTTGAGTATGTAATGTACAAGCCATACACAGAAGAAGAAATCGAAGCAATCTTTGCTAAGAGATTTTCTGGTTCTGCTATCACTACAGAAGAGATGAACAAGTTCAAGACAGCATTCATGGTATCTGTAGGTAAAGAATACAACAAGCGTAACTGGGTAATGCAGTTACATTATGGTACAATCCGTGATAATAACAGATTCCGTTATGACCAGTTAGGTCCAGATACTGGATTTGACTGCATCAACACATATGACTGCTCTGCTGAGATGGCTCAGTTCCTTAACGCACTTAATGCTACAGATGAGCTTCCTAAGACAATCATTTACTCACTTAACCCTTCAGTTAACGCTGCTATCGGAACAGTTATCGGATGCTTCCAGGATTCTAAGGCTGTTGGCAAGATTCAGCAGGGTTCAGCTTGGTGGTTCAACGATCATAAGGTTGGTATGACTAACCAGATGACAAGCCTTGCTAACTTAAGTCTTCTTGGTAACTTCATCGGAATGCTTACAGATTCAAGAAGCTTCCTCTCTTACACAAGACATGAGTACTTCAGAAGAATCATGTGCGAACTTATCGGTGGATGGGTAGAGAATGGTGAATACCCAGCAGATGAGAAGGCATTGAAGAAGATTGTTGAAGGTATCTCATACAACAATGCTGTAAGATACTTTGGATTCGATCTTTAATTAATACCTAAAAAGATAAAAGCCGCTGCCACAATATTTGTGGTAACGGCTTTTTTACTACTTATTCTGTTCTGCTAATAACTTCTTTAACTTTTCAACTTCTGCTTGTAACTCATTATTCTTTACTGAAAGTTCATTATTCTTCCCTAAAAGCTCATTATTCTTCCATGAAAGCTCATCTTTCTGTTCCTTCAATTCATCAATCTCGCCTGTCAGTTCATCATTCTGAACCTGCAAAGCCTCCATCTCATCCTTCATCCTGTCGACCATCAACTCTGCCGTATTCCTGTCCAATATCCTTAACGCCTCTGAAAACATACTGAGCACCTCCCCAGGTCTTTCCAAATATTCATTAATATCCCGGCGTACAGATTCCAGATCAGGAAATATCTCTATCAACCTTTCTATCTCCTGCGGTGTCTCGGCTACGAACAATGACAGATACTTTAACCTATCCTGTTTCATCTTCTCAGATACAAGTTCATCATTATACTGACTACTGTCATAATCGTAATCCGTTATCTCGGTACACCCTTCTCTGATATCAGAATATCTGTATTTCCTGAACGTGTCAAGACTTACAAGCACAAAATCCTGCAAAAGCTCTATCTTGACTCCAGTATTAAATCGTGTCTTTCCAACATGAAAATATAATGCCTTATCCATGTCACTTATAAGACTTTTATTGCTGTCCTCAAACAAAATAATTGTATGAACCTTACGCATATCTTTATAAGACGGCTTTGAAGAACCATTCATTGAAGAATTATGCTTTCCTGCCTGATTCTTTCCAGTGATCATCTTATACTGACGCAGCACAAGGTCAGCTGAATAGCACGATATTCTCTCTGCCGGAAAATCATATGAAATCTTCTGAATCTCAATGTTGGCGATACTCCCATCGGCCATCATAACAACCATATCCATAATAATCATCACACCAAGAAACTGCGAATCCTCATTAGGAAACACTTCAAGAACTGTAACCTTCTGCCCCAACAGACAGCTTACCAGTTCTGAAAGCCTGTCTCTTCTCTCAACCGGATTAAATATCTTCTTAAAAAATGGATCATACAATAAAGGCAGTGACTTCCTTCCCTTTAGAAAATCCTCATACCTACCAGCCCACTCCTCATTCTTCTTAAGATACTGATATGTACTTAAACATAACGAATCCCCATTAATCTGACGCATAGCTGCGTCATAATAATCCTTCTCACTAAACTCCATAATACATTTACAATGCCGGCGTTACTTCCTCCTCCAAATTAATAAACATGCACATTTATATACGTACAGTATCATATATATAGAGAAGTGTAAATATACTTGTCGTATTCTGAAGTCTTTGCGTCGTCATCTGTTGTTTTTTCGTCGAATCAGATTATCTCTTAATATCCAATCATAAATTCATATAAATTTTCCAATGCTTTCTGCAAATCTTCCTGCTTCAAAAGCTCAGCCAACTCGGTGACAGTATATTTTGTAATTCCCGGAATAAAAATATCAGGACGTATATCTGCATGTATCTCCAATACCTGTCCCAACAATTCCATGATCCTCGGAATACCTTTCTCTTCTGCTTTTCTGATCCTCATTTTCCTTTATTTCTTTCCTCTTTCAGTTTACCGATTCGCTATCTGTCATCTTCATCACAACATCATTATAAATCAATATTCAGAGCTTAACAAAAAGTCTGCTATGATATTCTCCTCATCAGAGATGTTTATTGAGTTTAAATGCTCCATGTTGAGATAACGTTTAGCACCCCATCATGGCTTGCTACAAGTCTGAGACGGGCGCATCATACGGTCCTGTTCTGCTGCAATACTTTCTGCAATCATTCTTTGCGGTTGTAACAATTTGTTAACAGTGCCTGACCTTTTCTATTCCACCTGCACCATTCATAATCCGACAGCCCGCTTACTCTGCAGGCCTGTATAAGTTCAGTCCAATATCTGTCTCGCTCAGATTTCTTCATAATCAAATGCTACCCAAATTTATTTGGAGTAAAATAATGCAAAAGTCTGATAATCGTTTGAAGTGATATGCTACAACTTTTGCGTTTCTAATCAGAACTTAGAGTATAATGCTCCAACTGTCCTAATTTTACGTCAGGAATTGAAGTATTACACTACAGGGGATTATGTAGTGCTTACGTTCTTCTAGCAATTTTTCACATAATTATTATGCAGATACACTCTGATACTTACTATATAAACTCATCTATTGTTAATAGAATGTAAGTTTCATCCGTTATCACTTAAATCATGATCTCGTTCAAACCTAATAACTCTGAAGCGATTTTCTTTTCTATATCCAAAGACTCTCATTACACTACTAAATCTAAACTTCATTATAGTTTTATCTTTGTACCTCCAAAAAGGATTATCAGTATTATTAGCCTTATTATGATACTTTTTATACTCCAATCCATCATCTAATGCTATGCTTTCCCAAGAATCATGTTTAACAAATTTTTTTAAAGTTCCAAGCAATAAATTAAATTCATTCTCTTCTAATTCATTAATTCCACAATTCTGATTTAAAATTGAACAATCTATCCTTGTACTATTAAATTGTGTTTTTAACAGATCCAATCTGCTAAGTTTCAATTCTTTATAAAATTTATCTGTTAAATACATAGGAGTATATATTGAATAAACTTTTATCTTTTCATTATCCTTACATACATCTAATTTTTTATCAGTATATTTATCACATTTGAATGATAATAATGGAAAATTATTCTCTGCAGCCTCTGCTATACATGTACAACTAACATCTTCCTGTCCATGTATATATTGGGAATTCAAGTTCTGTTTAAAATCATCCTCCCAATATGGAGCATGATATACAATTCTATCCAATTGTATCAAAAAATAAACCAGTTCATCATCATTATATTTATTCAAATCACATAGTCTAATATTGGAAGTAACTTTATTTTTATAAAAATTTTGTGTCTTGTATATTTTACTTCCTTCTGTATCATTTATTAATTCAAAACAGCGTACATTATTTTTTAAACTATCAAAAAAAGAGCTTACTGAATTGAACTGTCCACATAAAGATTTGTCATTAAGTATAAAATCCATCTACCACCCCAGTATTTCTTGTAAATCTTTTTTCGTTTGATCGAAAAAACCATCTCTCTGTTGCTGTGCTCTTCCCTCATCATCAATTGGAATAAGTATAGGGTTAGTATTGCCGTCTGATAATTGTTCAAAAAAATACACACTCACATTATCACATTTAATTTCATCATTACAGATAGATTTTCTCACAGCATTGTAAATATGATCACTATGAGTTTCAACTATTACCTGAACTCCATTCTTTGCAAGAAAAGATATAAATGATACAAATTTTGATTGACCAGAAGGATGAAGATGAATTTCTGGATTTTCAATTATCACTATATCACCTGACTCACATGATAAAGCTGCTATAATAACCTCAGCTATATAACTTACTCCCGTACCTACATTCTTAGGTCTTATATTATTCACAAGTCCATTTGCATTAAAAGAAACTCGAATCAATTCTGTTCTATCTATTTCTTCTGCTCTTATAGTATATCCAACTATTTCATTGAGCCAATAATCGACCTGTCCACCAAATGTAAGTTTTGATTGTGGATCATATACCATAATGTTTTCTTCCCACTTATCATCAGAATGTTTCTCCAAATATTGATAAGCATATTCACACTTTACCCCAATGTCTCCAGAATTACTTAATTCTTTATTATATGTATCTCTCACTCCAATTCTATCAGCTGACAAATATTTTATATTAAACTTTTCTTTCACCCCTTGAATTATCACTTTAGAGTTATCATCTTTTGCAATTTTAGAATACTTATCATTTACAGTTATTTGTATTTCTGAACTTCCTACATACCTATTTTTTAATTCTGATACTCTTCCAATGTTAATATATTTCCCACTAAAAGGATTATTCCCATCTTGTTCAAGTGCTATAATAGCTTGAATAACCGTTGATTTTCCCATTGAATTTTTTCCTGCTAACAATGTCAAATTTTTCAATGTCAATTCAACTTCATTAAAACATTTCAATCCCTTTATATTAAGTTTATTAATCATAATCCATATCATCTCCTATACATGTAGCTTAACCATCTATCTACGTTTTCAAATGTAACCTCTGAACATCTTATATCCATTAAAAATTTGTTATTCTTCAAACAATCTATCAATCTATCATAATTAGAATTATCACACATACATAAACCTGCTATTATAGCTCTTTCTCTGTTCCTCGACCTTGATATAATTCTTTTAATTGAAAAATAATTCATAATATAATCAATTATTCCACTTTCTACCACAACTTTTGCTCTATTAACGTAATCATTCTTATACATATTATTCTTATACATTGTTAAAATGGTTTTTTCTATTAATATCTGTTCTTGTGCTTTTACTTTTGTATCTACTTGTATCAAATGATTATATATTCCCCATATTGAAGCAGCCTGCAATATTTCATATTCCGTGAGTTTTATTCCTTTATGTGTGTTTTCATATAGATAACGACTAATTTGTCCTAATTCATCTATGTTATAATCCTTATATAATTCTTCTCTAATAAAATGTTCTTGACGAGATGTCCAATTATAAATAAAGTTTCCAGCAAAAATATGTAAATATTTAGGCGTGCTATAATCAATCACTTCAATAGAAACTATCGTTCTTAAAATTTTGCTAGCCAATACTCTGTAATTTTCCTTCATTGATATGAAATCAGTCATTTTCTCATAATATTCATTATTGATATTAATCATATCGTATCCCAATATATAACGTATCAAACTATACAACTTATCATCTTTCTCAAAAACAACCATATCTCCATTCTGTTGTTCTGAAACATATAACGGCGGAAATGGAACTCCAATGTCTATGGCTTCTATTAATTGTGTCGTTTTATTATTATAATATATATTCGAATGTACATATGCTTTAGAATCTCTAACAAAAATTAATCTTTCATCCCTATATAATTGCACAATTTCTTCTATTGAATATTTTTTTTCGAAAATTTGAATATTATCATCGTTATAATGAAACATATAGAATCTCCCAATGGTATTATTAATAAATCTATAAAACTATTACTCAGTATACCATTTTCACCTTTTTATATGCAATATATAGAATTTATTATTAAGTTCATTTTATTAAATCCTTTCAATATATCTATCTGCTCTATCCACAAAAAATCCCCCTTCGTCCTGATACATGACTGCGTCATAATAATCTTCCCTCCCTTTAATCTCCATAATATATGCAACACCAGTGTTTCTTCCTTCTCTGAATTAATAAACATACACATTTATATACATATAATATCATAGATATATAATATTGTAAATATACTTTTCATATTTTATTTTTGTATGTCGTCATCTGTTAATTTTTCGTCGGATTTGGTATCTGACTTTTAAACTATATGTATTCAATTCTCTTTCTGAATAATCTGAAACCATACAAATACTTTGAGTATCTGCTGACAGAGATACCGACACATATGGATGATACAGACCGCTCATTTCTGGAAGATTTTCTTCCATAGTCACCAAAGCTGCCAGAATATATCAGGAAACAAAAAGACCGCTAAACTGCGGTCTTTCAAAAGTAAAGATACATCAGATGGAGCGTATGCTTTTCTGCTGTGGACTCAGGGTATCAGAAGCCAGAAAACTACGGCTGGACATGGTCGACCTGAAAAATGGAGTACTAAAAATCTATCAGTCAAAAGGCAGCAATGACCGTCTGGTCTATCTGCCGGAGGATCTGCAACAGTTATGCTGTGAGTGCCAGCTCTTTTTCTCGAAGACAAATGATTTTTTAAGCCACTATCTTCCCTGTCAGGCAGCAAGGAGCATACAT
>ENA-OPVV01002387-OPVV01002387.1-human-gut-metagenome-genome-assembly--contig:-NODE-2387-length-11531-cov-1.802457_pt1 | contig 11531 bp, 8 predicted proteins | sample MGYA00241500_ERZ501992 | MGnify/ENA primary metagenome ERZ501992 (study PRJEB25962, sample SAMEA2043052) | human gut metagenome | biome: human gut; feature: human-associated habitat; material: faeces...
CGTTCCCGGAGGCGACAGCCGATGTCGGAGTACGTGCCCGACGCACCGTAGCAGACCACGCAGAACGGCCCGCGATTCCGGTCCTGGCTATAGTAACCGCCGCGGTACAGGCACGGGTTACTACCGACGAAATCCCAGTCATCCGGGACATATGTGGTGGTACTGCCGCCAGCCTCAGAGGGATACAGCGCCCACTCCAGCCCGCTTTGGGTCGGGATGGCGAAGTCCTTCGGGTAACCAGCAACCGGCTTACCGACAAGCACGCCGTTGGCACTGTCGCTGAACTGATTGGGATTCTTGATGACGTTCAGGCCGTTGCCATTGTAATAGCAGCCGTCCATCCAGTCGTACACATTGTCCCACCAGCCCTCGATGTTCCGGTACTGTGTGAAACCGTAAGTATCCCGATTGGCCGCCGTAGTACCGGTGTGGTACTTCATAGCGTCCGTACGCCCGTTGTTCTCCTTGGAGTTGCTGGCCGAGCAGCCCCGGCCGATCCGCTCGCCGTTCCAATCCGCGAACTCCACCAGGAACAGCATGTTTACATACCACATCTGGGCAAAGTCCAGCTGCCAGATGTTGGCCCCCAGGTTGTGGATCTGGGTTCGTGCCGTGCTCCGGGTGATGCTCACCTGCTGGGCCTTGTTGGTCTCCGACTTGTAGGTGCCATTTGCGCAGTGATACCGGGCGATGTAGGAGAAGTCCAGCTCTCCAAGGCCGTCCCCACGGTCCATATTCACCGGGTCAACATGGAACCCTTCCACGGGGCCGTCTGCGATCTGAAGCTTCAGTTTCTTACCGCTCTTGCTCCACTTGTACCAATACTTGGGCTCCTTGACCATCACGCCGCCGGTGCGGGTCTCCTTGACCATGCCGCTCCAGGGGTACAGATTGTCAAAGGGCGAGGAGCCGGAGCCGTTGTTCACCGCCGGGTTGGGGTCCCCAAAGCCCGCCGCTCCGTCGGTGCGCTTACCCTTGGTGGGGCCGCTGCTGGTCCAGTCCCATTCCACGCCGTAGATGGTCACGAACTGAGCATTGACTGCTACCTGCTTATCGGCCCCAGCCAGATAGTTGGCTCCCGCAGCTACTTTAACAATAATTGTAGTCGTGCCGGTGATGTTATTTACACTGTTCACCGTAACCTCGCCGGTCTGCTGATTGATGTTACCGATCGTAGCCACACCAACATTATTGGAAACGGCAGAGATCACGCCGTCGCCCTTTCGGGTCACGGTAAACTTGGCGCTTCGGGCGCCGGTATTCAGCGTCACACTTGTCGGACTTACAGATACGACCTGATCGCCCTTGCCGATAGCCCAGGTAGCTGTCTTGGCGTCCACCGTGCCATCCCACCACTGATGGTTGGAATCCGGTGTAAAGGCGGCAGTGTACCCTGTGCCGGCGTTGACCTTCGCCTCTACAGATACCGTCATTTTGTTTGGATCATAATTGGCGTCCCACACCGGAGTTTTGGGGTTCCCATCATACTTCAAAGCTCCGCTCTGGGCGGGAACCTTGGCGATGGAAGCTCGGCCGATGCTCCACTGAACGGTTTTATTGGTCGTAGAACCGTCCGACCACATGCCATTCAGAAGAATAAATGTGGCAGAGTGGGTGCCGGCATTGGTCTGTGCGGTCACCTGCACTTTGGAATTCACCTGGTCAAAGTTATCCCATTCCGGTGTCTGGGGCGCTCCCGTATAGGTCGGCGAGCCCTTCTGCGTAGGAACGGGTACAATAACGCTGGTGATGGTCCACTTGACCTCCTTGGCCTCAATGGAACCGTCCCACCACTTGTAGTTGGCGGTAGGAGTAAATGTGGCTTTGTAATCGCCTGCGTCAGTTCCAGATCGGTCTCCGCCAATGGTCAACTGACCGATGTCGTAGTTGGCCCAGGTGGGAGCCTGCGGTTTGCCGTTGGCCGCCAGTACATTGTTCTGCACCGGAAGAGAAGCGATGACCGCCCGGTCAATGATCCACTCAACCGTGACCTCGTCCAAGCCGCCGGGGAACTGATATCCATACGACAGATTAAACCGTGCGGAATAGGACCCAGCGTTCACGCCGTTGGTCGTGCCGGAAATGGTCATCTTCGACGGATCATACCCAGTCCAGGACGGAGTTTTGCCAGTCCCGTCATAGGTAAGGACTCCATTTTGAACAGGGACAGCCACCTCAATGGGGTTGACTGTAACATTCAAGCTGGCGGTCTTGGTCACGCCCTCATAGGTATAACCGATCTCCACCGGACGGCTCCCCAAAGTAGAGAAAGCGGTCTTGGGATAGGTGTATCCCGAAACCTCCTCCGTAGAGTCATCCGAGAATTTGGCAGTGACCACCATTCCCGCAGGGGCAAATTCCTCCAGATAGTGATAGACCATCTTGGAGGGGTTGTTGGTAACGGCAATGGATACCAGCACCTTCTGCACAGTAACCGGCACACTTGCCGTCTTGGTGATGCGGCCTTCGGTATAGGTGATAACCACCTCCGTCACTCCATCCGTAAGGACTTGGGGAGACACGGAATATCCGGTCACATCCGAAGTGAGACCATACCCATAGCCCGCGGTAACGACCATGCCCGTGGGGTCAAAGGACTCTCCGGACTTGTAGGTGGTCTTTTGGGGCGGCTTGGTAATTGTCAGGGTCTCCAGCCTCAGAGTACCGCCTCCGCCGCTGCCGCCGGTCATGTTAAAGACCTTGCCGACGTTTGCATTACTCATTATTCTGCTCGACCTCCAGTCGCAAAATATAAATGGTCAGATTTTCCGTTGGAGTTACCTCGCAGTGAAAGGTGACCTGACCGTTAACGGTGATATTGTCAGCTTTCACGCCAGTCTCGCTGACTGCCATAAAGCAATCCGCGTCAGCGCACACAATATACCAGTATTTTTCGTCAGCCAAAAGGATGTTGTCCTTTACAGTCTGAGCTCTGCCGCTCCAGTTCTCGGCCGGCAGAGTAACGGTAGTACCGCTATGCTGTGCATCCTCCAGCAGAGGAATGATCGACTCTAAAAGCTGGTCGACGCGGTTCAGGGTATCGAGTTTTCCCCTTTCTGCCAGAGCCCGCAACTGCTCTAAGGTTGTGGCTTTGTTCTCTGCCATGTTAGAGCTCCTTTCCGAAAAAATAAGAGGGGGACAGGAATACCCCATCCCCCTCCGCGGTTATCAGGCACCCACAGCGGCGCCAAAGACCTCATCCAGCATCTGATTGACTTCCTCATCAGTCGCAACCTCAATGCTGTCCAGCTTGATCTTGTCCTCCTTGGACATCAGACCATTTGCCTGGCTGGTAGCAGGCTGATAGGTGGTGTCCTGTGCGGGGATACCGAGAGCAACGATATCCTCCTTGGTCACGTCGTCGCCCAGCACCACATGACCCTGATTGTCCTTACCGACCTTCTTGAAACCGGCACCGACAGCCTCAACGGCAGGGTGGGTGTAGACCACGGTCTCCTGGCCATTGATCTTGATGTTACCGTTGACCTCGGACTTCTCCACCTTGGTCGCGCCGGAGGCAATGTCCTTCAGCGCGGCAGTGATCTTGCCCTCAATGGCGGTCATCACGGTGGCGTACTCGTCCTCGTCACCACCAATACCGGCAACGATACCGTTCAGCTTGGTGATGGCGGCGTTCATCGCGGAAGCGTCATTGGGGTGATCCTGAATCCACTGAGCAATCTCAGTCAGAGTATCCAGGGCCTCCTTGGCGCCCTCGGGGATCAGCTGAGCAGCCAGCTCCTCGTTGGCGATGGCGCGGGCGCTCTTACCAGCATCCTTACCGATCAGAGTGGCCAGATCGGCGCCGGAAGCCTTGCCGTCCAGCACAGCCTTCAGAGCGGTATCCAGATCGGCCTCAGAGATCTGAGCCTTGTAGGCCAGGGCCGCCAGACCCGTCACCGCAACATCCTTGCCGGCAACAGACAGAGTGCCGTTGGTAGCACCAGAAGCAATCAGAATGTCCACCATCTTGTCGGCGATGGCCAGGGCAACGCCGTTGACCTTAACGCCTACCAGGGACTTGGATTCGACCTTGCTGATCTCACCCTTGGTGCGCTGAGCCAGAAGCTTCAGCTGTTCGAGAGTAGTGTGCTTAGACATAAATATGTCCTCCTTAAAAATATTTGTTTACGGCTCTTCGCCGAAAACATCATCGAGAATGTCCTCCACCTCTTCGTTAGTGGCGGTATTGTCCGGAGCCTCAGGATTTTCGGGAGGTATCCAGGAGGACTGGAATGCATTGTCGAGGACTTCCTGAACCTCTGCATCTGTAGCAGTATTTTCCCGGATGACCTCAAGGATCTGGGCCTTCACGTCTCCATCGATGTGGGTGGGCGGCATCAGTTGTGTGGGGTCAAGCGCGTACATGATCTTGCTGGCCAGACACCATACCGTGTCTTTCTGAACCCCATCCTTAATGCCGGAAACTCCGATTTTGAGATTGATTCCGGCCCGTTTCAAACACTCAGCCGGAATAATGCATCGGTCATCCGTCAACGCCACAGGCGGCTGCTGTACGCCGCCGGCTTCAAAGACAGCCGATTTGGCATAACCATCCCAGCTCTGATCAAAGCGGAACTCCACAATATAGAGCTTGTCGGAGTTCTGTACCAGACTCTCATCCTTGACCAGATGGGCATAGGTTGCTTTCACTGCGATCTCCATGGGCTTCGCCTCCTTGCTTACTGAATGGCCCCGTTCCCCGACAGCTCCAGCCGGATCAGGTTGACCGTCAGGTCCGCCGCCGGCTCTGTGTCGCAGGTCAGGGTGAGAAAGCCCGAGGTGGTGATGTTCTTGGGCTGCACATTGCAGTCGAGGAACTCCTCCTTACAGGCTTCGTCCGCGCTGAGGAAATACTTGTGGGTGCCCAGGGCCAAAAGCCGCTCGTCCGCAATGGTGACGCTCCCCTCCGACCACCCCTCGGCGGGGATGACCAGGTCGAAGGAGATACCCAATACGTCGCCGGCGCCCGTACCGTTCAGGCCGTTGTAGACCGAAATGGTGTAGGTAGACCCGTCTGTCATATGCACCGTGTAAATATCCGTGGTGCCCGGCGAGTGGTCACCCTTGGTCAGCCGGATGTCCTGGATGCCCACGCCGATGGGGCCTTGCAGCTCACAGCTGATGTGGCTGTCGTAATAGGCCCCTGTCTCCGCGTCCCAGATCCACCAGGTTCCATTTTGAGGCTTGGGCGGCTTGCCGCTGTACTGCTCCGCTTTGGCTGCGCTTCCGGCGGCCTCTGCGGCGCTGTCAAGGGCGTCGGCCTTGGCCTGTTCCGCGGCTGTCCTGGCCGCTTCTGCGTCCTCCTTGGACTGGGCGGCGGTCAGGGCGTCCTCCTCGGCGCTCTCTTGGGCGGACAGGGCGGCTTCCTTCGCCGCTTCCGCGCCCGCTTTGGCGTCTTCCGCCTTGGTCTCCGAGGCCTTTGCGTTGGTTTCACTAACCTTGGCCGCGTCCCGCGCCGCCTCCGTGGCGGTCCTGGCTTCCTGAGCCGCTGCGGCGTCTGCCGTGGCTTGGGCACCCAGGGTCTCCACCTGATTGCGGACCTCCTTAGCCCGCTCTTCTGCCGCCTTGGCTTCGGCCTCGCTGAGAGCAGCGGCGTTCTTGGACTCCTCCGCCTCTCTGGCCTGTTGCAGAGCCGTCTGCTCCGAGGCCTTGGCGTTCTCCTCCGAGGTTCCGGCCCGTTCCGCTGCGTCAACGGCGAGGTCCGCGTACCCCTCCGCCGCAGTCTCCGAGGCTTTGGCGTTGGTTTCAGACTGGGCGGCTTTCCCGGCGGAGTCCAGGGCTTCGGCCGCCTTCTGCCCGGCGGTGTCCGCCTCGTTCTTGGCTTTTTCCGCGGAGGCCTTGGCGGAGTCCTTGGCCGTGGCGGCAAACTCCATGGCGCTGGAGGACTCCTTATTCATGGCGGCAAGGGCGTCGTGGATGGAACCCCGCACCTCCTCACCGTAGATCGCCTCCAGAATCTTCTTCAAAAAACTGCTGATGTCGGCCAAATCGGACCACCTCCTAATCTTCCAGCATCCAGTCGATGGCCAAAATTTCCTCCCCCGTCAGGTTCCCCTCCGCTTCGCTGTACTTGGCGGTCATCAGCTCCACCTCATGGGTCATCTCGTTGAAGGGAGCCAGCTCGTCACAGAACGTCTTGAAATTGGGGGACTCCATTTTGAGGACAAAGGTGGGCTGTCCCCGTTCATCCTTCCCTTCCTCTCCGTACTTCTCGATCAGGCTGAGGCGGATGGTCTCATATTCCACCAGGGAGTTGGAGAGAAAGCGGTAGTTCCGGGCGGCGATGTAACCGATCCGATCCCGCCGGGACAGCAGTGGCTTGAGCGAGTGGAGCCGCTCAAACACTTCGGAATTTTTTAACATTTTCTTCATGGCTGTGTCATGCTCCTGTTCCTAAATCCAGACCTTGGACGTCTGCGGCGCTGAAATCCACGATTCCCTCGAAGTAGACGATCCCGTTTCGTCGCTGGCCAATGGTGATGTATCCGCCGCAGGGGCTGTAAATGTTGATGAGAGGGGCGTCGCCCTCGAAATATTCGATGGCCAGCATGTGGTAACGGCTGCTCCCGAAAGGACCGTAGAGGTTGAAGCTTCCGAAATCGCCCCCGGCGATGATGTTGAATTCCTCGCCATAAAACTCTCCGCCCTCGATGACCGGGGAACGGATCGTGGTCTGGTCGATGTAGGTGCTCTTGATGTACCCCGGCATCTCGATGGAGTCGGCCAGCTTGTAAGCCCGGTTCGCCCGGTCGTAGGCCAGCTCCGCCTCATAGTAGGCGTCGTCCGCCAGATTATAGGCGTTGTTCGCCAGGCTGTACGCCGGGTTGGATTGAATGTTCTGATTATTCACCTGGGCCCAGTTGATGGTGCTCCCCGCCCCCATGGTCACCTGGCCGTTGATGGTGATAAGGCCCGTCGGCCCCACGGCGAAGGTGACCGCCCCGGTGTTCTTGTTGGTGACGGTCAGGCCGTACAGGTCCAGATATCCGGCGGTAAACTTTTCTTTGGCCAGGTCCATCATGCTGTTGCCGTACTTGTCCAAAAAGTCCTCCGCCTGCACTGTGCCGCCGAAGGTCCCCTTGGCTCCTGCCAGCGTCCCCGCGAAGGTGCCCCGCCTGGCGTAGAGGTTACCCTGCTCGTCCACGGTGAAGTTTCCGTTTCCGATGTTGATGGAGCCCTTCTTCATGGTCAGGGTGCCCTTGTCCAGGTCCAGGATCACGTTGGAGTTGTAGTCCCGGATGACGCCCACCCGAAGCACGTTGCCATTCAGCACCCCCGCTGTGATGTAGTCGGCCACGATGGCCCCGTCCATGGTGATGGCCAGCCCGAAGGTCTTCCCACCGTCGTTGGAGTAGCCCAGGCCGTTCATGTTCCACTTCCAGAGCTTGTCAGCCTTGGTGTAGTCTCGGACGTTGGAAATATAGAGGGTGTCCGAGCCGTGCTCGTCCCTCGTGATGGTGATGTAGCCCGTGGTGGCCATGTTCATGATGTGGGTGGCGTTCTCCTGGGCTTCCTTGAGGATGTTGTGGGCCTTGGGGAGGTTTTCGATCTTGTCCAGCACGGCGGCGTTGGTCTGGTTGCTCACGCTGGTAAGGCTCACCTGTACCGAATCCCCCATTTTGAACTGGGTGTTCTCCGGGGCGTCCAGCGGGATCTCCAGCCTGGTCACCGGGAAGAGCCGGTCCAGCCCGTGGGGGCGGGAGATGACCCGGATCTCGTCCAGCAGCTTCACCGCCTCAGTCTCCACGTCCAGATAGTGCAGGTCCAGGGCGGAAAGCTCCAGCTCCAGGTTGTCAAACTGAAGGTCCGCCAGATACTCCCTGGCCTTCTCCAGCAGCTGCGCCGCCACATAGGAGTCAGTCTGCACCCGGCTCCCAGGCAGGTGGTGAATCCGGCGAAGGGCACTGTCATTGTGGAGTACGCCGTTGTGGGCCAGGGCAAAGGAGGTGTTCCCGGCCTCCACCGTCAGATAGGCGTCCAGCGCCTCGATGGGACTGTCGTCCAGCCGGTTCCCCAGAGGGACGATGGCCGTGGCATACTCGGCGGAGTCCCAGTTCCGGACAAAGTCCAGCAGGTTGGACCCGAACTGGATCACCTGGCTGCATGTGTCCGGGTAGTCCTTCAGATAGTCCAGATACCGAACCCCGTCCGCCTTGCGCACCCGGAGATGGCCGCCATAGGCTTCCGCCAGGGCGTTGAGTGACTCCAGGGTCTTGCCGTAGTTGGTGTAATAGGTGGGGAAGGCCTCATCCACCACCGTCACCGCCCCGATGGCGAACCGGCGGTTCTCACCCACCTGCCCGTTGTGGATGGCGATGAGCTGGTCGAGGTACTCCCGGACCGATTTCCCGGCATACTCCGCTGGCGGCTGGACCGAGTCGTTGAAGAAGGCCAGCTCCCCCTCGCAGTAGAGCACCCGGTTGTTCCAGAAGTCCCGGCTCTCCGACAGGGCCCGTCCCGCCCAGATCTCTTCTCCGTTCTTTTTCACGGAAATATCCGTGACCATGCGGACGATGGTGTCGTAGGCCGCGTTGGTGGGCGGAAGGGTCATCTCCAGAGACCCGGCGGCGCTGTCCTCCAGAGTCAGCTTGGGGTTGACCACCTTCATGTTGTCCAGGGAAAAGACGTCGTTGTAAATGCACACACCGTCTGCATAAATGCTATACATGGGTCACAACCTCCCCTGTCTGAAGTCCACGGAGACGGACCCCGTTCCCGTGTCGCACCACAGCTCCAGCGTGGCGCCCAGGTCGCCGAAGAACACAAACTCCGGGAACTGGATGACCCCGTCGGGGAGGAGCTTGGTCTCGTCCAGTCCCAGCGTGGGGTTGATAAAGCGGATGTGTACCCCCCGCTTATCCGAGCTGCTCACCCGGAACACGGGGCACACCGGAGCCCGCCCGAACAGCAGCGCCGCCAGCTTCACGGCCTCAAACAGGTCGGTATTGTTGGAGGAGGATACTCCGTCACCGCGATGTCCTTGAACACGGCGGGGCGGATGACGCCATTTTGAAAGTTGAAGGGGTCCCACAGCCAGTCGTCCGTGGAGGACAGGACTGACCACTTGTAGGGCCCCACGTCATAGTCGATGGTGATGCGCGACCAGTCCTTCTCCGACTTCCAGACGTTGATGGTGAACCGCCCCTCGTAGAAATACTCCGGGTCGTCCTCCAGCACTGCCCGCAGCTTCTGCCCGTGCAGATAGTCCATGATGTCGGAATAGGCCATGTGCCAGGGCTTGAAGTCGTTCATCACGATAAACTCGATAGAGCCCGTCCGGTTTTGGTACACCGGATACCCGGTCAGGGATTGGGACAAGTCGATGACCCCATCCCCGCCGGGGATTTCCAGCGTCTTCACCTTCTGGGCCGGCGGATTGAACACGGGCCGGGAGGCGGGGACCAGCCGCCAATCATCCCAGGTGTTTTTCCCGCCAATGGTGATGGAATGATACACGGCTCAGTTCCCCCTTCCTCTCCGTGTCGCCCTCTGTCCAAGGGCGTTGTCCATGGGTCCCGCCATCTCACCGACCAGAGTGCCGGTGTCCAGCACGACCCGCATCCGCTCCATGCGCTCCGTCATCTCTGCCATTTCACTGCGCAGGGTGCGAAGCTCCTCAATGATGTCGTCGTTGTCTACCTTGACCGTCATCCGGTTCTCCCCGGAGGCGTTTTGGAACGCCAGGCTGGCCTGTCCCGCCAGGCGGATGGACCGCAGGGGGTAGAACAGGCTGTCGATCTGAGTCGAGGCCCCGGTGAGGTCAGACAGGTCCAGCACCGGGCGTATGGTGGGCCGCATCTCCGCCTCGCCGCTCAGCAGGTCGGGGAGTCCAGCAATGGCGCCGGAAAGGCCGTCCACGGCGGAGTCCGCCATGTCTGCGCCGGCGGCAAAGGACCTTTCGGCATAGCCGGCCAGTCCGCTGACAAAGCCAAGGCCGGTGAAGGACCCCAGCTCCCGGAAGACCCGGGAGGGAGAGTTGATCTCCAGCGTGTTCTTCACCGCCTCCACGCCCGCCAGCGCCATACTGGTCAGCTCGTCGATAAAGGTGGATTTGGACTGGGCCACGCCCTGGGCGAGGCCGGCGGGAATTTGCTGTCCCGTCTCTGTCCACCCGGCTTCCGACAGGATTTTCCGGGCCGCCTCGGTCATTTCCGCCATCTTGGCTTCCGTGTCCCGCTTGATCAGGCCCACATTTTCCGAGAATTCCTGCCGGAGGGAGGCCAGCTGACGGCTGGTATCCTCCTCCAGCTGGGCCATTTCGCTCTGCCAGGTCAGCCGGTACTCCTCCAGCTCCACCGCCGCGTCCGCCCGGAGCTGCGCGATCTGCTCCTGGGTCTCCACCCGAAGCCCCTCCAGTTCCGAGGTCGCCTGGTCACGGGCCTGGGCGTGCTTGATGGACCAGAGGGAGACGTACTTCTCCAGCTCGTCGTCGCTCATGGAGTTCAGCGCCCGGATCTCTTCGATGGCAGAGGGCCCCATCTCCTGAAGCTCCGCGATCAGGTCCGAGTCAACGCCCCTGGCGGAGAGCTGACCCAGAATATCCTGCCACTCGCCAAACTCCTGGACCTGACCCTCCAGATTCTGCATCAGCGTTTCACTGCTGACCGCTTCCTTCTTCGCGACCTCGTCAAAGAGGCCGTAGGACTGGTACAGGCTCTTGGTCCGGGACTCCACCGCGTCCTGATACTGCTGGTTCAGGGATTCGATGTCCCGTTCCAGCTGCTCGTTGATGGACTTGACCTTGTTGGCATAGGCCTCCTCCAGCTGGATGCGCCGCTGGTTGGCGGATTCCTGAACGCTCTGCACGTCGGCGATATACTGCTGCTGGGCCTCGTAGATTTCCTGCTCCAGCCGGTAGACCTCCCGGTCCAGCTTCTTCCGCTCCTCGGTGCCCTTGGCGTACCGGCTCTGGACCCGCTTGTAGGCGGCCAGCTCGTCGGCCAGGCTCAGACGGTTGTAATACTTTTCCTCCTCGATCCAGTCCATGGAGTTCTGATAGGACTCGTCCACAAGCTGGTTGCGGAGGGTGAAGACCTTCCGGTCCAACTCCATCCGTTCCTTGCTGCCCTCCAGATACCGGGCCTGCATCCGCTCATAGGCGGCCAGCTCCTCCTCGGTGCTCAGGCGCTTGTAATACTTCTCCTCCTCGATCCAGTCCAGGGAGGCCTGGTAGGTGGCGGAAACCAGTTCATTTTGAACCCGATAGACCTCCCGGTCGATCTTCATCCGCTCCTCACTGCCGGCCCTGTACTTCTTTTGGAGGTTTTCCCATCCGGCCAGCTCGTCCATCAGGCTCAGCTCGCCGTAATACTGCTTCTCGTTGATCCAATCCTCAAAGGCATCGACGCCCTTCTCGCTGACGGCGATCACCTCGTCGATCATGCCGGAGGCGGCCTGTGCGGCAGGGACGATGCTGTTGTTGACGCCGATGGCCAGACCCTCGCCCACGTTTTCGCCCAGATGGATGAATTCCCGGGAGGGGGAGTGGCTGTCCAGCGCCTTCTTTGCCGCTTCCAGAGCGGCCAGGC
>ENA-OPVV01002388-OPVV01002388.1-human-gut-metagenome-genome-assembly--contig:-NODE-2388-length-11531-cov-1.585221_pt1 | contig 11531 bp, 8 predicted proteins | sample MGYA00241500_ERZ501992 | MGnify/ENA primary metagenome ERZ501992 (study PRJEB25962, sample SAMEA2043052) | human gut metagenome | biome: human gut; feature: human-associated habitat; material: faeces...
TGAGGTCGAAGATGCAATATGCCGTCTGGCTCAGCTTGCTAGAGCAGCCGGAATACATATGGTTATAGCAACGCAGAGACCTTCTGTTAATGTAGTAACAGGACTTATCAAGGCAAATATTCCGTCTAAGATAGCATTTGCAGTATCTTCGGGAATTGATTCAAGAGTTATCATTGATATGAATGGTGCTGAGAAGCTACTTGGAAAGGGAGATATGCTCTACTTCCCATCTAATCTTCCAAAGCCGCTGCGTGTTCAGGGCGCATTCGTATCTGATGAAGAGGTTGAAAATGTTGTATCTTTCCTTAAGGAGAATGCAGAGGAAGTATCTTATGATGAGAGTATTGCACAGGCTACTGTAAGTCAGGAGAGCATGCCTGGCAGCAGTAAAGGCGATGATGAGAGAGATTCACTTTTTGCTGATGCAGGAAGATTTGTTATTGAGAATGAAAAAGGCTCAATAGGAAGTCTGCAGAGACATTTTAAGATTGGCTTTAACAGGGCAGGACGAATTATGGACCAGCTTGCTGGTGCAAAGGTAGTAGGACCGGAGCTTGGAACTAAACCAAGAAAGGTTGAGATGACAATGGAAGAGTTTGAAACACTTCTAAAGCAGCAGTAATGTAAGTAATATATACTATAAAATAAGGAGACTAATGTATGAAGCTTTCAGAGATATTAAAAATATGTTCAGAAAATGAAACTGCAGATTTCAGGTACAGTGTTGTATGCGGCAGTACTGAGTCGCAAGTGACAGGAATTACATCTGATTCAAGAAAAATGCAGGATGGATATGCATTTGTATGCATTAAGGGTGCTGTGAGTGATGGACATAAATATATTGACCAGATTAAGGATAAGGCATCTGTAATTGTTGTTCTTGATGGCGAGTACGAAGCTAAGGATTGCAAGGCAGCAGTTGTTAGCACGGATAACACAAGGCTTGCGCTTGCACTTATGTCGGCAGCAATATATGGCAATCCTGATAAGAAGCTGTTTACAATAGGAATAACAGGAACTAAGGGAAAGACAACAACCACTTATATGGTTAAAAATGTGCTTGAGGCATGCGGTATTAAGACTGGACTTATTGGAACAATTGAGACTATTATCGGGGATAAAGCGATTCCGGCACATAATACAACACCTGAATCAATAGAGATTCACCAGTCATTTGCAAAGATGGTAGACGCTGGCTGTAAGGCAGTTGTTATGGAGGTGTCTTCGCAGGGACTTAAGCTTGACAGAACAGCAGGTATTATGTTCGATATAGGAGTGTTTACTAATCTTGAGCCCGACCATATCGGACCTAATGAGCATGAGTCATTTGAGGATTACCTTAACTGTAAGGCAAAGTTATTCAAGCAGTGCAAGGTTGGTATCGTTAATGCTGATGATAAGCATACCCAGGATATCCTTAGGGGAGCTATATGTAAGGTTGAAAGCTATGGTATCGGAGATAATGCTGATATTAAGGCTGAAAATATTGAACTTTTACATGAACCGGGTAAAATTGGTCTTACATATGACTGTACAGGACTTGTTAATATGAAGGTTGAACTTAATCTTCCGGGTAAGTTTTCTGTATACAATTCATTATGTGCAATAGCAATTACAAGGCATTTCGATGTTGACGAAGAGGCACTTAAGGAAACTCTTAAGCATGTTAGGGTTAAGGGAAGAATTGAGCTTGTAAAGGTTTCGGATGATTTTACATTAATGATAGATTATGCTCATAATGCAATGGCTTTAGAGAGTATACTTACAACTCTTAAGGAATATCACCCTCACAGACTTGTATGCCTGTTTGGATGTGGTGGTAACCGCTCCAAGGAAAGAAGATATGAGATGGGCGAGGTTTCAGGAAAACTTGCTGACCTTACTATTATCACATCAGATAATCCAAGATTTGAAGAGCCGGAGGCAATTATAGAAGATATCAAGACTGGAATTGCTAAGACTACCGGAAAGCATGTTGATATTACAGACAGAAAAGAAGCTATTAAGTATGCGATAGAACATGGCGAACCGGGTGATATTATTGTTCTTGCGGGTAAAGGTCATGAGGATTATCAGGAGATTAAGGGTGTGAAGTATCCTATGGATGAGAGGGTGCTTATCAAAGAAGTGCTTGAAGAATTGAAGGGTAATTAATGTACGCAGATGTAATAATAGACATTTCACATGAACAGCTTGATAAGACATTCCAGTATGCAGTTCCGGATGAATTGGTGGATGTAATTGAACTGGGAATGTCAGTTGATATTCCATTTGGAGCAGGAAACAGGCAGATAACAGGGTATGTTGTAGGCTTGGGAGACAAGGCGGCATATCCTGTTGAAAAGATAAAATATATTACAGGAATTACTGAGGGAAAGGTCACTGCAGTAAGCAGAATGTTAAAGCTTGCGGCGTGGCTGAAGCACAATTATGGTTGTACCATGAATCAGGCAATTAAGACGGTTATTCCTGTAAAGGATAAGGTTAAACAGAAGGAAAAACACTCGGTTAATCTTATTATTGACGTAGCACAGGCGCAGAAGTATCTTGATACATTTGCAAAGAAAAATGCAAAAGCAAGATACAGATTGTTAGAGGCACTGATTAAGGAACCTGTAATAGATGAAAGCATTATTAAATCCAAGCTTAATATCACGGCACAGACGGTCAAGGCGTTTGAAGATATGGGGATTGCCGAAGTCAGGTCAGAAGATATGTATAGGAATCCTGTAAGGAATGTTTTGGGAGAAAGAAAGCATATCGAACTTAACAAGCAGCAAAAAAAAGCTGTGGATACAATAATAGCTGACTATGATAATGGTGATTATAAGACATATCTGCTTCATGGTGTTACAGGGAGCGGAAAGACTGAGGTGTATCTTGAGACAATTGAGCATGTCCTTAATCATGGAAGACAGGCAATTGTGCTAATACCGGAGATTGCACTTACATTTCAGACTGTGCAGAGGTTTTACCACAGATTCGGGGATAAGGTATCTATTATGAATTCCCGTATGTCAAAGGGAGAGCGGTATGACCAGTTTCTGCGGGCACAGAGAGGTGATATAAGTGTAATGATTGGACCGCGTTCGGCGTTGTTCACACCATTTTCAAATATAGGCCTTATAGTAATAGATGAAGAGCATGAAGGAGCTTATAAGTCAGAGACTGTTCCAAGATATCATGCAAGAGAGGTTGCATGCCATATTGCAAAGGAAGCAGGCGCTTCAGTGATACTTGGTTCTGCGACTCCTTCAATGGAAAGCTACTATGCGGCAATGAATGGACATATACAGCTTATTACACTTGACAGCCGGGCGGGAAGCGGAGGACTTCCAGCAGTTGATATTGTTGATCTGAGAGAAGAATTAAGGCTTGGAAACAGGACGATATTCAGCAACAGGTTAAGAGAACTGATGAGTGACAGACTTGCAAAGCATGAGCAGATAATGCTTTTCCTTAATAAGAGAGGCGTGGCTGGCTTTATATCATGCCGTTCATGCGGAAAGGTTATGAAATGCCCGCACTGTGATGTTTCACTTACGGAGCATGCTGATGGAAGGCTGATGTGTCATTACTGCGGATATACAACACCTAAGATAACTGTATGTCCTTCATGCGGTTCAAGATATGTTTCGGGCTTCAGGGCAGGAACAGAAGGTGTTGAAGCACAGGTTAAGAAAACATTTCCACAGGCAAGAGTGCTAAGAATGGATATGGACACTACAAGAGGCAAGGATGGACATGAAAAGATTCTGTCAGAATTCGCCAATGGTAATGCGGATATTCTTATTGGAACTCAGATGATTGTTAAAGGACATGATTTTCCAAATGTAACGCTTATGGGAGTGCTTGCGGCAGACATGTCACTTTATTCCAGTGATTACAGGGCTTCTGAGAGAACTTTCCAGCTTCTTACACAGGCGGCTGGAAGGGCAGGAAGAGCAGAAAAAAGCGGAAATGTAGTTATACAGACTTATACGCCGGAGCATTTTAGTATTGTTAGTGCGGCTAATCAGGATTATAATGCTTTCTATGAGCAGGAAATTGCTTACAGAAAGCTGTGTGGATATCCGCCGGCGGATAATCTTATGAAGATTATGTTATCTTCACCAGATGAGATGTTATTGACAAAGAGTGCAGCGTGGGTTAAAGCATTTGTGGATAACAACTGCAAGTATAAAGGACTTATGTGTATAGGTCCGGCAGATGCACCTATATATAAGATTAAAGATGTGTATAGTAAGATAATCTATGTAAAACATAAAGACAGGGAAGTTCTTAACAGTATACATGAAAAGCTTGATGTTAATATTGTTGGAAATCAGGCTTTTAAGAATATTAATGTACAATACGATATTAATGGATGATTGCGAGGAGGAATATATGGCAATAAGAAATATTAGAACACTTGGAGATGATATACTAAGAGCCAAGGCAAAAGAGATTACAGAGATGACACCAAGAATTGAAGAGCTTATTGATGATATGTTTGATACAATGTATGAAGCTAACGGTGTAGGTCTTGCAGCACCTCAGGTTGGAATCAGAAAGAGACTTGTTGTTATTGACTGTGGAGATGATCCTATTGTTCTTATCAATCCTGTTGTATTAGAGACAAGAGGAAGTCAGACAGGGCTTGAAGGATGCCTAAGTGTACCTGGAAAGACAGGTGAGGTTACAAGACCTAATTATGCCAAGGTTAAGGCTCTTAATGAGAATATGGAAGAGATTATAGTAGAAGGAGAGGAGCTTCTTGCAAGATGCCTTCTTCATGAGATTGACCATCTTGATGGTATAATGTATGTTGATAAAGTAGAAGGAGAACTTCTCTCTACAGATGACATTGAAGAAGAATAATTAATGAAAAGGGGAACAGAATGCGAGTAGTATTTATGGGTACACCCGATTTTGCTGTAGGGACACTTAAAGCAATAATCGAAGCAGGACATGATGTGGCAGCAGTTGTTACACAGCCTGATAAGCCAAGGGGAAGAAGCAAATCACTTGTTTTCTCTCCAGTTAAGGAGGAAGCTGTGGCGCATGGAATCACAGTGTTACAGCCGGAGAGAGCAAGAGATGAAGCATTTGTAGAAGAATTAAGAACATATAATGCAGATGTAATTGTTGTTGTTGCATTTGGACAGTTACTGCCGGCAAGTATTATTAACATGCCAAGATACGGCTGTATCAATGTTCATGCATCACTTCTTCCTAAGTACAGAGGTGCATCGCCAATCCAGTGGGCAGTTATTGATGGCTGTGAGTATTCAGGTGTTACAACCATGAAGATGGATGAAGGCCTTGATACAGGAGATATCCTGATGGTTGAAAAGGTGAAGCTTGATGCTAAAGAGACGGGCGGAAGTCTTTTTGACAGATTAAGTGATGTCGGTGCGCATCTTTTGGTTAAGACACTTGAAGGACTTGAAGCTGGAACTATTACTCCTGTTAAGCAGGATGATTCAGAAAGCACTTATGTAAAAATGCTTCATAAGTCATTTGGTAAGATGGATTTCAATAAGAGTGCAGCTGAACTTGAAAGACTTATAAGAGGACTTAATCCATGGCCTAGTGCATTTACTTATATAGACGGTAAAATGTTAAAGATATGGGATGCAGATGTTGCAGATAATATTAGTGAAGTACAGACAGAAGAAGTTAAGCCGGGACAGGTTGTTACGGTAGGAAAGAACACATTTACAATAGCCTGTGGACAGGGGTATTTAGTTGTTAATGAGGTTCAGTTAGAAGGTAAGAAGAGAATGGACAGCGGTTCGTTCTTAAGAGGCAACCAGTTAGAAGCAGGTGTAATGTTAGGAGAATAAGCAGAATCTTAAATGGTTCAGAAAAGAGGTATTATGGTAGCTTTATATGGTTATTATGGATATGGATATTACTATGATCCAATGTACATTCTGATAATAATATCATGCGTTATTGCACTGATAGCACAGGTAAAGGTAAAAAGCACATTTAACAAGTATTCCAGGGTGTCATCTTCAAAAGGAATGACAGGCGCAATGGTCGCAGAGCAGCTTTTAAGAAGCCAGGGAATATACGATGTATCTATTCAGAGAGTATCAGGAAGCCTGACAGATAATTATAATCCAAGAAATAAGACACTTAACCTGTCAGATTCTGTTTATAATTCAACATCTGTTGCTGCTATCGGAGTTGCAGCCCATGAAACAGGACATGCAATACAGCATGCTTACGGATATGGTCCTTTAAGCTTCAGAACAGCACTTTTTCCGTTAGCCAGTGTCGGTTCGCAGGTATCATGGATACTTATTGTGCTTGGACTTATATTTGGCTCAACTAATATACTTATAGATATTGGTATTCTTATGTTCAGTCTGGCAGTACTTTTCCAGCTTGTAACATTACCGGTTGAGTTTAATGCTTCGGCAAGAGCATTACAGCTTCTTGAATCAGAAGGATTCCTATATGGAGATGAGAACAGACAGGCAAGAAAAGTGCTTTCAGCAGCAGCCATGACATATGTTGCGGCAGGCACAGCAATTTTACAGCTTTTAAGACTGATTTATTTATTTGGAGGAAGACGCCGTGACTGATTCGGTGAATTTAAGGGCAGTTGTACTGGATATACTTATGGAAATCAATGAGAAGGGTGAATTTTCACACCTTCTCATTAATAATGCACTGACAAAGTACCAGTATCTTGATAAGAATAAGAGAGCATTTATAAGCAGATTATCACTAGGAACGATTGAGAACAGAATTGAACTTGACTATATAATAGGCCAGTTTTCAAAGACTCCTGTAAGAAAGATGAAACCACTTATAAGAAATATATGTGAAATGTCTGTATACCAGATAATATATATGGATAATATTCCGGATTCAGCAGTGTGCAATGAGGCTGTAAAGCTGGCTACAAAACGTGGATTCACAGGACTTAAGGGCTTTGTGAACGGAGTCTTAAGAAACATTGCAAGAAATAAAGACAATATTACATATCCTGACAGGAATAAGGATATTGAACAGTACCTTTCTGTAAAATACTCAATGCCATTATGGATAGTTAGAATGTGGCATAGTCAGTTAGGTATTGATAAGACTGAGAAAATTCTTGCAGGCTTTAAGCAGGAAAAAAAGACTTATGTAAGATGTAACACAGCAAAGGCACCGGTTGAAGAGATAAAGAGGATTCTTTCACAGGAAAATGTATCTGTGGCAGATGTTGAAGGTATACCATATGCTTTAGAGATTAAGGACTATGATTATATAGCAGGACTTAAGAGTTTCAGGGATGGTCTGTACCAGATACAGGATATAAGCTCCATGACAGCAGGATATATGACTGGATTTAAGGCTGGGGACACAGTAATTGATGTGTGTGCAGCACCAGGAGGCAAGAGTGTTAATGCTGCAATAAGTGTTGGCACTGATGGTAAAGTATATTCAAGGGATGTATCAGATTATAAGGCAGGACTTATTGAAGAAAATATATCAAGGCTAGGACTTAATAATATAGAAGTTCAGGTAAAAGATGCACTCGTAATGGATGAATCTATGAGAGAGAAGGCAGATGTTGTTATAGCAGACCTTCCATGCTCAGGACTCGGCGTTATGGGAAGAAAGCCTGATATCAGATATAATATAACAGAGGACAAGCTGATTTCATTAAAAGAGCTTCAGCAGAGCATACTTTCTGTAGTACAGGCATATGTTAAGCAGGGTGGTATAATGATGTACAGTACATGTACAATTAATTCAGAAGAGAATGAAGCCAATGCTGACTGGTTATGTAAAGAATATGGCTTTAAGAAGATAGAATACAGACAGATTCTGCCGGGAAAGAATGGCGGAACAGATGGGTTCTTTGTTGCAAAACTTAGGAGAGAATAGACATGACAGATATTAAGTCACTTAATTATGACGAACTTGTAACATATATGGCTGGACTTGGTGAAAAGAAGTTCAGGGCTTCGCAGCTATATCAGTGGATGCATGAAAAGCTGGCAGACAGCTTTGATGAATGTACCAACATTTCTAATGCATTAAGACAGAAGTTAAAGGAAACATCAGAATATGTATGCTTAGAGCCTGTCAGGGTACAGCATTCAAAGCTTGACGGGACAGAAAAATATCTGTTCAGATTATCGGATGGTAATTATGTTGAAAGTGTACTCATGAAATATCATCATGGTAATTCAGTATGTATATCTTCACAGGTTGGATGCCGTATGGGATGCCGTTTCTGTGCATCTACACTTAACGGCAAAGTCAGGGATTTAAGACCATCTGAAATGCTTGACCAGATATACAGAATACAGAAGATTACAGGGGAGCGAGTAAGCAATGTTGTAGTTATGGGTTCTGGAGAGCCAATGGATAACTATGATAATCTTATTAAGTTTATAGAACTTATCAATGATGAGAGAGGTCTTAATATAAGCCAGCGAAATATTACTGTATCCTCATGTGGAATAGTACCTAAGCTAAAGGAACTTGCTGACCTTAAGTTACAGATTACACTTGCTATTTCACTTCATGCTCCTAATGATGAACTAAGAAAGACAATGATGCCTATAGCAAATAAGTATTCAATTGAGGAGATAATGGATGTATGCAGGTATTACATAGAATGTACAGGCAGAAGAATCTCATTTGAATACAGCCTTGTTAAAGGCGTCAATGATTCAATGGAATGTGCAAAGCAGTTGATTGAACTTGTTAAGGGCATGAACTGCCACGTTAATCTTATACCTGTTAATCCTATCAAGGAGCGTGATTATAAGCAGACAGGTAAGGATGAAGTGTACGCATTTAAAAATAAACTTGAAAAGAACGGAATAAATGTTACAATTAGAAGGGAAATGGGCAGAGATATTGATGGTGCCTGTGGACAGTTAAGGAATAAGTATATGGAGGATGTTGATGAAAGCAACGGCGATTACTGATATAGGCAAGACGCGTGCCGTTAATCAGGATTATATATATACATCTGTTGACAGGGTTGGATGCCTGCCTAATCTGTTTATTGTAGCAGATGGAATGGGCGGTCATAAAGCTGGTGATATAGCTTCACGTTTTACAGTTGAAACTATTAAAACTCTTATTGAACAGTCACAGGGAAAAGATGCGATATCCATTATTAATGATTCGGTTAAGATGGTTAATGGTCTGCTTTTACAGAAGGCATCTGAATCAGAGGATTACTATGGTATGGGAACAACGCTTGTTATCGCAACCATATTTGATAATGTATTAAGAGTTGCTAATGTAGGAGACAGCAGATTATATGTAATAGATGACAATGACATAACTCAGATAACAAGAGATCATTCACTTGTTGAAGAGATGGTTCTTGCAGGACAGTTAAGTAAAAGCGAGGCAAGAACACATGCCAGAAAGAATGTCATAACAAGGGCAATCGGAGTAGAGGAACAAGTCGAACCAGAGATGTTTTCAATTGATCTTAAAGAAAACAGTAAGGTTCTTATGTGTTCTGATGGTCTTACTAATATGCTTGAAGATGCAGAGATATTAAGCATTGTAAGGAACAATGCCGATATAGAAGATGCAGCGAGAATGCTTATTGACAGAGCGAATGAGAATGGCGGTAAGGATAATATTTCAGTTATAATTGTAGAACTGTAAGTGAAAGGGATAGGTTATGTTAAGAAAAGGAATGTTTTTAGCTGACAGATACGAGATAATCGAGCAGATTGGCACAGGCGGAATGTCAGATGTTTACAAAGCAAAGTGCCATAAACTCAACAGATATGTTGCTATTAAGGTAATGAAGTCTGAGTTTAGTGAAGACAAGACATTTGTATCTAAGTTCAGGGCAGAGGCACAGTCTGTAGCAGGATTTACACATCCTAATGTAGTTAATGTATATGATGTCGGTGATGAGAACGGAGTATATTACATTGTAATGGAGCTTGTAGAGGGCATAACTCTTAAGAAATACATAGAAAAGCGTGGCAAAATACCTTTTAAGGAAGCTGTTAGCATTGCAATTCAGGTTGCTAACGGACTTGATGCAGCACATAAGCATAATATTGTACACAGGGATATTAAGCCACAGAATATTATTATATCTAAGGAAGGCAAGGTCAAGGTAACGGACTTTGGAATTGCCAAGGTTGCTTCATCAAGTACAATTAATTCGTCATCAACAATGGGTTCGGTTCATTATATTTCACCTGAGCAGGCAAGAGGTGGATATTCTGATGCGAGAAGTGATATATACTCTCTTGGTATAACAATATTTGAGATGCTGACAGGTACAGTACCGTTTGATGGTGACTCTACAGTTGCAGTAGCAGTACAGCATATTCAGGATGAGATACCTGCACCATCTACGGTTGTAGCGGATATACCATTAAGTATAGACAGAATTGTTATTAAATGTACACAGAAGAAACCTGACAGAAGATATCAGACAGCAGCAGAACTTATAACAGATCTTAAAAAAGCTCTTGTAATGCCAAATGAAGATTTTGTTAAGATGGCTCCGGCTTATGCAGCAGCAGGAGTGGCAGCTACAGCTTCATCTGATACAGAAGAAGTTAATGCTGGTGAGAATGATGATGCATTATCAGATGATGATATTTTTCTGGAAGATGATGAAAATGAAGATTCAGATAATGAATTACAGGAAGACGATGAGGATGTAGATATTGATGATGAGGATAATGACAAGCTGGATTTAATTATGAAAATAATTGGAATAGGAATAGCTGTTATTATACTTATTGTTACAATATTTGTTATTGTTAAGCTTGTTGGAAGCACTAAGTCACATAAGAATGAAAATACAGAAACTGTATCAACTACAGAAGAGACTGTATCAACAGCAAATGCCAAGGATACAGTTACAGTTCCTAAGGTTGAGGGCATGACTAAGGATGAAGCTGTTAAAGCACTTAATGATGTCGGACTTGGCTATAAGCAGGTTGTACAGAGCTCTAAGACAGTGGCTAAGGATACTGTAATTTCACAGGGAACTAAGGTAGGTGCCAAGGTGGCAAAGAATACACAGATTATTCTTACTATAAGCGGTGGGGAAGAAGTTGTTAATACAACAGTTCCATCTGTTACAGGGGAATCAGAATCTGATGCAAGAGAAAAACTGGAATCAGCAGGATTTAAGGTTTCGGTTGATTATGATTACAGCAGCACTGTTGATGAAGGCAAAGTAATTAAGGCTTCTCCATCAGGAAGTGTGGCACAGGGAACAACAGTTACAATTACAGTAAGCCGTGGAAAGCAGATTAAGAATGTTACAATGGCTAATCTTGTAGGAAAGACTGAGTCAGAAGCAAGACAGTGGCTTGAAAATAACGGACTTAAGGCAAGTGTTTCTTATACAACATCTAGCGGAACATATGGATATGTAGTTTCAAGTGATTACTCAGAAGGTACTTCTGTTCCAGAGGGAACAACAGTTACAGTTACAGTAAGCCATAAGCAGGAAGAGCAAACAAAGGCTACGGAACCAACAAAGGCTACAGAGTCAACAAAGGTTACAGAAGCAACAAAGGCTACAGAAG
>ENA-OPVV01002393-OPVV01002393.1-human-gut-metagenome-genome-assembly--contig:-NODE-2393-length-11484-cov-2.064748_pt1 | contig 11484 bp, 11 predicted proteins | sample MGYA00241500_ERZ501992 | MGnify/ENA primary metagenome ERZ501992 (study PRJEB25962, sample SAMEA2043052) | human gut metagenome | biome: human gut; feature: human-associated habitat; material: faeces...
TCATCGCTTATTTATCTTCTGATAGCATTCAGTCAGGGGGCGTCTGTGGGAGCGGGCATTGTCGTATCGCAGTTTCTGGGAGCAGAGGAAAGAGAAAATGTGCAGGATGCGGTGCATACGGCGCTGGCGGTATCGGTACTGGAAGCATCTGCACTGGAATCATTCGCGGAATCCGAAACGTCCGATGAAATGCCTGTGCTGTCCTCAGAATCTGCTTTACTGTCTGCTTTTACCTGTGTCTTTTTATCCGGCACATTGTTTCCGGTGCTGCTGCTTGTTACGGTTCCGCCGCTCGATTTTCCATCGTTTTTTGGTGATACCAGATGAACGATGAGAAGAACCGCTGCCACAATCAGGAGAATTGCTCCGATCAGAAGCATGTAGCGCAGATTATCGGAAATCCATTCCCGGATTTTATCTTTTGTTGTCATTGGTTTTGCCATATTTTTCCTCCTTCATCAAAACTGATCCGCCGGATCAGTTATTGATATGCTCAGTAAGCAAAAAAACCTCTACTTCACACCGAAGCAGGGGTTTTCCTTGTCCTGCGCCGGTCCTGCCCGCCGCAGCATGCCATGTAGCAAAAACGCGTCTGGAGGGATTCGAACCCCCGACACACGGTACCGGAAACCGTTGCTCTATCCCCTGAGCTACAGACGCTGATGTGATCTGTTTTCTCAACCACACTATGACAGTTTACCACAGACTCCTGCAATTGTAAAGTATTTTTCCCACCCAGCCGCCCATTTTTTTCTTAAATTATTCGCAGACTATTCTGCCACACAGCTTACGTTTCTTCCTCACACAGCGTCAGTTCCCCGCTTTCCCGGTGGTAATAATAAACGTGATCCGACAGAATCTCCTGCGGCTTGACCGTCTTTTCATTCACGTCCCGTACCATGTCGGAAAGACACTCCTCCGGGAACACATCATAATCCGGAATCACCATGCACTCGTGGATACTGCTCGGAATCACATAAAGACTTGCCTCAAAGCGCTGCGAAAGACTCTCCAGCACGCCGGGATAGCACATGCAGATTGCACCCAGCTTTCCTCTGCGGTTGCTGACCAGGTAAAACTGTTCCGCCAGCGGACCAAGCTCGAACAGGGGAAACGTTACTCCGTACTCCTCTTTCAAATACACCATAAGGCTGTCTGTGCGCACCGGCAGATCCCGCAGGGTGTTCTCCCAGGCACGGGCATCCAGCTCCTCCGCCGAAATTCCCCACAGCTCCCGGTGCGTCTCGTGGATCAGAATTGTCGCATCCGGCACGCAGTTTCCCCGCATCTGGTAATAGTACACGACCGCGAGATCGAGAAATTTTCTGTGCGGAACTTCGGAGAGCAGCGTACGGTTTTTCTCCGCATGAATGAGCTCGCAGTAGATCTGCGGCGCAGCATTTTTCCAGTTGGTAAAAAAGGCAGCTTTCTCCGGTCTTCTCGCCTCCGCTTCCACTTTCCGGTACTGCTCCAGTACCTTTTCTGCAATCTGAGAAAGCGGTACGCCCTGCAGACAGCATTCATACAGAAGCTCCACGTAAATCGTCGGTGCAATCCAGTCCTTCTTTCTGCTGATGACAAACGCCTCTTTTTCGATACCGTTCAGCTTCTGCACCGATTCTACCTTCACCTCAAAATCATCGCCGGCTTTTCTTTTCAGCAGCGCGGCAAGCTGCTCTTTGAACATCTGATAGTCCATTTTTTCCCACCTTTCCTGTTTGATTGCCTTTTGTATTTTTGCTTTACGGAACAAAAAAGCTCCGGAAAACACAACTTAAAAACCTCTGTACAGATCTGTATATGCCAGAGATTCGTTGGTTCGCGGAACTTCGAACGATGAGAAAAACGGGCCCGGGCTGCTTCCGACAGCCTTTATCAGCCATTTTTCAGACGAATATTCTATTTATTTAGAAAACCGTGTCCGCCACAAAGAAAGTTGTGACGGACAACGGCGGGAACAGTCTTACTTATACACGGGACAGATATTCACCTGTTCTGGTATCAATTTTGATTTTGTCTCCCTGGTTTACGAACAGCGGAACGCTTACGGTAGCACCAGTCTCAACGGTAGCCGGTTTGGAAGCACCCTGTGCGGTATCTCCCTTGAAGCCTGGCTCAGTCTCGGTGATCTCAAGCTCTACAAACAGAGGCGGTTCGATTGCGAATACATTTCCGTTGTAGGAACATACTTTAACCATTTCGTTTTCTTTTACAAATTTCAGAGCATCTCCGATGGTCTCTTCGTTCAGAGCGATCTGCTCATAGTTTTCTACGTTCATGAAGTAGAATAAATCACCATCGCTGTACAGATACTGCATGTCTACACGCTCGATACGAGCCTGCGGGAATTTCTCAGTCGGACGGAAGGTACGCTCTACCACACCACCGTTGATGACATTTTTTAATTTTGTTCTTACGAATGCAGCTCCTTTACCAGGTTTTACATGCTGAAATTCAAGAATCTGAACGACCTGACCATCGATCTCGAGGGTAACGCCGTTTCTAAAATCTCCTGCTGAAATCATTCTGATTTTTCCTCCTTAACATAGTACGATGCGCCAAATGCGCACCATAGGCTTATCTTATAATATAATATTTTTCCCGATTTTTCAACTGTTTTTTTTCGTAATCCTGCCGCGGGCCAGATCACGCTCATAAAAGAACAGTACAATGTGCTCCAGATACCGTTTCAGAACGATCTGAATTTCCTCTTTCGGATTGATCGGCTCGGTCAGAATATTGTAAAGTCCGGTCCGTTTTGCACCGTACACATCGGTGAAAAGCTGATCCCCGACAAAGACCGCCTGCTCCTCTTTGATCCCCATTCTCCGGCATGCCTCCTGGTAGTTTTTCACCGAAGGCTTGTGCGCATTTTCGATATAGATAGAACCGACCGCATCGGCAAACGGAGCCACACGCGGTTTCTGATTGTTGGAAAGCAGACAGGTGGAAAAACCAGTCTCCCGAAGAGACGCAAAGAACGCAGCCGCCTCCTTCGTTGCCGGCGCACCGTGCGGAACAAGCGTATTATCGATATCAAAAATCACGCCCCGGTATCCTTTCCGGTACAGATCCGCGTAATCGATCGTATAGGCACTTTTTTCTCTCCGGTCCGGGTAAAACATCCGCATCAGTATAGTTCCCCGGTTCTTCTGGTTTTTTCCACTCATCTTCTTTCTCCAATCCTCTTTTCGTTTATACAGTAACTTTATTCTTCTTTCAGAAACTCCTGCAGAGCCTCAAAATTTGCTTTCATCTGGTCATAGCCGTGCTGGTAAAATTCCCGCAGCTTCTCCTCGTCCTTTTCGAGACGCGATACCGCCGGTATCTCCGGGCGGATCACAAAGACGGAGCCTTCTTCTTCCCATTTTTCGATGCATTCGAGCACCTGGTTATAATGTTTCGCGCGGTTTACAAGCGCACGCACGAGATTCGGGTATTTGCGGAATGCCGCCACATACAGCTCCCAGCCTCTCGTTCCCTCTTTTTTTCGGTAACCGAAATTCCGTGTCAGAATAATGACATTTTTTCGGTGTCCCGTCTTTAAGGAACGGATAATCGGGATCGAATCGGCAACACCGCCGTCGACGTACTCGTTTCCGTCGATCTCCACCATCGGGCAGGCGATCGGCATGCTCGATGATGCACGGCCAATTGCAAGCAGACGTTCTTTATTTTCGCGGTCATCCAGATATTCCGCGCGTCCCGTCTCACAGTTTGTCACAACCAGCTCACACGTCTGCGGCGATGCAAAATACGTATCAAAATCAAATGGAAAAATCTCATACGGATACCGTTCGAACACCATATCCATGTCGAGCAGTGCTTTTTTCTCAACGATTGTCTTGATATTCTTATTGACGTAGCGGTTTTTCTCATCCGTGACAATCATACAGTCCCTCGTTCTGCCAATCTGGCGCGATACATAGTCCAGCGCATTGCAGGCTCCGGCGGAAACGCCAATCACATGAGGGATATAATACTCCTGCTCCATCAGAAAGTCCAGCGCTCCTGCTGTAAAGACGCCGCGATTGGCCCCTCCTTCCAGTATGACTGCTCCGGATTTTGTTATGCTGTAATTTTTTGTCTCATTCATTCTCCTGCACTCTCCTATTTTTCACAATGACACATTACTTCCTGCACAGAGCAATGCCGGAGCAGATCGGAAAATCCCGACACGCTCCGGCCCTTCTGCCTGTTTTATCTGTTTTCCAGCGGAACATAGTCCACTTCATCTTTGACACTCTTGTACGCCGGGCGGATGATCTTGTCGGTGTTGATCAGTTCCTCCATCCGGTGTGCACTCCAGCCGACGATACGCGCGCAGGCGAACATCGGGGTGTAGAGCTCCAGCGGAAGATCCAGCATGCTGTAAACGAAGCCGCTGTAGAAGTCGACGTTTGCGGATACACCTTTGTAAATATGGCGCTCCTCGCCGATGATCTTCGGAGCCAGTTCCTCGACCATAGCGTACAGCCGGTAATCTTTCTCTCTGTGTTTTTCTTTTGCCAGCTGCTCAACGAAGCTCTTAAAGATGCGCGCACGCGGGTCGGAAATGGAGTAAACCGCATGGCCCATACCGTAAATCAGACCTTTCTGGTCGAACGCCTCTTTGTGCAGCAGCTTTCTTAAGTAATTCGATACTTCTTCCTCATCCGTCCAGTCTTTGACGTGTGACTTCATATCGTCGAACATCCGCACAACCTTGATGTTTGCACCGCCGTGCTTCGGTCCCTTTAAGGAGCCGAGCGCCGCTGCAATTGCGGAGTACGTATCGGTTCCGGAAGAAGAAACAACATGTGTTGTAAAGGTCGAGTTGTTACCGCCGCCGTGCTCCATGTGGAGAACGAGGGCAAGATCGAGGATCTTCGCCTCCAGCGGAGTGTACTTCTGATCCGGTCGGAGCATCAGAAGAATATTTTCTGCAGTCGAAAGCTTCTTCGACGGGTTGTGGATATATAAACTTTTTCCCTTGATATAATGGTTGTACGCCTGATAGCCATAGACGGACAGCATCGGGAAAACAGAAATCAGGTTAATGCACTGGCGAAGCACATTCGGAAGGGAGGTATCATCTGCGTGGTTGTCGTACGCGTACAGGGTCAGAACGCTTCGGGACAGAGTGTTCATCATGTCCTTGGTCGGCGCTTTCATAACAACGTCACGCACAAAGTTCTTCGGCAGGGACTGCTGCTGTTTTAAGATTGTCTTAAAATGATTGAGCTGCTCTTCATTCGGCAGATTTCCAAATAAGAGCAGATACGCAACTTCTTCGAATCCCATACGGTTTTCACTTAAAAAGCCCTGGGTCAGTTTTTCCACGTTGATGCCGCGGTAGTACAGACGTCCGTCACACGGCGTTTTGACGCCGTCAATGATATCCGAAGACACAACGTTTGAAATCTGTGTCAGTCCCGCAAGGACGCCAACGCCGTTGATATCGCGCAGTCCGCGTTTTACATCGTATTGCCCATACAGCGAAACATCCATTTTGGAGTTATCCAGACAGATGTTTGTCAGTTCCTCTATTTCCGGTGTTACTTTCATGCTAAAAGCCATATGCATTCCCCTTTCTCTTCTCTCTTTTTACTTACTTTCACTCATTATAGCATTAAACCAGGGGATTCGTATACTGAAATTTTTATAAACATTCGGAAAATTTTCGTAAGATTTTGTCTCACAAAAGGTATCAGGCTTCTGTTTTACATGCATCGAAGGCTTGATCAAGCGCGTCCAGGAAGTCTCCCATCACGTAATACAGCGTCTCAAACCGCAGATAATCAAGGACGTTTTCATCCCACATAAACTTGAGCACCGGCGGGAATTCCTCATCGGACTCCCAGAACTGGAAGACGAGCGGCAGAAACGGAAAGACATGAAAAACAAAAGCAACGTCTCCCGGGGAATATGGTTTTCCGCTAAGGGAAACGCATGCTTTTTTCAGCTGTTCCACATGCCCGTCATACCGTGCGGCGCGGCTGTCGTGAACGCCGGACGCAATCGTGCGGCCTTTGATCGTTCCCTTTAAGGAATTGGTGCGCGCATACGTGCCGGCGAGCACAATCTCCTTCTTTCCGCAGCAGAGCAGGTCGAAAATCGTCAGTGTCTCATTGAAACTGCCCTGGTGCACATGAAGAAAATGGTCTTTTGAGCCCTCCACAACGCCGGTATGGCGGTTCACTCTCCACTCCTCAAAAAGGTACGGCACATAGAAATAATCGTCATCAAACGCAAAGCCATACTTCCCTTCGATCTCCTTCTGATCGTACGTCAGAAAGCGCTCCTGCATCTGATCACGCATTTTAATATAGTTCGACACTTCCATTTTTTTGCCTCCCGCTATTTGTCGAGCATCTTTTTCAGCTCGTCCATGAACGTGTTGACATCCTTGAACTCGCGGTAAATCGACGCAAAACGGACGTACGCTACCTGATCCAGGTCTTTTAAGTAATGCATGACCTTCTCTCCGATCACAGAGCTCGGAATCTCACGTTCCTCGCCGTTGAAAAGCTCCGTCTCCACCTTGTTGACCATCTCGTTGATCTTCTCGGCGGACACCGGCCGTTTGTGGCAGGCGCGCAGGATGCCGGTCTCGATTTTCGAGCGGTCATACTGCTCGCGGTTCATATCTTTTTTGATGACGATCAAAGGGATCGTCTCCACTTTTTCGTATGTCGTAAAGCGTCTGCCGCAGACATCGCACATCCGGCGGCGGCGGATCGCATTGCTGTCTTCAATCGGGCGTGAATCCACAACCCGGGTATTATCCTGATTACAAAATGGACATCTCATATCTTTCGTCCTCGTTTCTAAATAAGTATTTCGGAAAGTTTTCTACTTTTACAGTATACGCATTTTTCCGTGAAATTCAAGTCAACTGCAGCAACATTTTCGCATATGTTTTTCCATAGGAATCTGTAAAAAGGAGCACCGCATGCGCGTTGTAGATCTCCGCCAGAAAGAAGTTATCAATATCTGTACCTGCAAAACGCTCGGCTGTCCGATTGATGTGGAATTCAATCCAAAAACGGGACATCTTACCGGACTCGTTCTTCCGGGTCCTGTGAAATTCTGCGGCTTTTTCTGCCACGGCGAGGATTTTGTGATCCCATGGGACCGCATCTGCCAGATCGGCAACGATATCATTCTTGTCGAAATTCCGGAAAAAGAGAAAAAGCAGCCCTGATCAACGGATATGAAAACCGAATTCCGATTCCAGCGGAATCTTCGTCCATTTTGCATCCGTGATTTCGATGTAGCTGGAGGTGCGGATCCTTTTGATCATCTCCGTGATCGTCTCCTCATCACCCTGCACCTCCATCTCCACCGTCTCATCCCAGCAGTTTCTCACCCAGCCGGTCAGTCCGAGCTGGTAGGCAGCATAATACGCCCGGTAACGGAACCCCACGCCCTGCACCTGGCCGTAGAAAATCACATGGTACCGGATTTCTTCTTTTTCGTCTCTTCTGTCTCGTTTCTCTGTCTCGTTCATATTTCTCTGCCTCCCAACAGTCATTGCCTAAAATTCGTCTGCCGTCGCACAGTACAGCGGAAGCGGGAACCAGTCGGATGGAATGTTCTTCCAGATTTCAGATGGAACCTTGCTTCCCTTACTTGCCAGCGGTGAAAGAAGCAGTTCCTGCGCCTGCTCCCGGTTGAGTACATCTGCCCCCGGATGGGCTTCCCGTGTCACGGTCACAGTTCCATCTTTTACCGTCACGGTCAGCGGCTGTCCCTCCAGTACGGCGAACCACGTTCCATCGCTGATGCCCATCGTCTCTGCTTTCATGGTCAGCATTGCCTCGATGACGTCTGCAAATTGGAAAATACGGTACATCGCGGAACCGCAGCGCTCTTTTGTGAAGCTTTCGCAGACTTCCGATAACGCTGCTGCTTTTCCGGTCTCATACACAGGAATGGAAATGAAAAGAAAGTCAAGCGCATTTTCTTTTAAATAAGCGGCAAGTGCAGGAACGAAATCCTGTTCCTCCAGCACTTCTGCTTCCACAACCTGGTTTCCGCCGCAAAGTGCCAGATATCCGATCCGCTCACCGTTTTTCCAGATTGCAATTGCCTGCTCGCCGAACGTTTTCAGGCAGGCTTTCACATCCTCTCTTACCACGTAAAGCGGTTTTTCCTCATTCAGCTTCTTTGCAAAGGCTGCCGCCTCTTCGTCCGCTTCGCCGTTTTCCGGAAACAGCGGCGCAAAGGTGTAAGCGGAGAGTTCCCCGTTTTTCCAGGTATGGCGCACATTTGCCACATCCAGGTAAAACGTGTATTTTTCACTTCCCGGCGTAAAGCCAAAGTAGGCATACCGCTGTCTCTGGCCGTCCAGTGCCAGAAGATCACACGTTCCTTCCAGATCCGTAATCCAGTCGCCAAGAAGACGCTTCATGTGGCCTTCGCCCCTTGCCTTTGGATGCACGGAAACGCTTCCTACATATCCTGCGCGGAGCAGCTTACCCCCTGCTGCCATTTGCTGCGGAAGCACCGCAATCTCGGCCCGGAGTCTGCCGTTTTCCGCAACAGCGACGCGGTGGATCCGTGCCATTTCCGGTCCTGCCTGATAAACCCTTGGGATTAACTGCTCAAAGTCGTGCGGACGGTGTGCCATGCTGAACACGTAGTTTGCAAGTTCGATGCAGTCCTCCCACTCTTCCGGCTTTGCAAGTCTGTACTCTGTCATAATGTAAAAACCTCCTGATCCTAAAAACCCTTTTGTTTTTGCTCTTCTTTTTCTCTATCCTAACGGATTTTTGTCCTTTTGTCACGAAAATTCCGAACAAATTGCAATATTTTTGCTATATCTGGTAAAAAAAGGAAACGCGCCCGGAAATTTTCATTCCAGGCGCGTTTCCCTTTTCTCAATGTTTCCTGTTTTACTGGATTCCTTTTACGGTGTAATCCTGTGCCTCTACGGCTGTTTTCAGCACATTGTCTGATACCGGAGCTGTCAGTGTTACAACGGCTGTTCCTTTTTCATGGCTTACTTCTGCGGATGCAACACCCTCGATTGCCTCAAGTGTTTTCTTCACTCTTGCCTCGCAGTGGCCGCACATCATGCCCTCGATTGTCATGGTTTTTACCATTCCCTGTTCTGTTGTCATGTTCAGATCCTCCTTTTGAATTTCGTTTTTGATTCTTTTATCTTTTGACGCGTCATGCATCCGAAACAGATTCAGACGCAGGGCGTTTGTCACAACGCAGAAGCTCGAAAGGCTCATCGCCGCCGCACCGAACATCGGGTTCAGCTTCCAGCCGAACAGCGGGATCCATACGCCCGCAGCCAGCGGAATACCGATGATATTGTAAATGAAGGCCCAGAACAAATTCTCGTGAATGTTCCTGAGGGTCGCACGGCTTAAGCGGATCGCTGCCGGTACATCGGAGAGGCGGTTCTTCATCAGGACAACGTCTGCCGCATCGATCGCGATATCGGTTCCTGCTCCGATGGCAATACCGATATCCGCACTGGTCAGAGCCGGTGCATCGTTGATGCCGTCTCCTACCATCGCTACTTTTCCTTTTTCTTTCAGGCGGCTGATGACCGCTTCTTTTCCATCCGGCAGAACGCCTGCGATGACTTCGTCCACACCTGCCTGTGCGCCGATGGCACGCGCGGTGCGCTCATTGTCTCCGGTCAGCATCACGACACGGATTCCCATATTCTGCAGCTCTTTCACCGCACGCGGGCTGTCCTCTTTGATGACATCCGCAACCGCGATCATACCGAGCATCTTTCCGTCTTCACTGAAGAACAGCGGTGTCTTTCCTTCTTCGGAAAGTTTTGCTGCCTGCTCTTCCATCTGTTTCGAGAGAACCGCTTTTTTCGTAATCAGTGCGCGGTTGCCTCCGCAGAGCTCTTTTCCGTTCCGTTTTGCCACAAGGCCGTTTCCAGGAAGCGCAGAGAAATCACTGACTTCTTCGCGGGCCAGGCCTTTTTCCTCTGCAAGTGCAAGAATCGCACGGGCCAGCGGATGCTCACTTTTGTGCTCCAGTGCAAAGGCACCTTTTAAAAGCTCCTCCTCACTTACACCGTCCGCCGGGACAAGATCGGTTACCTGCGGCTCTCCGCTTGTGATGGTTCCAGTCTTATCGAGTGCAACGATCTGTGTTTTTCCTGTCTCCTCGAGAGAAACTGCGGTTTTGAACATCGTTCCGTGTTTTGCTCCCATTCCGTTTCCGACCATGATCGCAACCGGTGTTGCAAGGCCGAGCGCACATGGGCAGCTGATAACGAGAACGGAAATACCTCTTGCAAGAGCAAAGCCGACGCTCTCTCCTGCAAACAGCCAGATCACAATTGTAGCAAGTGCAATGCAGATAACGGCCGGCACAAAAATACCGGAAACTTTATCGGCCACTTTGGCGATCGGCGCTTTTGTCGCTGCCGCATCGCTGACCATCTGAATGATCTGGGAGAGTGTTGTGTCTTCTCCGACTCTCGTCGCCTCACAGGTCAGGAAACCGGACTGGTTTAAGGTCGCCGCCGATACGCGGTCGCCGGCCTCTTTATCCACCGGAACACTCTCGCCAGTCAGCGCGGATTCGTTGACGGCACTCGTTCCCTCCAGGACAACGCCGTCCACCGGAATATTTTCGCCCGGGCGGACGATGAAATGATCGCCCTTTTTCACCTGATCAATGCCGACTTCCACTTCTTTTCCGTCTCTTAAGAGAACAGCGGTCTTCGGAGCCAGCTTCATCAGACTCTTTAACGCATCGGTCGTTTTTCCTTTGGAAATCGACTCCAGCATTTTTCCGACGGTAATCAGGGTCAGAATCATGGCTGCGGACTCGAAGTAAAATTCATGCATATAGCTCATGACTGCATCCATGTCCCCCTGTACCTGCGCTCCCGTCATGGCAAACAGGGCGTAGACGCTGTATACAAACGATGCGGTAGAACCAAGCGCTACCAGCGTGTCCATGTTCGGTGCTTTATGCCAGAGGCTCTTGAAACCGCTGATAAAGAATTTCTGGTTGATGACCATGACCGCAACGGTAAGCAGGAGCTGTACCAGTCCCATTGCGATGTGGTTTCCTTCAAAGAATTTCGGCAGCGGCCATCCCCACATCATATGGCCCATGGAGAAATACATGAGCGGAATCAAAAGAAAAACGGAACTCACCAGACGGCGTCTCATGACCGGTGTTTCCTTGTCTTTCAGCATCTCTTCGTATTCTGCTGTGGAAGCCGACTGTGATGTGCTTCCCTTCTCGCCTTTTTTCGATGCACCGTAGCCTGCATTTTCCACGGCGGCAATAATCTCTGCCGGGGAGGCCGTTCCCTCCACGCCCATGGAATTTGTCAGAAGGCTGACTGCGCAGGATGTGACACCGGGTACCTTTGACACGGCTTTTTCGTTTCCTGGAATCGGATTGGAACTAAAAATAATCGTATCGTTTGGTTTAATCGTCACTTTTTTATGAATACTAGCCGCCATCCTGGACAAAGCTGCCATAGATTCTCCCTGGCTGCCC
>ENA-OPVV01002401-OPVV01002401.1-human-gut-metagenome-genome-assembly--contig:-NODE-2401-length-11458-cov-1.589845_pt1 | contig 11458 bp, 10 predicted proteins | sample MGYA00241500_ERZ501992 | MGnify/ENA primary metagenome ERZ501992 (study PRJEB25962, sample SAMEA2043052) | human gut metagenome | biome: human gut; feature: human-associated habitat; material: faeces...
AAGTTCTCCGGCTGCACACCAACCATTGGATTCACCGCACCGTGAAGTACATGGTACACGCCCTTGTACTGTCCGGTTTTCTCATAAGCCGCCAAATCACTTGGTTCCTCGACTACCATAATCGTCTGGTGGTCTCTTTTTTCGTCCGCACATACCTGACACAATTCCCGGTCAGACAAATTAAAACATTCTTTGCAAAAACAAATCTTCTGCTTTGCCGTCAATATACTGTCCGCTAAATGTTTCACGCGTGCTTCCGGCAGATTTAAAATATGCAGTGCCAGCCGCTGTGCTGACTTTGGACCAATGTTTGGCAAGCTTGCCAATTCTTCGATTAAATTTGTAATCGACTCACTATAATACTTCATTAGAATGGGAAGCCTCCGCCAAGGTTCAATCCGCCGGTCAACGCTTCCATGGATTTTGCGCTGTCTTCTTCGAGCTGGCGCAATGCCTCGTTCGTTGCTGCCACAATCAAATCCTCTAACATTTCAATATCATCCGGGTCAACAACTTCTTCGCTCAATTTTACGGAAAGAACTTCTTTTTTACCGGAAACCTTTACCGTAACGGCACCGCCGCCGGCTGTCGCTTCCATCTCTTTTTGTGTTACTTCCATCTGACGCTGCATCTTCTGCGCCTGCTTCATCAAATTATTCATGTTTCCCGGCATTCCGCCCTGAAATCCACCTCTTCTTGCCATTTTTCTTCTTCCTTTCTTTTTCTATGTCGGTCAATCCAACATTTCAATTTCTACATTTTTTATTATATTCCGCAGCTCTGGCAAAGCATTCATTTCCTGACGATTTTCCACAAACCGTACATCTAACGAAATCTCTTTGCCCGTCAATTGACCGGCTGCCTCAATCAGCACCTGCTGATTTTCCTCTTTTTTAAAATACTCGGCAGGCATTCCCTGCGTAAAGGCAAGGACTAATTTCCCAGCCTCCGATACGGAAATCCTCACATCTAAAAGCATAGACCGCGACACCTGATCGATTCGTCCAAGTATCTGGTTCCAGTTTGCCACCACATCTCTTACATCATCAGGAACTGCTTCAGGACGAATTTCTCTCTGTGGCTTAATTACCGACTTGTTCTCAGATGTTCCCGCACTTTGCGCTGCCACAAAGGTGCCGGACTCCATCATCTCCTGCCACTGTTCATTCTTCTGCTCCAACTGATTTAACCGCTGAATCAGCGAATCGTAATCCGTCTGCATCTGCGGACGGCACAAGCGAATCATCGCCATCTCAAGCATGACACGCTTATTGTTTGCATATTTCATGTCATTTGCCAAATCCGACAAAATACGGATATAGCGGAACAAAATTTCCAATTCAATCTGCTCGGCAAAACGGGAAAGTTCCTGCCTGTTTTCCTCCGACATATCCACTAACTGCTCTGCCTCATCCGCAGTTTTCACAACCAAAAGATTGCGCAGATACCAAATCAGTTCATTGACAAATTGCGACAAATCCTTGCCCTGCTCAACCATCTCAGCCACAATGGCAATCACGCCATCGACCTGATTTTTTATCAAAGCCTCCATCAGCCGGTGATATACACTGTGGTCGACAGCACCAAGAATTTTCAAAACATTTTCATACGTTAATTTCTGTCCGAAATAAAAAGAAATACACTGTTCCAAAAGACTTAAGCCATCACGCAGTGCGCCGTCTGCCTGTCTCGCAATGTAAGTGAGTGCCTTGTCTTCTGCCTCAATTCCTTCTATTTCTAATAATTCCCGCAATCTTGCCGCAATTGTTTCCACCTGAATCCGTTTGAAATCATAGCGCTGGCAGCGCGACAAAATGGTAAGTGGAATCTTATGTGCCTCTGTCGTTGCCAAAATGAAAATCAGATAGGAAGGCGGCTCTTCCAATGTTTTCAAAAGTGCATTAAATGCGCTTGTCGAGAGCATATGCACCTCGTCAATAATATACACTTTGAAACGTCCCTCTGCCGGTGAATACTGCACTTCATCAATCACCTGCCGGATGTCATCCACACGGTTATTCGATGCCGCATCGATTTCCACTACGTTCATGGAAGACTGTTCCTCAATTGCCTTACACATTGCACACTCACCACAAGGACCATTCGGTCCCGGATTTTCACAGTTTACCGCCTTTGCAAAAATTTTTGCAACCGTCGTTTTTCCGGTTCCTCTCGTTCCGCAAAACAAATAAGCATGTCCAATTCGGTCTGCCTGAATCTGATTTGTGAGCGTTTTTACAATATGTTCCTGTCCCCGGACACTGGAAAAGTCCTTGGGACGGTATTTCCGATATAAAGCCTGATATGACATAATTGCCTCTTTCTGTTACACACCAAAACTGATGCCCAAATTTTTCGCCTCGCGGATAATGGAAGAATCCGGGTCTACCATCTTTAATTTACCCGCTACCTCTTCTAACGGAATCGGAATGATTTCTCTATTTTTAAATCCAACCATATATCCGTATTTTTCTTCTAAGATCAACTGAGCCGCTGCCGCCCCAAGGCGGCTGGCAATCACACGGTCATACGCACACGGGCTTCCCCCGCGTTGTGTGTGTCCCGGCACCGTAATGCGAATTTCCTGCCCGGTGCGCTCCTCAATCTCTGCTCCTATTTTATAGGAAACACTTGGATACGGATTATTCTTTAATTTTGCTTTTCTCTCTTTCTTCGTAAGAAGTGCGTCCTCCTTACTAATTGCACCCTCTGCCACTGCCAGAATTGAAAAACGCTTTCCGGCATCCGTGCGCTTCTGAATTGCCTGTACCACAGCGTCAATATCATATGGTATTTCCGGAATCAAAATCACATCTGCTCCCCCGGCAATCCCGGCATGAAGTGTAAGCCATCCAACTTTATGTCCCATAACTTCCACGATAAATACTCTTCCGTGCGAATACGCTGTCGTGTGAATACAATCAATCGCCGTAGTCGCAATATCCACGGCACTCTGGAAACCAAATGTCATATCCGTTCCCCAAATGTCATTGTCAATAGTTTTTGGAAGTCCTACAACATTTAAGCCTTCCTCCCGCAGCATATTAGCGGATTTCTGTGTACCATTTCCACCTAAAATCACAAGACAGTCAAGTTTTAATTTATGGTAAGTATTCACCATCGCCGCCACTTTATCCATGCCGTTGGCATCCGGCTTTCTCATATTCTTAAATGGCTGTCTCGAAGACCCAAGAATCGTTCCACCCTCCGTCAAAATGCCGGAAAAATCAAGCGGTTTCATTTCTACATACTTTTCATACATCAAACCCTTATACCCCTCAAGGATACCGATAATCTGTGTGTCCGGGTCTGCATTATACAACGTTTTTGCCACGCCGCGCATTGTTGCGTTCAAAGCCTGGCAGTCACCACCACTGGTCAAAAAAGCTACTCGTCTCATATCTGCCTCCCTTTCGAAAGTACGTGTCTTAGATACGTTCTTTAGTTTACCCTATTTTGCGGGTTTAGGCAATAGTGGAATGAATTTCGTACGAGGGTTAGTCAGAAAAAGAATTCTAGCACCATCTCTTTTCAGCATAAAAAAGATACTATAGACCTATCTTACAACAGATCTATAGTATCTTGTAATTATTATTTTACTTTAATTTTCTTAACAGCACTAAAACTTCCGTATACTTTCTTACCAGCTTTGTCTTTTCGATATGCAGCTACTTTGATAAAATACTTTTTGCCCTTTTTCAGCTTTTTCGTAACATAATTTGCTTTCTTAGTAGTAATCTTAACGGCTGCCTTCTTAAATTTCTTATCGGTCGAATACATCACCCGATAACCGGCTGCCCTCTTGACTTTCTTCCAGGAAATCTTAGCTTTTTTTGCCTTTGTCACTGTTACTTTTACACCCTTGACTTTAGCCACTTTAATCTTTTTTACTGCCCTCACAGTCGCTTTCGGCTGTGGGCTTTCTATTTTCTTGTTTTCCGAAGACTGTGTCAGTGCCGGTGTCTGACTTGGTACAATAGTCGGTGCCGGTGTTTCCGTAACATTCGGTGTAGCAGTCGGCGCTACAGAAGGAGCCACACTTGGTGTCGGTACAGGAGTCGGCTTTGGTGTCGGATCCGGAATTGCATCGGCACCTTTTTCATCTACAAATCTCCAGTGGTCAAATTTAGCCAGAGATACCTTATCTTCTCCCTTAAATACCATATATAGGTCATGAATTCCCGTTGCATTTGTTATATCCGTAGAAAGTATTTTGAATATATACTCACCACCGGTATTATCAATACTAAGTGTTCCGATCAATGGTCCATCTGCTGAATCCAAGTGTAATTCCATAGTTGCTTTTTTCTCGCTTGCTATGGCAGCTCTAAAGGAAACCGCACTCTTTTCACCAAAATCCACATTTTTTACTTTAATCGTACTTCCATTTTTAATGTCACAAAGGTTCATTCCCACTGTGCCATTTCCTTCTGACTCAACATTTGTTCCTTTTGCATAGGTTTCTGCCTCCGTCCACTGATATGGATCCAGTTTTGCAATTGGGGCAGGTCCGTCCTTTGTCATATTTAAAGTAGGGAATGTACCGTCCTCATTATATGTAAACTCTTCCACAGAAACAGAACGGTGATAACTGCTGCCTCCCTTTAATTTCTGATCGTGATAGAACAGATACGAATGTCCCATAAAGTCTACAACACCCGGATGGTTTGTATAGCAGCCCCCCTGGGATGGCATAATAACTCCCTGATATTCCCACGGACCGGTTGCCGATTTACTTGTAGAATATGCCAGATGTTCTGCTCCACCTGTTGGTCCAAATGCAGCATATACCATATAATACAAACTGCCTCGTTTATAGAACCATGGTCCCTCTCCATAAGAACACTGACGGGATAATTTCCCATTTTCCATCACTTTAGGGCCAAAACCCGACTCATTCATATCAAGCGATACAACACCTTTTTTACCAATAGTCGTATCATAAGAAAGCATATCCTCATTCAATTTCACATAGCGAAGATTGGGATTACCAAAATACAAATAAGCCTGTCCATCATCATCGATAAATACGGTCGGATCAATGTCATTCCAGTCCCCCTCATCTACCAATGGCTTACCAATAGCATCAACAAATGGTCCGGTTGCCTTATCACTGACGCCTACACCAATAACCATACCACCATTCTTTTTATGAACCGGTACATACATATAAAATTTGCCATTTCTCTCAACACACTGTGGTGCCCAAGCACGAGGATCCTTCGTATCCATCCACTTAAAATTGTCTCTTGACAGAACAGTCCCATGATCTGTCCAGTTCACCATGTCTTTTGTTGAATAACATTTCCAGTCATTCATTGTGTAAAAATTTTTTACCAGTTTATCCTCATCATGCGTTGTATACAAGTACAGCGTATCCCCCGAAACCATCGGTGCCGGATCCGCTGTGTAAATATTTTGCACAATTGGATTGTCCGCTTTTGATGGGATTGATAATGATAATGTCGCCATGCATAGAACAAGTGCTCCGGCAACAACTTTTGAAAAAATTTTTTTCATTTTCACAAGCCTCCATTTCTTACCTTTAATCATTTTCACCTTTATTTTAACAAATCTGTATAGTTCTTTCTATGACATTTTATGTTCTATTTCATGATATATAGGGGCATTTTTTGTTGCTTTTCTCTGCCATAACGTGTATTCTATTTTTAGGGTCAAAATTTTTCAGCAAAGGGGCTTCGAATAACTATGATAGACATTATTTACGTACAAAGCAATGCTTCGCATCCTGCAGGATTTACCTGTACCGTAACTGATCAGTCAAATGACTGGTGGCTGATAACTATGACACATACACCGGCTTACCATATCATAGATGGAAAACGTATTATCATGCCCGCACACAGCATTACTCTATACCCACCCTATTCTTCTATTGAATACGGTTCCCTTGAAAATGAAATATTCTGTGATGACTGGCTGCGATTTTATACAGATGAACCATTTATCTGTAATGGTAGCGTACCTCTTGGTACCCCTTTTAAAGCAATGGATCACTCTTATATAAGCAGCCTTATTCACTTAATTGCTGTGGAAAATTTTTTTCAAAACCAATATAAAAATTTCACTGTTCAATCCCTGTTTCAGATTCTTTTTTCAAAACTAAAAGAATCTCTGTCCTACAATAAATCTAGTACTTTCCACGAAATGGCTTTGCAGCAGCTTCATATCAATATTACCAGCAATCCGTCCTCTCCATGGAATATACCGGATATGGCCAAACAATTACACATTTCAACAAGGCATCTGCAAAAATTGTATCAAAAAAAATTCGGTACATCGTGTATGGAAGACGTTATTAAACACCGCCTCCTGCTAGCTAAGGAAAAGCTGGCCACAACAACATTACCAATATACAAAATTGCAGAACAATGCGGCTATTCAAACGTCGAACATTTCAGTCGGCAATTTAAAGAAAAATTCACCACATCGCCAAAAGCATATCGTGAATCAGTAAAGAAAAACTAATGTATAGGTTTCTTTTTTTCACACACTAAAGAAAAAAGAACCATTTTTCTATGGGTTTCGCATTCGGACCCCCTCCCCTCTTGACACCCTCGCTTCCATATAATAAAATCTACTCCAAAAAAAGGAACAGGAGGATTTCCTATGCAGACTTTACAATCAACCGTAACCTTAAACAATGGTGTGGCTATGCCTATTTTCGGGCTTGGCGTTTACAATTCCAAGGAAGAAACCACTTTCGCCGTTTCGACAGCCATCAGACACGGATACCGCCTGATTGATACTGCCGCATTTTACGAAAACGAAAAAGAAGTCGGTGAAGGGATTAAAGACAGCGGAATTCCACGAGACGATTTATTTATTACAACCAAACTCTGGAACGACATGCAGCGCGAGAGCTGCCAGCGTGAATCATTCGAAAAAAGTTTAGATAACCTTGGTGTAGATGCCGTCGATTTATATCTCATCCACTGGCCAATACCCGGCAAAATCAAAGAAACGTGGCATGTGCTGGAACAATTATATGAAGAGGGACTTGTAAAGGCCATCGGCGTAAGCAACTTTTTACCGCATCACTTAGAAGAATTAAGTGTCCATGCAAACATTGCACCGGCCGTTGACCAGTTTGAATGTAACCCTTATTTAACGAGAAAAGAACTTCGTAACTACTGTAAGAAACACAATATCGTACCGGAGGCATGGAGTCCGCTCGCCCGTGGTGCGTGCTTTGACGACCCGGTTCTGCAAAGCCTTGCCGAAAAGTATGAAAAAAATATTGCACAGATTATTCTGCGCTACGATGTGCAAAACGGCATCGTCACAATTCCAAAATCCACCAAAGAAGCACGAATCCTCAGCAATTCGCAGATTTTTGATTTTGAATTAAGCGCCGAAGATATCGAAAAAATTGATGCCTTAAATAAAAATGAAATGCACGGCGACCCCGACCATGTAGACTTTTAATCCGGTGTAAAATTCTGTTGCATTTTGCACACATATAGTATAAAATGAAAGTACTGATTTTGTTTCAAGAGTGCTTGTTTTATCAGGCACAGTAAACGATTACTATTTATATAAAGAAAGGATGGTTTTTAAAAATGAACTTAAACAACATGCCAAAAACCAAAATCGGAATTGTTGCAGTAAGCCGTGTTTCCCTGAGTCACTTTCTGTAAACAGAAGAAAAGCTTTGGTAGAAGCTTACACAAAAAAATATGGAGCAGATGACATTTATGAATGTCCTGTATGTATCGTAGAAAGTGAGATTCAGATGGTCGAAGCTTTGGAAGATATCAAAAAAGCCGGCTGCGATTCTCTTTGCGTATACTTAGGTAACTTCGGTCCGGAAATTTCTGAGACTTTGTTGGCAAAACACTTTGACGGTCCGGTTATGTTCTGTGCCGCTGCTGAGGAATCCGGCAACAGCCTGATGGATGGCCGTGGAGATGCTTACTGTGGTATGCTCAATGCAAGCTACAACTTGAAATTGAGAAATACAAAAGCATACATCCCTGAGTATCCGGTTGGAACTGCTGAGGATTGTGCTGACATGATTCATGAGTTCGTTCCGATTGCACGTGCAGTCGTAGCATTGAACAACTTAAAGATTATCAGCTTTGGTCCACGTCCACTTAACTTCCTTGCTTGTAACGCTCCAATCAAACAGCTTTACAACATGAATGTTGAAATCGAAGAGAACTCCGAACTTGACTTGTTCGAAGCATTCAACAAACATGAGGGAGACGAAAGAATTCCTGGCGTGGTTGCTGACATGGAGAAAGAGCTTGGTGCAGGTAACAAAAAACCTGAAATCCTTGCAAAACTTGCTCAGTATGAGTTGACACTTCTTGACTGGATTGAAGAGCACAAAGGTTACCGCAAATATGTAGCAATTGCCGGCAAATGCTGGCCTGCATTCCAGACACAGTTTGGATTCGTACCTTGCTATGTAAACAGCCGTTTGACAGCACAGGGTATTCCGGTATCCTGCGAGGTAGATATCTACGGAGCACTTTCTGAGTTCATCGGAACTGTTGTAAGCCAGGATGCTGTAACACTTCTTGACATTAACAACTCCGTTCCTGCTGACTTGTACGAAGAAGATATCAAGGGCAAATATGGCACTTATACATTAAAAGATACATTCATGGGATTCCATTGTGGAAATACAGCAGCTTGCAAGCTGACTGCTCATGAGATGAAATATCAGAAGATTATGGCTCGTTCACTTCCAATCGAAGTTACAAACGGAACTTTGGAAGGTGACATCGTTCCTGGCGATATCACATTCTTCCGTCTGCAGAGCACATCTGACGCACAGATTCGTGCTTACATCGCACACGGTGAAGTTCTTCCGGTTGCCACACGTTCCTTCGGAGCAATTGGTATTTTTGCAATTCCTGAGATGGGCCGTTTCTACCGCCACGTATTGATTGAAGGTAACTATCCTCACCATGGTGCTGTTGCATTCGGTCACTTTGGCAAAACATTGTACGAAGTATTCAAGTATATCGGCGTTCCGGTTGAGGAAATTGGTTATAACCAGCCGGCAGGTGTTCGTTACCCAACAGAGAACCCATTCGCTTAATAATCAAATAGCGTAAAGTATAAGAAAGCGACTCGCTTGCGGGTCGCTTTCTATCAATACAGAGATTCTTAAGAATCCAACAAAAACAAATCAGGAGGTACATTATGTATTACATTGGTGTTGATTTAGGAACATCAGCAGTAAAACTGCTTTTAATGGAAGGAAACGGTAAAATCTGCAATATCGTTTCAAATGAATATCCATTATCTTTCCCTCAGCCGGGATGGTCTGAGCAGAAACCGGAAGACTGGTGGGATGCTGTCGTAGACGGTATCAAAAAACTGGTAGACGGTTTTGACGCTTCGGAAGTTGCCGGCATTAGTTTCGGTGGACAGATGCACGGTCTTGTTATTCTCGATGAGAATGATAACGTAATCCGCCCGGCCATTCTTTGGAACGACGGACGTACAACCAAACAGGTTGATTACTTAAACAACGAAATCGGAAAAGAAAAACTTTCTGAGTATACCGCAAACATTGCATTTGCCGGATTTACTGCTCCGAAAATTCTCTGGGTAAAAGAAAATGAGCCGGAAAACTTTGCTAAAATTGCAAAGATTATGCTGCCAAAAGATTACATCGCATACAAAATGACAGGCGTTCACAGCTGTGATTACTCCGATGCATCCGGTATGCTTCTCTTGGACGTAAAGAATAAATGCTGGTCTAAAGAAATGATGGAAATCTGTGACGTAAAAGAAGAACAGCTTCCAAAATTATTTGAAAGTTATGAAGTAACCGGTTCTCTTACCGAAAAAGCTGCTGCTGCCCTTGGTCTTACAACCAATTGTAAAATTGCTGCCGGTGCCGGTGATAACGCTGCTGCTGCAGTTGGTACCGGAACGGTTGGTGACGGTGGATGTAATATCTCACTTGGTACTTCCGGAACCATTTTCATTTCCAGCAAAGAATTTGGCGTAGACCGTTTCAACGCTCTTCATTCTTTCGACCACGCAGACGGAAACTTCCATTTGATGGGCTGCATGCTCAGTGCTGCTTCCTGTAACAAATGGTGGATGGATGAAATTATTGGAACAAAAGACTACGGAAAAGAGCAGGAGCCAATTACCGACGATAAACTCGGCGAGAACAACGTTTATTATCTCCCATATCTGATGGGCGAGCGTTCTCCTCACAACAACCCGGATGCCAGAGCACTCTTCATTGGTATGTCAATGGATACAACACGCGCTGACATGACACAGGCTGTTTTGGAAGGTGTTGCATTTGCTATGCGTGACTGCTATGAAATTGCAAAAGACCTCGGCATTAACATTACAGAGACAAAAATCTGTGGCGGTGGCGCAAAGAGTCCTTTGTGGCGCAAAATCATGGCAAACGTTTTAAACATCAACGTAAACATTATCGAGAGTGAAGAAGGTCCTGGTCTTGGTGGCGCTATGTTAGCTGCTGTTGCCTGTGGCGAATATGCATCCGTTCAGGAAGCTGCTGACAAGATTGTCAAAGTTATCGGCACAGAAAAACCAGACCCGGCACTTGCTGCTAAATACAATAAGAAATACGCAAAATTCAAAGAAATCTATCCTACAGTAAAAGGACTGTATGATACACTGAAAGCTTAATATTATGAAGAAGAAATTATTATCACTTCTGTTTCTTGTAGCCACACTCGCCTTGACGGGTTGTGGCTACAAAAAACCGGAAGTTCATTCGATGCTTGGCATGAACATCAAATCCATCACAACTGTCTGCGGTACTGACTGCAGCATGGATACCATTGATACTTCATCCACAAGCGACCATGGTATGATAACCTACTACTACACCGATGTTGCCGGTGACAAAGGAATATCCGATGCCAAAACCTACTATAATTATTTAAAGTCAGAAAAACACTGTATCAAAATTGATGACTTTGATGAGAAAAAAGGAAATTATTCAGCTTATTTCCAATTAAATGAAAAACAGGTTAAATCGGGCTTTTTAATGAAAGTATCCTTTACCAAAAACAGTTACACCGTTTACATCGAGGACAACATATCATTAGAAAAGATTAACAAGAAAAAGTAGCAAGGAGGGCTTTTCATGTCAGAAGAATATCGTTTCAAAGACCGTATTAAAGACATTATTAACGGCGATGTCGACTATGACAAACTGCGAAAGGCAGAAAAGCAGGGATGGATTGACCGGGCGGACACCGGATTCCAGCTCTTTCTCATCCTCTTCTTCCTTGGCTTTTTCATTGTCATGTTGATTAAATATTTTTTGTAGCAATCCGAGGACAAATAATTTACAGAAAGGACAGATTGCGATGGATTTTTCAGTAGGACAAAAGATTAAAATGAAGAAACCTCATCCCTGCGGCGAAAATTGCTGGGAAATTTTACGGGTAGGTATGGATTTCCGCCTGCGCTGCACAAAATG
>ENA-OPVV01002406-OPVV01002406.1-human-gut-metagenome-genome-assembly--contig:-NODE-2406-length-11435-cov-1.842443_pt1 | contig 11435 bp, 10 predicted proteins | sample MGYA00241500_ERZ501992 | MGnify/ENA primary metagenome ERZ501992 (study PRJEB25962, sample SAMEA2043052) | human gut metagenome | biome: human gut; feature: human-associated habitat; material: faeces...
CTGGATTAGCCATATAAGTCTGCATGGTTTTACCTCCTGTTATTTATCAACGATAATTTGTGTAATTACGGTCATCCGTAATATCATGTATAAAATTCCTGGTGAACAGTGCAAATCTATACTGCGGAAATGTCCGAAACCGCTGATAAAAACACCTTTGCCGGGGCTTTGGCTCAGGAGTCATCGCACTATGTCACATTGGGTTATTCTACTATAAGGGCATTCATATGTCAACAGTTTTTTCCATAATTTTTACGATTTTTTACGCTGTATTTCATGTTCGATCATCCATGGTCACTTTCCACTGTTTACCACATAAATTCCAACACTTACAAGCAGAAGTGAAAGCAATCCCAATATTCCGGATGCCTGATCTGTTTCGCCCAGCAGAAGTGCCGAAAGAAGCACGCCAAATACCGGATTCATAAATCCAAATACTGTAACTCTTGAAACCGGATTATATTTCAGAAGAATGCCCCAGAGGGAATATGCCACTGCTGAAACCAGCGCCAGATAAACCAGCAGTCCGATTCCACTTGGTGTCACTTTTGTAATATGTCCGCCCATAACGCCTCCTGCTGCCATAAGCACGATTCCTCCGATAATAAACTGATAAGCACTGAGCATGACCGGATTAAATTTCTGAGAAAATTTCTTTACAAACACCGAAGAAAATGCATAAGCGATCGTAGAAAAGAAAATGGCTCCCTCTCCTGCAAGACTGAACTGAAAGTTCATTCCATTCAGATTAATCAATGCTACTCCTGCAAATCCCAGAATACAGCCGGTGATTTTTCTTGATGTAATCTTTTCCTGATGAAACAAAAATCCGGCTACCAGAATCGCAATAAATACATTCACCGCTTCTATAATAGAAGCTTTTACTCCACTGGTATGTGCAAGTCCCATATAAAAAAAGAAATACTGAATGATCGTCTGAAGCAGACTTAACCAGATAATTTCTTTTGCTGCTTTTCTCTCCGGACGTAAAAAACGTCCCTCCATTACACTTCCAATCCCAGCTGCCAGAATTCCTGCCAGCGTGAATCTGCAGCCGGCAAAAAGGATCTGCGATGCCGTATCCGCTGCATCGACTTCAAACAGCCGATATCCGATTTTAATACAGGGAAATGCACTTCCCCACAACAGACAGCATAAAAGTGCGCCAAACCAGACAACAACTGTTTTCTGCATCCATTCCTGTTTTATTTTTAATCCACTCATATATATCCTGCCTCCGATGTTCATTATATCTGACCGTTCACAACAACTGAGTAAACAGTAATTGTATCCTAATTTTCTCACCAGTGCCAGTAACTGTCAACCTTGCAGACATTCCGTTATCCTATTATAATAATAAACAGTTACTGCTCACTGGCACTATCCCGTGAAATGTTTTGTCATAAATATGGCAAAATCCCGAAATATGCACTTCAAAACCAACACACACGGAGGAATCCCATGTCAAACATTACCAAACATGCTCTGGCAGAATCCCTGAAAAAACTTCTTCTCAAAAAGCCGCTGAACAAAATCACGATCAACGATCTGACCACCGACTGTGGCATCAGCCGTATGGCTTTTTATTATCATTTCAAAGATATCTATGATCTGGTCGAATGGGCATGTCTCGAAGAATCACGTAAAGCTCTCCAGGGAAAAAAGACCTATGATACCTGGCAGGAAGGACTTCTTCAGATTTTTGAAGCAGTCTATGAAAACAAACCGTTCATTATAAATGCTTATAATGCAGTCAGTCGGGAACAAATTGAGAATTTTCTCTTCCAGCTGACCCACGACCTGATCATGAGTGTCGTCGAAGAGCAGGCAAGATCCACTTCCCTTACGCAGGAACAGAAAAGTTTTATCGCAGATTTTTATAAATACAGTTTTGTCGGCATCATGCTCGACTGGATCCGACAGGGAATGAAATCAGACTATACCGACATCTGGAAAAACATGTGCATCACAATCCATGGAAACATCACAAATTCTATTCAAAACTTTACAAAACATGCCAAATGATAAGTTTTTACTCATTCCATATTTTTTGTAAATTGAATTCAAACGCAAATGGCAATACTATAAGAGACAGAAAAGGAAAGCTACACATCATCACAAACAAATGAAAGGTGGTTTTTTACATGTCTAAAAAAGGATTAAAACTTGGTGTTGCACTTGCAGCAGGTGCCGGAGCAGCCGCAATTCTCGCTAAAACTTCTCAAGAAAACAAAGAGATCAAAGCAACCAAGGCCGCAAAAGCAGAAGCAGAAATAAAAGCCGTGAGGAGAAACAGATTACAGAAGCACACGTAGACCCGAATTACCGCAATACAGAGCGTGGTAAAAACGAGAAAAACAGCAAAGGTATTTATTATACAAACGGTAACTACGAAGCATTCGCCCGTCCGGAAAAGCCAGAAGGCGTCGATGACAAAAACGCTTATATCGTAGGCAGCGGGCTTGCTTCACTCGCTGCTGCCTGCTTCCTCGTTCGTGACGGTCAGATGCCTGGTTCACATATCCACATTCTGGAAGCTATGGACATCGCCGGTGGTGCCTGCGATGGTATCTTTGATCCAACACGTGGCTATGTCATGAGAGGCGGCCGTGAAATGGAAAACCATTTCGAGTGTCTCTGGGATCTGTTCCGCAGCATTCCTTCTATTGAAACACCTGGTGTTTCCGTACTGGATGAATACTACTGGCTGAACAAACATGATCCAAACTATTCTCTTTGCCGTGCAACTGTAAATCGCGGAGAAGACGCTCATACAGACGGCAAATTCAACCTCAGCCAGAAGGGCTGTATGGAAATCATGAAGCTCTTCATGACTAAAGATGAAGACCTCTACGATAAGACCATCGAAGATGTTTTCGATGATGAAGTATTCAATTCCACCTTCTGGCTGTACTGGAGAACCATGTTCGCATTCGAAAACTGGCACAGTGCTCTGGAGATGAAGCTCTACTTCCAGCGTTTCATCCACCATATCGCAGGACTTCCGGATTTCAGTGCCCTGAAATTCACCAAATACAATCAGTACGAATCCCTGATCCTGCCTATGCAAAAATATCTGGAAGATGCTGGCGTTGACTTCCAGTTTAATACTGAAGTTACCAACGTTATCTTTGATTTCAAGGATGGCAAGAAGATTGCTTCTGCAATCGAATGCAAAGTCAACGGCGTAGAAAAAGGCATCGTCCTTACTGAAAATGACCTCGTATTTGTTACCAACGGAAGCTGTACAGAAGGCACGATCTACGGTGATCAGAACCATGCACCAAACGGTGATGCGGAAGTTCGTACAAGCGGCTGCTGGTCACTCTGGAAAAATATCGCAGCACAGGATCCGTCCTTCGGACATCCGGAAAAATTCTGCTCCGATATCAACAAGACCAACTGGGAATCCGCGACCGTCACAACTCTGGATGACAAGATCATTCCTTATATTACTGACATCTGCAAACGTGATCCGCGTACCGGCAAAGTTGTTACAGGTGGTATCGTAAGCTGTCAGGATTCCAAGTGGCTCTTAAGCTGGACCATCAACCGTCAGGGACAGTTCAAGGATCAGGACAAAGATAAGGTCTGCGTATGGGTTTATGGTCTGTTCACAGATGTACCTGGCGACTATATCAAGAAACCTATGAAAGACTGTACTGGTAAAGAGATCACCGCAGAGTGGCTGTATCATCTCGGTGTTCCGGAAGATCAGATTGATGAACTTGCTGAACACAGTGCAGTGTGCGTACCGACCATGATGCCTTATATCACCGCATTCTTCATGCCAAGAACAAAAGGTGACCGCCCGGACGTAATCCCGGATGGCTGTGTAAACTTCGCATTCCTCGGCCAGTTCGCAGATACCCCGCGTGATACCGTATTCACCACAGAATACTCTGTCAGAACTGCGATGGAAGCTGTTTATGGACTCCTCGGTGTTGACCGTGGCGTACCGGAAGTATGGGGAAGCGTTTACGATATCCGTGAACTCTTAAGCAGCAGTGTGAAGCTGATGGATGGTAAATCTCCACTGGAAATTGATATTCCGGGAGCCGGCATCATTAAGAAACCTCTGCTCCACTTCATTAAGGGAACGGTGATCGAGAAAGTATTGAGAGACTATGATGTGCTGAAAGATGGAATGTAATTATCAAAAATAGAAAATGTATAATATTTCTATAATATGTGCTACTGCATCTGGGATTCAGATATGATATCTTAAGAATGCACACATATTCAAGAAAACACCGGAACAGATTTCATAACCTGCTCCGGTGTTTTTCTGTAAAGTCACATATCTTTTTATCTCAGGTTGATTCTCTGATCACCAGTTCTGTATCAAGTAAAAGCGATTTCATTTCCTCATGAGGATCTTCCATCAGTTCCAGAAGCATTTCACAGGCTGTATAGCCCATCTGGAATTTCGGCTGGTTCACAGTTGTGATAGAAGGTGATGTCATAGAAGATAACTCAATATTATCAAATCCGACCACCAGAATATCCCGCGGTACATGCAGGTGAAAACGCTTCGCCGCACGGATCACTGCCGCTGCAAAAACATCGGATATGGTAAAAAATGCATTCGGTCTGCTGTCAGAATTCAATAATCTGCACACCGCTGCATAAGCCATCTCATAGCTTACTTCCGGCAACTGCACGATCCACTGCTTTGGAATCATGACCTCTGCCTTCTGGAGTGCATTCATAAATCCTTCCTGACGCCTCTTGGCATATTTAAAATTCCCTGGCCCATTGATCAGAGCAATCTTGCTTCCGCCGTTTGAGAGAAGATATTCTGTTGCAATTTCTGCTGCTCTGGTGTCATCAATGCTGACATACGGATAATCTGCGTGTTCATTATATTCGCAGCATTGTACCAATGGTGCTATCGTCCGTATCTGATTCAGTGCCTCTTCTGATATGCGGTTCAGAAGAATTACGCCCGCTGCATCCACTCTTCGCAGGAGATTGCAAAAATCCAGCATATTTCCTTTATTCAGATGTGACTCATGAATCAATAAGTGGCATCCATGCGCCTTCGCAGATACTCTTGCTCCACGGATAATCTCCTGATAAAATGCATTTTCAATTCCCGGAATGTTCAGAACGATCAAAGGTTGTGTTTCTTTTGAGACAGTGACTGTATTTTCCATCTGGCATCCCAGTGAACGCATAGCTTCTTCTACCTTGCGAATCGTCGGCTCTTTCACCAGTTCCCTGTGATTCAGGACTCTTGATACTGTTGCCGGTGAGACCTGTGCTTTTTCAGCAATTAATGAAACGGTTATCTTCTTCATACTTTCTCTCTTTTTCAGGTTTTATATTGTTATTATAAAGCATTTCCTGCCTGTTTAACAGAGATATTTATGTTCCAGTATTTTATTCAGCCTTTTTCAATTTTTGTTTGATCTGAGGTCCGATGATCTGCACCATAATAACGAGCAGTAAGATAATTCCCTTGATTGCGTTGTTGATAAGAGAGTCCATTTTAAGGGACACGATGATTTTATCAATGATCGTATAGGACATTGCACCAAACAGGATTCCGAGGCATTTTCCTTTACCACCTGACATGCTGATTCCGCCAAGTACTGCTGCTGCGATCGCATACATTTCATAGCTGTTTCCTGTTGTTGCCGGGTCGGCGGAAGCATTCATTGCAATCCACAGAAAAGCACCAATTCCAACAAGTGCACCTGCGATCACAAATACAGAAATTTTTACAGCCGCTGTATTGATTCCTGCCATCTGCGCACCTTTCATATTGCTTCCTACTGCATAAACTTTTTTACCGTATTTCGTGCTTGTTGTGATATATACAAAAACAAGTGTCATGATAATAAGGATCAGACCAACGATTGGAATCGTAGATACTTTTCCATTACCAAAATTATAAAGTGTCTGATAAGAGGACTGGCTGTTTGCCATCTTATACACAGAACTTCCTCCACCGATCAGTGCTTTATCCACATGCTGGCAGAAATACTGTGCAAAAGAACGATAGATCAGCATCGTTGCCAGTGTAACGATAAATGCAGGCATCTGGATCCATCCTACCATCACACCATTGATCAGTCCGCAGAATGCACCAAACAGAACTGCAAATAAAAATGTGAGGATAATACTGTTTGTCATGTTAAAGATAATAACAGAAAATCCACCATCAAGAGCCAGCATAGAACCAACAGAAAGATCAATCTCGCCAGTAATGCAGATCAGTCCCATACCCAGTCCGATGATACCGATTACTGCGGAATGACGAAATACATTCATCATACCACTCCATGTCAATCCGTTTGTTGTCAGTGCATATACGATAAAAATTGCCACAAAAACAATGATATAACTGTTTTCTCCCAGAAATCCTGCGATACGTCCAGGAACTGTTGTATTCTTTCTACTCATCTTTTTTTCCCTCCTTTGTCTGTGCCGCATTTGTTGAATACATCATAACTGTCATCTCATCAATTTCCTGATGTTCCAGAACCTTGATAATCTCGCCGCTATAAAATACTGCACAGTAATCGGCAACTTTCTGGATCTCTGGTATTTCCAGTGTATTGATCAGAATTGTTTTTCCCTGTTTTGCAAGTTCCAGGATCAGTTTGTAGATTTCTGCTTTTGCTCCTACATCAATTCCCTGTGTCGGGTTGTCCAGAAGAAGAATTTCGGCATCTGTATTCAGCCAGCGCGCAAGAAATACTTTCTGCTGATTTCCACCACTCAGGGATGTGATCAGATCTTCACAGGAATTTGCCTTGATATTCAGCATCTCCTTGTATTTCTTGTATCTTTCGACTTCTTTCTTTTTTGAAATAGCTGGTTTCCGTGCCGAAAGTGTATGCTCTGACAGATACATGTTTTCCAGGATGCTCATGTCCGGAATCACAGAATTTTCTTTTCTGTTTGAAGGCAGCATTGCAATTCGATCGGTCATGGCTGTATGAATAGAGTGATCCCGCATGACTTTGCCCATTACACGCATCTCGCCGCTGTATGCTCTTGTTACCCCAAACATACACTGCATCAGTTCACTGCTTCCGGCACCCTGAAGGCCAGTCAGTCCAACGATACTGCCTTTTTTTACCGCCAGATTGATATTGTGAAAGCCTTCTCCGCTGAAATTCTTCAATTCCAGGATTGTATCACCCAATGGTCTTTTTTCATATACATCCTGATCGGAGTATTTCTCACCAACCATCATACGTGTAACGTCTTCTGGTGTAGTATCTTTTATATTTCCAGAACCTATAAATTCTCCGTTTCGGAATACGGTATATCGGTCTGACAGACGGAAAATCTCCGGCATTTTATGTGAAATAAAGATAAAGGAAGTTCCCTTTTTCTTCAAATTATTGACAATGTCAAACAGATGTGCCACCTCATCATTGTTCAATGATGTTGTCGGCTCATCCAGAATCAGAAGTTTTGCTTTAAAAAACAGAGCTTTTGATATTTCAAGCAACTGTTTCTGGCTTGTTTTCAGTTTAGAGACCTGCTGCGTAGGATCAATATCCACTCCCAGTTCCTGGAACAGTCTCTCTGCCTCCTGAATCATCTTTTTCTTATCCAGGCGGCCCAGTTTCGTTGTGTATTCTTTCTGAAGGAATATATTTTCATAAACTTTTAAATCATTGAACAAATTTAATTCCTGATGTACAAAAGCAATTCCCATATTCTCAGACTGCTTGATCGTAATATTTTTTAATTCATTTCCATCAAATTCAATTTCACCTTTATCACGCGGAAATACGCCTGTTAGAACATTCATAAGCGTTGATTTTCCCGCGCCATTCTCGCCAAGAAGTGCATGCACTTCTCCTTTTTCTACTGTAAGCTGTACGTTTTTCAGTACCGAAATCCCACCGAAGGACTTACAGATGTTACTCATCTGCAACAAACTCATAATCTCGCCTCCCCGCCCGATCTGTCGGGCTTTTTGATACACTGCTCTGATACACATTCATTTAATTATCTGACAGAAGGGAACTTTACAGTTCCCTTCGCCATTTGTCTTATTAAAAAGAATTATATCTCGAAAAATACTTGATTTAGAAAGAAGGATAATCTTTTACGTTGTCCTTATTTACGATTTCGCAGGCAATTACGTGATCCTGTTCTACATCTTTTCCATCCAGATAATCAACCATATCCTGGATTGCTGTCTGGATCATTGCCGGGCTGTAAGTTACAGATACAATACCGCCAAACTGATCTGCGATATCTGTGAAGGATTCACCACGAAGCACTGCATAAAGTTCATCCAGTCCACCGCAGCCTGTCAGATAAGGTGTATTTCCGAGGAATTTTTCTTTTGTTGCATCGTCAATTCCACCGCCTTGAAGAGCTTCAAGGATACCCATTGCAAGTTCGTCATCTTCTGCATAGAACCATTTGATGTCTGCATTAGACGCATCACCGAGCAGAGATTCGAAGGAAGTCTTTGTATCAGAACGGCTCCAGTTCATAGCACCTGAATATGTAATGGATTTCAGATCATCTTCTGACCATTTTGCATCGTCTGCAATTGTTTTTCCATCGTATTCCAGTTCTCCGGTAAGGTACTTTGTGAATCCTTCATCACGGAGAGTTGTTACAGAAGAAGTATCTCCTTCGTATACATAAACTGCATCACCAGGTTTCAGTCCCTGCTCTGTATAATAAGCCGCACATGCTGCACCGATACCTTCGTTGTCACCTTTTACATTGGATACTGCACTGTCAGCTACACCTTCGATGATACGGTCAAATGCTACATATGGGATCTCAGCGTCAACCAGCTGCTGGATTGCAGACTGAACAGTGTCATCGATTGGCTGAATAACAACAGCGATGTTGTCTTCACCAGCTGCGATGATATCTTCGATGTTGACGATCTGTTCTGCTGCATCTGCAGATGTGATCAGCTCTGCGCTGTAAGTTCCGGCGTCATTTACTTCTTCAATTTTTTCTTTTGCGAATGTTGCTACGGAACCAGTCCAGCCATGGTCTTCCGGAGCTGTCAGTACATAAATGTGAGTAGCGTCTCCTTCTCCGTCCGCAAATACAGGAGTAACCATACTACCCATTGTCATAGCTGCGATCAGCATGCAAACTACTGTTTTCTTCATAATTCATTTCCTCCTTTTGGAATATGTTTGTTTTTAATAAGCGGTTTTCTCCGCATTATTTCAGCATTTAATTATTCAGAGTAACTTTTCAGATCACAAACTGTCTCAGATATCTCAGAGAAAGTTTCAGGCTGTCCAGAACTCTTTCTTCAGAACCTTCGAAAGATTTATCTTCGATTTCAATACAGGTATATCCTTCAAATCCAATGTCTGTTAATGTGGATACATATTTGCCCCAGTCCACATCTCCCAGTCCTGGAAGCTTCGGTTTCATATACTGAAGCGGATATGCCATTGTTCCACACTCTTTCAGTTTTTCTTTGAAAAGTTTAATGTCTTTGTAATGTACATGGAAAATTTTATCCTTAAACTCATAAAGCGGCTGAATGTAATCAATCATCTGCCATACAAAATGAGACGGATCATAATTGATTCCGATATAATCACTGTCAAGAATCTCAAATACTTTTCTCCAGATCACTGGTGTGGTCATCAGGTTCTGTCCGCCCGGCCACTGATCTCCGTCAAAAAGCATCGGGCAGTTTTCGATTGCAATGCGTACTTTCTTTTCTTCTGCATAATGAACGATTGGAATCCAAATTTCTTTTACCAGTTCCAGATTTTCTTCTACTGTCTTTGTCTGGTCTCTTCCGATAAAGGTTGTAACAAGGTTAATTCCAAGTTTTTTGCTTGCATCGATTACTTTGTATAAGTGTTCTATGTTGGCAGCTCTTTTTTCCAGATTTCCATCCATGGTGTTCGGATAAAATGCCAGAGAAGAAATCTCCACATTCTTTTCTTCACAATAAGAAAGTATTTCTTCTGCTTCTTTATCTCCCAGATTTGTCACATCGATGTGACTGACTCCTGCATATCTGCGCTCTGCTTTGGCTTTCGGCCAGCAGGCAACTTCCACACATTCATAGCCAATCTCTGAAACCGTATCGATCATTTTTTTGAAATCATAATCTTCCAGTATTGCACTGACTAACCCTATCTTCACTCTAATTCCTCCTCATCTACGCGAACGGTTCTTCCAAGTTCGCTTGATTTCAGACTTCCGAAAATTGCTTTCATTGCACTGAGTACGCTTTTCCCCGGAACAGCCGGTTCTGTATCATTTTCTACAGATTCTACAAAGGCATCAATGATTCCTGATTTTGTCTGATTATCATTTGTCTGAATCTGATCAATATCGTAGAACACCTTTCCTCCATCTTTGCGGATCAGTTCGATACAATATTTCGGGTCATGATAAATCTTGAGCATTCCTTCTGTTCCATAGATGATCGTGGAATTATCCTCCTCACCATAATACGTCCAGCTGGCTGTCATCGTTCCGATGATTCCGCTCTTCATTTTGTAAATACAGATGGCATTGTCATCTACTCCAATCAGGTTTCCATTACTGTCTTTCTTATCCAGAGTCGTAACTTTTGCAGTTGTTTCCTCTACTGTATCATTAAGCAGGTACTGGATCAGGTCTGTCTTATGTACTCCAAGATCTGCCATTGCTCCCATTGCAGCTCTCTTCTTATCAAAGAACCAGTTTTGCGGACCAGCATCTACACTCCATGTTTCCGGACCGCCATGTCCGAATGTTGTTTTGAAAGTAAGAACGCTTCCGATATCTCCACGCTCGATGAGTTTTTTTGCTTCTGCATGGGCTTTTGCAAATCTCTGATTCTGACCGATCATAAGTTTTTTGCTCATCTGCTCTGCTGTATCCACCATCATCTGGCAGTCTTTTAATTTTGTTGCCATCGGTTTTTCACAAAGTACATGTTTTCCGGCTTTTAATGCTGCAATCGTAATTTCAGCATGCACATGATTTGCCACACATACACTGACTGCATCAATTTCCGGATCTGCCAGCATCTCCTCAACGCTTTCATAAGACTTACAGTCATATTTTTCAGCAAGTTCTTTTGCCCGCTGCAGATTCAGATCATAAAGGCCAGTCAGCTTTGCATTCGGATTATCCAGATATTCCGGAATATGACGAACCTGTGCAATCTTTCCACATCCTATAATCCCGACTTTTACCATCTCATTACCCCCTTTATGATTTCATTTTTCTTTCAATCTTTGTTTCATTTTTCATTTAAAACATATCATTTTTCAGAAATACAGTCAATATTTTTGTGCTATACGTATATTTTTTCTATGTTTTGCATCTTTTTATTATTCATTTTTGATGTTTATTACCATGTTTTATGTTTCATTTCTGAAAACTTTTCATTCTTTTCATTTTTCTACCAGGTAGCAGACATATTCCATCTGCATCTGGTCGCATCCTCGCGGAGCGTTTTTATGTAA
>ENA-OPVV01002409-OPVV01002409.1-human-gut-metagenome-genome-assembly--contig:-NODE-2409-length-11418-cov-1.756402_pt1 | contig 11418 bp, 9 predicted proteins | sample MGYA00241500_ERZ501992 | MGnify/ENA primary metagenome ERZ501992 (study PRJEB25962, sample SAMEA2043052) | human gut metagenome | biome: human gut; feature: human-associated habitat; material: faeces...
ATGATTTTATTTATAAATAAATTATAACAATAAAGGCTTTTTTTATCAATACTTATAAAATATAAATTTAGCTGAAACTATTTTTTATTTTTTTAGAAAAATATTAGAACTGTTATATTACACCATTCCTACAAATCATTAAGTATATTACTTAAGGACATTTATAAAAAAATACACATAAATTTTTATAAAATTCATGTGCTTTTTTATTTTATTCAAAAATTCTATAACAGAATGTAATTTGGTATCATCTTCACTCTTTACACAAATAACATGTGTATTATTTACAAAAGAATATTTACATTTTACTGTTTCACCTAATTTAATTTCTTTCTTATAAGAAATTTTAAAATTATTAAACTCTTTTTCATTATCATATACTTCATCTGGTAAAGCTTCATTTGCCAAGTCTAGATAGTTTATATTGTGCATATGATGATTTACATCAATATCTCCTCTTTTTACAGTATATTTTGATTCTCGTTCATAATTATCTAATTCTTTAATTTTATCAAATGTTTCATCTTCAAATACACATTTATTAGACTCTGGTTGATATTTTGACAATATTTCATCAGTAATTCTCTCCATTTTTCCTGTTTCAATATTAACTAAAACCCACCTTGAGATTGCCTTTACTATTACATTTCCCTGTTCATCAACAACTTCAAAGTCACGATATGCATAATATTTTAATCCCTCTTTTGACCATGTTCTTGCCAATATTTTTTCTGCATAATTAGGTCTTCTTATAACTTGTACTCTCCAATCTAACAAAATCCATGTTAAATGTGTTTTATCCATTGTTGGAATTCCATATCCAGCAATATTAGAATGTATTCCTCCAATATCCTCTAAAATGCCTAATAATGCTTTATTTGTTATTTTATTTTCTTTTCCTATTTCTGACAATTTAACATAATATTCTCTTTCTACTATCATCTTGATCCTTCTTTCTTATAAAAAGGTGCTATTTAAGCACCTTTTATACATAGTCTTTTTTAATATCCTGGCTTTTCTAAAAGTCTAAACATATTTTTCTTGTATTTTTCAACACCTGGTTGATTAAATGGGTTTACCCCTAATAACATTCCAGACATTGCACATGCTTTTTCAAAAAAGTATATCAAATGCCCTATTGTTTCTTCTGATAATTTTGGCAACTCTAATACTATATTTGGAACATCGCCTGCTGTATGTGCTTCTATCGTTCCTTCCATTGCTTTTTTATTTACATAGTCTAATGTTTTTCCCGCTAAATAATTTAATCCATCTAAATTATCTTCTTCTTCTTTTAAGTCTATATCTGACTCTGACTTTTCAATTCTTATTACTGTTTCAAATAGATTTCTTCTACCTTCTTGAATATATTGTCCCATAGAGTGCAAATCTGTTGTAAAGTCAACACCTGCAGGGAATATTCCTAATTGGTCTTTTCCTTCACTTTCTCCAAATAATTGTTTCCACCATTCTGTAAAATAGTGCATTTTAGGTTCATAATTTACCAATATTTCTGTATTTTTATATAATTTATATAAAATATTTCTAACAACAGCATATTGATAGCATGCATTATATTTTAAATTTGAATCTTCATATTTTAATTGTGCTGTACGTGCTCCGTCCATTAATCTATCTATATCTATTCCTGCAACAGCTATTGGTAATAATCCTACTGCTGTTAATACAGAATATCTTCCTCCAACATTATCTGGAATTACAAACTTCTCATATCCTTCTTCATCAGCTAATGTTTTTAATGCTCCTCTTTCTTTATCTGTTGTTACATATATTCTACTTCTTGCTTCATCTATTCCATATCTGTTTTCAAGAATTTCTCTAAAAATTCTAAATGCAATAGCAGGCTCTGTTGTTGTTCCAGATTTTGAAATTACATTTATTGAAAAATCTTTTGTTCCTAATACTTCAATTAAGTCATTTACATAGTTTGGGCTCAAATTATTTCCAACATATAATATTTGTGGAAATTTTCTTTGTTTTTCTGGTAACATATTATAAAATGTATTTGTTAAACTTTCAATAACTGCTCTTGCTCCTAAATATGATCCACCAATTCCTATTACAATTAAAACTTCTGAATCTTTTTGAATCTTTTGTGCTGATTTTTTTATTCTTTCAAATTCTTCTTTATCATAATTTGTTGGCAAATTCAGCCAACCTACAAAGTCTTTTTGATCATTTGTTCTTGAATGTAAGTCTTGATGTATTTGTTCTACTTTTTCTTTATACTGCATTATAGACTTTTGTTCTATTCCTGAATATTTTAAATTTAGTTTTAAATTCAACATATCTATTCCTTCCTTCTTTTGATTTTTATTTATTCCATTAGTAAATTATTCTTGTTTTAATTCATCTATGATTACTTTATAATCTGCAGCTTTTAATATTGCTGTTCCTGCAACTAATATATTTGCTCCTGCATTTTTTACTCTTTCTGCTGTTTTCAGATTAATTCCTCCATCTGCTTCTATATCTATTTCTAGGCTATTCTTTTCTGCATATGTTTTTAATTCATCTATTTTTGCAATCATATCTGTTATTAATGTTTGTCCACCTTTTCCTGGCTCAACAGTCATTATTAAACACATGTGTATATATGGTAAATATTCATATACCTTCTCTATTGGTGTTTCTGGTTTTATTGCAATTCCAACTCTTGAACCTTTTTCTTTTATTAAATTAATATTTTTCATTACTTCTTCTTTGTTTTTACAAGCTTCTAAATGAAATGTTATAATATTAGGCTCATCTGCAGAAAATACTTCTATTCCTGTTTCTACATCCTCTACCATTAAGTGTATGTCTAATGGTAAATTTGATATTCTTTTTATATAATTACTATATTCTATCATTTTATGATATGTATCTTGACTTACAAATTTTCCGTCCATTACATCTATATGAAAATAATCTGTTTTAGATTTTTCTAATAGCATAAATGTTTCTGCTTCATTGCCTTTTTCTACTGACAATATTGATGTTGATATTTCTACCATTTTATCATTTCCTTTCCTTTGGTATGTGTTTATTATATATTATTAAAATTATTTTGTCTAGAACTATATATAAAAAAACCTTTTTAAGCTAATGCAAGTTTATCAGCCCAAAAGGTTTATTATATAATAATTTATCTTACTTGATTTCAGGATTGTCTTTAAATATATCATCAACAATATCATTTTTATCATTAAACATTGTAACATATCCTTGTAAAGATTCTGCTTTTTGTTTTAAAATATCAACATCTGAATTAACATATATTTTAGCTTTCCCCTTACCATTTTTTGCTTCTTGCACTAAATTTGATACTGGCGAATTTCCGTCAAATGCTATAACTATTGACTTTCTTCTTTCAAAAATTTCATAATTAAAGCTTTTATATATTCCAAGCTCTTCAGTTTCAGGAGAAATACATATTCCAGATACATTTGCATCTAATAATCTGTTTTTTACTTTTTCTGTTACATTTTTTGGAACTATTGCATTTATTTCTATCTCCTTATTTAATTCTTTTGATATATCTACTAATGCTTTTTCATATCCCTGCATTTTATGTCCAATAACAAAATATACATTATTACTATTTACATTTTCTACAAATTTTTTTAATGTTTTAAGTCCTTCTTCTGTTGCTTTTGTTTCTCTTCCTTTTGTATTAAAACTTCCTCCTGCAATTATAATAGGTACTTTATCTATTGGAAGATTCTTAATCTTTGTTGCTAATTCTTTTTCAGAATCTAATTTTGTATTAATTCTTAATTCATCTTGATTTTCCGTTTCTTTCATATATTTATCTTCTTCTTCAAGTATTGCTTCTTTTATTGTTCTGCCAGAAAGAAACTTATCAAATTTTTCACTTTTTTGCATAAAATATATATTATTCTTAGTTGTTATTTCATCTTCAACTTCTCTCATTTTAGCAAATTCATCATCTGAAAGTTCTAATAAATTTTGAAGTGCTAATTGTTCATCAAATGTGTCTGAGCCATACATTCCCCCACCATCAGTTCCTTGAACACATTTTATACCATTTTTCAAAAATATTTTTATAGGATGATTTTTTAAATCACTTAAATTATTAAGTCTTACATTTGATGTTAATTGAAATTCTATTACAACTCCTGTATCTTTCATTAACTTTAAAAGTTCTTTTCCAGATTCTGTATTCAAATCTTCTGAGTATAATCCATGACCAATTCTGCATCTTGGCATTTCTTGTTCTTTTTCTAATGATTCTTTCACACACATTATAGATTTTCTAACATTATTTCTTAAACTATCATTTTCCCCTGCATGTATTCTTATTGTAAAATCTTTATCTTCTTCATTAATATATCTTACAATTTCTTTTATTGCTGGTTGTAAATCTGATATATCATTTATTTCTTCTCCGATAAAATCACTTCCAACTACATATGGACTTTTTGCAACAGCTCTTAGTACATTAATATTTTCTCTTAAATAGGTATTACTAGTTTTTTGATCTTTAATAATTGTTAATGGAATTCTTCTGATTCCTATTAAAAATCTAATTTGGACTCCTGTTTCTTTTTCTATTAAAGGCATTATTGAATGTATTTCTTCTAACATTTTTATTGCTGGTTCTCCATTTTTTGCTAAATCAGTATCTGTTATTTCTACATATTTTATTCCTTGCTTTTGGTACTCTCTAGCTATCCATAACAATTTATCTTGTCTTAATGTGTTATTTTTATATATGCTATTTGTTGTTTTATCTTTTAGCATTTGGCATACATATTTTTTTATATCTGTTTCTGGAATTTTGTTTATTAGTTCTTCTTTTAAATTTATTTTTTTCTGAGACTCAATTCCCTTCGCAAAAATATATCTATAAATATAACATTTCTCTAAATTAGTAAATACTGCTTGTCCATCTTTCATAATTGCCAAACTATTCCTTATTTTTTCAATATTATATTCTGCGTTCTCTAAATTATTTAATATAAAATCAGCAAAATTTATAAATGTATTGTCATTTTCATTATTTTTTCTTTCCTCCTTTGCTCTTTACAGGTTCAAAGTTATATAATGGTATTGATGCAAGAACTGGTACTTTGAATTGTTTTTCAACTTCTTCTCTTTGTTTATAAATCTTTTCTTCTTGATCTTTGCTAAGTTTTAAATTTAATTTTTTTATATAATATAATGGATATCTTATTTGATGTACTATTCCTAATGCAATTAAACAATCTGGAAATAAATTTGCATTCATATGTGTATGCAAATCTGTTCTGAATTTTGATTTTTTTAATATATATGTTTTTACGATTGTTTTTTCTATTGGCAAATTATAATTTTTTGTTTGTGACATAAATGTTTTGGTTATTGCTGGTATCTTTGCTTTTATTTCTATTCTGTCTTCATATATATTTGCAATCTTTATTCCACCTAATCTAAATATATATACTTCTTCATTGTTACTATTTATACTTGCAAGTATCTTTCCTATTATTATTTTCATATCTTTATTATTTTTTTGTATTTGAAGTCCACAAATTTTTGCTAAATTTGTTAGATTTCCTGTATTGTGATTTGGTGTTTCTAATATATATGTAATTTCATCAGCATCTGTTTTTTTTAAGTTAACAATAATATCTTTTTCTTTATCTAAATAAAATTTATTAATCATATTCTAATCCTTTCATAAAAAAGTATTAAAAAAAATTATATCATATTTTCTTTCATCTTGCAACGATTATGTAAAGTTTTTTACTGTTATATATATTATTCAAAAAATAAGAAAAGAATTCCAAAAAAATTCTTTTCTTATTTTTTCTTATCCTTAATATACGGATGTTATATGATACTCAACTTTTCCTGTTTTCACTTCTATATTTAAGAAATCAAACAGTTTTTTTAATGGTGCTTTATCTGTTAATTTTATTTTCTCCTCATATTCAACAACAATATACTGTTTTTCCTCTTTTTCTTCTTCAAAAACAAATGTTGTCATTGGCGAAATTTCGATTTTTTCACTAGAATAATAAATTTTTGTACCTTCATATTCATATTTTCTCCAAGAATTTGGTCCTTGGAAAAATACTAAACTGTAAATAAAGTACTCTATTAGTAAATTAATAAATACAATTATTACAATGTTTCTTATTTTTTCTTTAACTTCACTCCCAAATATTTTTTTATTAAATCTTCTCTTTTCTTCATTACTGATTTTTGAATTATTAACTAAAAAATAAATAATTAACAAAACTAATACATCAATTACCGAAACAATTAATCCAATTACTACTGCAGCTACCATAGTTGTTTTCCTCCAATTTTCTAATTGTAAATGTTGAATATCAATTCCAAAACAGAATTGCTATAATATTATACACTTACATTTACATGTTGTCAATTGATATGAGAAATAATAAAACCAAAAAGAGAGCTCTCTGAATTTTACTTCTTTGAACTCTCTTCTTGGTTACAACTTAGCTGTTAACAGGTGCATAAGTGTTATTAAACACCATGCCGTTGACAACCCACGAATCGTCAGGGTTAGGCTTACCGTCTTTGTTTGCAAAGACGATAAAGTCGCCATCGCCATGAGGAACGCCTTCACGGTTAGCCGTGAGAACTTCCCCCCAACTGGTAGAAACCTTAGTCTGTTCAATGGTTTGCTCTGCAAAGATCGTCTCTGCAGAGTCATCCACGATGGTCACGATGTCAAAGACACCTGCAGGAATATTCTCCTGCGTAATGTGAGTGCCATCTGCCAGAGTGTAGGTCTTTGCCAGCTTTTCCAGAGTTACCGGCCATTCTTCACCAACAGTACCAATAAGCCTGACGCACTTGGCTTCGTTGGTAGTGTAGTGGCAGTCTTTCAGGAAGTTGTAGATCTCGGTACCAACGGCAACCACCTCTGCCTTCATTGCATAGGACTTCTTCTTGTATTCGATCATAATGTTTTTCCTCTCCGCCCTTTATTCTTGGGCTTTGTGACTTTCGTCAGTTGTTTTCAGCTATGGCCGTTTGCCATGCTACTATTTATTATAGCATATTTTATGTAAAATTGCAAATATACGAAAAAAAGCACATAGAATATATATCTATGTGTTTTCAATATTACATTTTTTTCTAATATCTATTATTTTCTCATTAATTTTATCTACATTAACACCTTCAAAATTTTGTTTATCGGAAATATCATATTTTTCCTTTATTTCTATAATTCTGTTAACACTTCTATCAATTCTATTTTCTTTTATTTTTCCAGATTCAACTAATTGAACTATATTGTTTAACACACGTTGTTCTTCATCTTTATTAAATCTAAATACAATAATATCATTTCCCGCTTCAAACGCTTTTCTTACAGCTAAATCTGGTCCATAAAACAATTTTATAGCTCTCATTTTTAGATCATCTGTAATTATTAATCTATTATATCTAAATTTTTTTCTTATATATTTACAAATAAATTTTCTTGACAATGATGCTGGATATATTCCGGTCACTTTAGGAATTAATAAATGTCCTACTAATATTGCATCTGCTCCATTCTGTATTGCTTGTGAGAATGGGTACACATCTTCATCTTCAATTTTTTTCATTGGAATATTTATTACTGGCAAAAAATAATGTGAATCTTGTTTAGTTGCACCATGACCTGGAAAATGTTTTACAACAGAAACAATATTATTTTTCTGTAATGCTTTCATCACGGCAATACCACACTCAGATACTTTTTCTTTATCATAGCCAAAACTTCTATCTCCAATAACTTTTTGTTTTTCATATCTTCTTAAATCTAATACTGGTGCAAAATTCAAATTAAATCCAGATTTGTATAATAACTCTCCTGTTATTTCAGAAGCTTCTTTTACTAATTTTTCTCCCCCAACATTTGCAATCACATTGGCAGAAGGTAAATTTTTCAACTCCTTTGGCATTCTATTTACTCTTCCACCTTCTTGGTCTATTGCTATAAATAATGGTATTTGATTATTTTTATTTAACTCTTTTAATTCTCTAATTAGTTTTAACATCTCTGAATATGTAGAAAAATTTTTTCTATATAAAATTACTCCACCAATTTTATAATTTATTATCATATTTTTAATTCGATCTGTTATGTAATTAGTATCCATACCAATCATAACCATTTGCCCTATTTTTTCTTTTAATGATAATTCTTTTGCTTTCATATTTATAACCCTTCCATTAATGCAAATTATTTTCTTGAAAAATAAATATCTGCACTTGGATTAGCTAGTTTTATTCTCTTATCTTCAAGAAGTTTCATAATTGTTAAATTAAGCTTTGTACTAAATGTTAAGAATTTATCATAATCAACAATATTTGTATATAAGAATACTTTTATTATTATTGCTTCTGCTCCTATTTCTGTTACATTTATTTGAATTGTATTTTTATTTATTTCTTGCATACTTTCTAAAATATTTCTTATTGATTTCATTAATTCTTCTGTTTTTTCTGAACTTGTGTCTAATGGTAATCTTAGAGTCATTTCTATTCTTCTTGCATTTATTGTTGCACTATTTATTATTGCTTCTGATAATATTTTTGTATTTTGAATTGTAACTGTTGTATTTTCTACTGTTTTTATTTTTATACTTCTAAATTTAATATCAACAATCGTACCAGATATATCTCCAATAGTTACCCAGTCACCTATTTCAAATGGTTTTTCTGAGGCAATTGCCATTCCACTTAACAAATTACTTACTAGTTCTTGAGCAGCTAATGCAATTACAACACTACCTAAACCAAGACCTGTGATTATACCATTTAGATCATATCCAAATTCTGATATAATCATAAATCCAGCAACAATATAAATTAATACTTTTAAAAGTTTTGTCCCTGTTTGGATTAATTTTTGATTTTCTTGTAATTTCTCATTACCTTTTACTTTTTTCATTAATTTTGATGTTGGTGATATCATTCCAACCAATATTTTAGCAATACTTAATATAACTGCAACCCTTATTAATTTTATGCAAAATGCCATCGCAGTTGCTGGTAATGCTAATATTATTAATGCTAAATATATTCCAAAACATAAAAATATACTTCTTAATCCTTTATATGTATCATTTTCTTTTAATACTTTTTTATCTTTTTCATTTACCTTCCAAATTTTTAATAATAATCTTGGAAGCCATATGCTTAATACGAAAAATATCACCAAAATTGCTATTGATATAAATATATCTGCTATATCTTTTGCTTTTATGCCTTCGATAAATGTTTTTATTGTTTCCATTTATTCCTCCATTCTATTTAAGGAATTTGAACAAGGCAACATAGTTTTCCTTTGTTCATGCCCAATTTATATTATTTTCTAAGTTCTGCACCACATTTTTTAGATACTGCATCAATTATTTTGTCCATTAATCCATTAATTTCTTCATCTGTTAATGTTTTCTTCATATCTGAAAATGTTAAAGAATATGCTATTGATTTTTTGTCAATTCCAACTCCAACACCAGTATAAACATCAAATACTTCAATATTTGTAAGTAGGCTTCCTCCTGCTGATTTAATTACTTTTTCAATATCTTTTGATACTGATTTTTTATCAACTACAAGTGCTATATCTTTATTAATACTTGGAAATTTTGAAAATTCTTTATATTTCATCTTTCCTACTTTTTTTGTAAACAATTCATCTAAATTGATTTCAAGAACATATACATCATCTTTGGTTACACTTGGATGTATTTTTCCTATCATACCTATATTTGAACCATTTACATTTATCATTGCACTTTGACCTGGATGCATTTCTTTTGGCATCTCTTGTTTCATAAAACTATATCTTCCTGAATATCCAAGGTAATCAAGTACTTCTTCTGCAATTCCTTTTATTACATAAAAATCTACAGTTTTATTATTGTTTAATCCTGTTGAGTATTTTCCAGACATTAATACACATAATTTTGTATCTTCTCCATATACTTCGCCTTTTTTATAGAATCCTTTTCCAATCTCAAATATTGATATATCTTTTTGTTCCCTTGCTTTGTTATACTCATATACTTTATACAATGATGGTATCATACTATATCTTAATGTATTTCTATCTTCTGTTATTGGATCTAATAATTTTAATGGTTCAAATTTATCTAATGTATATCCATTTACTTCTTTATCATTTATTAAAACATATGTTAATGTTTCTTTTAATCCTAATGCTATCATTTTATTTCTAATTTCTCTTTGTGTTTTATCATAGCTTCCTTTTCTCATTGGAACAATTGGCAATTTTCCTTCTATATTGTCAACTCCATATATACGGCTTACTTCTTCAATTAAGTCTTCTTTTATTGATATATCTAATCTTCTTGTTGGAACTGTTACTTTAATTTTTTCTCCATTTACTTTGTAAGAAAATCCCAATTTTCTAAATACATTTAATATTTCTTCATTAGGTATAACTGTTCCTAACACATCATTTATATTTTTAAATGTTATTTCAATTTCTTTTTCTTTATTATTTGTTTTGTCATATTCTACAGTTCCTGTTACAACTGTTCCTCCAGCATATTCTTCTAATAGTTTACAAGCTCGTTCAATTGCCATTGTTGTTCTTTCTGGATCTAATCCTTTTTCAAATCTGTTGCTTGCTTCACTTCTTACTATTTTCTTTGACGTTTTTCTTACTTTTACTGAATCAAAAATTGCTGATTCTATTATGATATTTTTTGTATCTGGTTCTACTTCTGTTTCAAGTCCTCCCATAACTCCTGCAAGACCAACACCATGTGTAGCATCTGCAATTACTATATCTTCACTTGTTAATGTTCTTTCAACATTATCTAATGTTGTTAATTTTTCTCCATCTTCTGCCATTCTTACTACTAGTTTATTTCCTAATTTATCAGCATCATAGAAATGTAATGGTTGACCTAATTCTAACATTACATAATTACTAATATCTACAACATTGTTTATTGGCCTTATTCCAGATGCAATTAATCTATTTTTTATGAATATTGGGCTTTCTTCTATTTTTACATTTTCTACTTTCTTTACTAATAATTTTGAACAATTTGCTGTTTTTACTTCTGTTTTTAATGTTTTGTTTATATCTTCCCCTGATTCTTTGTGTTTTAAATCAACATCTTTTACTTTTTTATCATAAATTGCTCCTACTTCATAAGCCATTCCTAAAATGCTTAATAAATCCCCTCTATTTGCTGTTAATTCAAAATCTATTACACCATCATCCATTTGAAGATATTTTATTGGATCTCCACCAATTTCTGCATCTTCTCCTAATTCTGCTATTCCTTCTGAATCCTCTGGTTTTAAAAATTTATGTTCAAGTCCTAATTCTGCTATTGAACATAACATTCCATTTGATTCTTGACCTCTTATCATTCCTTTTTTTATTGTTTTTTCTGGTAA
>ENA-OPVV01002422-OPVV01002422.1-human-gut-metagenome-genome-assembly--contig:-NODE-2422-length-11362-cov-3.315557_pt1 | contig 11362 bp, 10 predicted proteins | sample MGYA00241500_ERZ501992 | MGnify/ENA primary metagenome ERZ501992 (study PRJEB25962, sample SAMEA2043052) | human gut metagenome | biome: human gut; feature: human-associated habitat; material: faeces...
AACCCGCCGTAAGGCCACTGTATTTTGTTTTGGCGCATAAATACCCAGTCGCCGAAACAACGGTTTTTTTTATTCCCGTTGGGCGACTTTTTTCTTTTAGATTGTTTTGAGTTCCCGACTATAATAAGCTATACCTGCAATTACAATAAGGGCTATACCTGATCCAATCATAATCCACTGCAAGGGAAGAATATCAGCCAAAGGGCCAAACATAGCCATACCAATCGGTAAAAAGCCAGCATACATCGTGCCAAGTAATCCAAATACACGCCCCTGCATAGAGGTGTCCGTTTTTTCTTGTAACATAGTGGTAATTGCTGTTTGCACCATTGTTAATGCGACTCCATAACATACCATTAGGCCAAGGTAAAAAATAAAATTCTTTGAAAAGCCCATTCCGATTGCAAAAGAGCCAAACGCAAAAAGTCCAACTGCCAAAGTTTTTCCTCGGTGCTTAAAACCTCCCCATGTACTCATAATAACTCCGCCTGCCATCATACCTGCGAACCCTACTACTTCCACGGCGGTAAGATACCAGTAAGTATCACCGAATACTCGCCGAACAAGAAGTCCTGCAAGATAGCCTGCTGGAACACAAAAGAAAGTGAATAGTCCGTAGATGATTAAAAGCTTTCCAATTAGTTTGTCTGCAAAAGCGTATTTGACGCCAATTTTCATGTCAGAAAGGACGCTGGCCTTCTCAATGGAAGTATTTTGTTTCGGAAGTGCCAAGCAGGACAATAGGCCCGTTCCCAAGATCGCCGTTACAATGTCTATCATAAGCGTCATTCTCAATGTGCTGATTGCAAAAACTGCACCTGCCGTCGCTGGAGCCGCAAAATTAACAATAGACTGCATTGTTGCATTGATGCCGTTGTACCGCATAAGCTGATCTTCCGGGACAAGCTGTGGGATAACGGCATTGACTGCTGGAGTTTGTATTCCTGCCCCCAAGGATCGTATGACCGACATAACAAGCAAACCGCCGAGCAAAGCAGGCTCCGATGAAATATACGGAATTGCCAATACCATTACGAAAGTGACAAATGCAATCAGCAGATCTGCGCCTATAATCAATTTTTTCCTGTGGTATCGGTCTGCCCATACGCCGCCTATAAATGAAACGAGAAATTGCGGCAGATAGGAACAGACTGTAAATGCAGCCACCCACACGCCGCTGGATGTTTGCATGGTTGCATACCAAACGAGCGCCATTTGAACAAGCGTAGAGCCAAAGAGTGTGATACATTGACTGGTTAAGAAAAGGAGTATTCTTTTCTGCCAGCCGATGCGTTGCGTGTCATCCATGTTGTATAGGTATGCTGCCCTCGTCCTCTGATTTCATCACATAAATGCAGACCGTTCCCATCCGGCAGATTAATATCCAACAGAGCGATATCAAATTCACTCTCTTTCAATCGTTCTACTGCATCCAGAAAACTGTATGCAGAAGTTACTTCATAACCATCCGCAGTAAGATTATAAGCCAGTGTTTTATTTAGTACTTTATCATCTTCTACAATTAAAATTTTCCTCAATCCAGATTCTTCCTTTCCCATCTTCTAAACTTGTCGCTATTTTAAACCTCAAATGTTACAGAAATGTCCTAAATACAGTTTTTCTGATAATATCATTTCAAAACATAGATTGATTATATCCTATTTTCTTTCAGGAAAAAATGTTTTCCACAAAAAAATGCTTTTGCCGAAATATTCCACACTTTTCAGCAAAAGCATTTTTCTCTTATTCCATAGCCCGCATTTGTTCAATCAAGGATTGTTTTTTCTGTCTGCGGATTGTCCAAACGGATAAAATAAGCTCTACTGTCACAAGTACTACTACATATACTCCCATTTGCAACCAAGGAAATTCGTAAGGAAGAATTTGTCCAGCGTAAGCAATGATGCTGAATTTCCTCCATACCAGAAGAGTAATCGGCAGTCCAATGGCAAGCATAAGCAAAATACTGCTAACCACATATCCCATTCCTTCCCATACCGTCATTTGCGCTAATTGTTTCGGCGCTAACCCAATCGAGCGCAACACGCTATTTTCTTGTCTGCGCGAATATTGATTGGAAAGTGTGATATTGATAAGGTTGATCACACCAAACAAAAAGATAAACCATGAAATCACCTGCATTACACCATATGCTACATCCATATACCCATAACTATCTACCTTATCCTCAAAGGTATCTAAACCAATATCGGTATGCGAAACAATAAGATTCTCCAAAGCCTTTCCCACTTTTTCGGATTTCTCCGGATCGCAGACAATGTCCCAGGAGTAATCAAAATTAGTTACATCTGGTATTAATTCCTGAAACAGTTCTTCCGACAAAAACATCATTGGTCCATCCACTCCGATTGGACCATGTCCACTGGCAAAATCAGTTTTTTTCCCATCAAAAAATCCTGATATGGTTACAGGAATTGTTTTCTCTCCCAATGAAAGTTCTATGGTTTCCCCCAATTTCTCTTTCCCATCAAAATCACGATAATCGTCTTTCAATAAAATACTATTGTCGCCCGGCATACTTCCTTCTACAACAGCTTGTGCCAGAAGTTCCTTATTTTCGTTAGTAATCATATCGCAAGTACCGCGAGCAGTAAGCCCGTGGAAAGTGGCTTCATAACCTGCAGATTTCCTTGTAACCAGAATCTCTTCCACTCCATCAATCCCCAGGATTTCCTGTTTTAATTCTTCATTCAATGGATTTCCTTGTTTGAGAATATCAATATGTTCCTTATCCGAATCCATATAAATCTTATAGTCCCCATTTTTGAAATGCTGTCTTGCCATTTTTTCCGGGGATTGCAGAAGCAACAAAGAACTAACAGCCAAAAGCAGAATCCCGCCCAAACTTAGCGAAAACACAATACTGACTGTTTTCTTCCAATCCCTGCGAAAGTTCAGCATTCCGAGAGAACAAGGGCTAATCTTTTTTCTCTTCGCCCGATTTTTTATCTTCTTTTGAAGGGAAGTAAAACGAACTGCTTCAACTGGTGAGATATCTGCGGCTAATTTCACAGGTTTTCGGATAGACAGACAAATCATGGTCCAGCAGATCAATACTGTACATCCAATCACTAAAAGATAGCCTGAAAGAGAAAAACCTTTGGGAAATAACAAAAGTGTCACTCCTAAACCAAGTAAAATCCCGATAGACATGCCTTTCCATCCCAAAGAGTGTCCCTCTTTTTTTACAATACGCATAATCTGCTTTTTGGTAGCACCAACAGTCCGGAGCTGACCATAGCTTTTTATTTTATCAATAATGGAAATACGGAAAATACTTTGAATTACAACACAGCCACCTACCAAAACAATACCTGCAAAAGCCATAAGCAGCAAAACATTCTCCATGGAAATGTCTCCGTCAATATAACGGAAATAAGCATCATGAAAACCGACTCCAGGTATCTGCAACTCCTCTTTAATCTTCTGAACGTAAGATTTGATAAGTTCTCCGTCTAACTGATTTACATGATTCAGATGTACATAGGCAAAGTATCCGTCAGGTTCATACTTCGTACACTGCTCCAGCATTTCTTTGGAGATAAGAAAAGAGTAAATATTTTGTTTTTCTTGCCCTGTTGTATCTAAAATACCTGAAATAGTATACTCACCCGAAAAACTTTCCGTATCCAAGGTAACTGAATCACCGATATGACAGTCTGGGAAAAATTTTGAAAGCCATTCTTTACTTACTACAATTTCATTTTTCTCTTCCGGTAAATCTCCATCTGCCAAATTCATTTGGGAACGTGCCATATACATGGTTTCTTTATCAGCATAAACAAAGAAGCCCTTAAATCCTTGTGTAGAAACTTCCTCCCCGTACATATAGTATTCTCCCACACGTGCAAATTCCGGCACTTCTCTTAACTCTTCTATATGCGTTTCATCTACCTGTACATAAGTTGCTTCATAAGTATCTATCACTTTCTTCTTTTCTGTTTGCATCAGTGAAACTCCAGCCAAACCGGAAAGACTGATTAAAAAAGCAGCTAAAACTACTGATATTATTACCATGACATTTCTTCGTTTTTCGCTTTTTAAATTCCTCTTCGCCAGATTCTTGACAATTCCATTTGTATTATTTTCAAAAGGCCAAGTCATAGCCTGCCACCTCCTTATTCCACGATCCTACCATCCTCAATACGGACAATCCGATCCGCAAGTCGGGCGATCTCATTGTTATGTGTAATCATTACAACCGTCTGGTGAAACTCATAACTGGTCCGTTTGATCAATCCCATAACATCTGCACTGGTTTTCGAATCGAGGTTACCTGTAGGTTCATCGGCCAGCACAATGGCAGGTTTCGCAACCAGAGCCCTTGCAATCGCAACTCTCTGCTGCTGTCCTCCAGAGAGATTATTCGGCATATTCTTTAGTTTATCTTCCAGAGCCAGCATATGAACTACTTCATCCATAAATCCCTGATCTACCGTATCTCCATCCAGTTCTACCGGAAGGACAATATTCTCATAAACATTTAAAATCGGAACCAAATTATAATTTTGGAAAATGAAACCAATATTTCTTCTCCTGAAAATCGTCAGTTCTTCATCGTTTTTCTTTGCCAGTTCTTCTCCCCGTACAATAACTCTTCCGCTGGTAGGAGTGTCCAAACCTCCCATCATATGAAGCATCGTGGATTTTCCGGAACCTGAAGTTCCTACTACTGCTACAAATTCTCCTTCTTCCACAGAAAAATTCACACCATCCAGTGCCTTTGTAATATTCGGTTCCGTACCATAATATTTTTTTAAATCGATTGTCTGTAAAATACTCATATTCTATAAGCTCCTTTCTGCCTTTCTTTATGATGACTCTATTATAAAATACAAATGTCACAGAAATGTCCGAGAAAAGAACAAAATTCAAGGAATTTCAGCCTGAATTGTTACAAATCTCGGACATTTCAAAAAATTACAAAAGATACCAAATATGATATTCTGCTGTTCTTGATTTTATCTGTGACTATAATTCTATTTAAAATATCACAGCAAACTGCCTTTTAATCCTTTTTTGAAAATCAAGACAGCTTTTTCAGCTCCCCAAAATGACATAGTTACAAGTTTGTAGCTTTGTTTTTCCATTTCCAAGAGTTTTGTATTTATTTTTTCAGTTACATTTTCAGTAGTAATATTTTCTATTAAAACGGTTTGATACATCATTCAATTCCCTCCAATTATTTAGTATCCGCTTTTCTATAAAACTTTTTAAAGAAAATTTCTGGTACCAGAATACTGCCTGCAAGTAAAATCATCAGTAGAGCAACCATTTCTTTCAGCGGATAATAGAATACAAAATAAGAGATCTTTGTTTTCATGTACCATCCAATCCCGCCTATCAACAGCGTTCCCGTTGTTACCAGAAGAACACTCAGTAACAGCCAGGTAAACATTCCTTCCGCAAGGAACATCCGCTGCAACTGCTTTCTGGTCATTCCCACACGATTCATAATGGCACATTCTTTTTTTCGAAGTAACATGTCCGTTACCCTTACATTTAAAAAATTCATAATCCCGATAAAAATCAGGCATCCACTGATTACCAGAAGCAACAGTCTGCTGGTCTGAATATACTCCGATTCTTTTAACAAGAGGTCTGACCGACACTCCATCTGAAATAAATTTAATTGCTCTGCATATCCGTTTTCAGACTGAAATTCCATATTCTCTGTTTGGATCATTCCCTTTAATCTGTTTTTACAGCCCGATTCCTGTTCCTTTTCTACAGAAAAACTCATTTCAAATGTCTGTGGGGTAAGATTCTCTGACAGGTTTTCAAAGGTTTCTTCTGTTACAAGAAGAAGGTTGGTATTTCTGCCATCCCAGCACAACTCTAATTCCGGAAATCCTTCCTTTGTAATATCCAGATATCCGCAATTGACCAGTGTCTCTGGAACCAGACCGGACATATCGGTTCCCACCGGTACCAGATCATACACTTCTATTGTATTTCCAAGCTGCTCCAATGCCTGCCCTTCTGCATATTCTGACACTCTGTGGTCATGGAGAAGAAACGTTCCATTTCCGTGTGCAAATGTTTCCCAGTCTGCTGTCATCTCCTGCTCTCTCAGAAATTCCTGCAGTTTTTCTTTTTCATAAGAAGAAATTTTTTGAATCACAGTCGGAACGGTTTCCCCGTCATTTAATAACTTGATGCTATCTCTCCCATTTTCCCCAACAATGGGATAAAATCCCTGTATCTGTGTTTCGTCCCGCAAACTATTTCCTGCGGTCTGCTTTATGTTCTCCAAGAATTCATTCGGGAAAAAGACCATATTTTCTGTATCCGGGGAAGTTTCCATCAGTGTGCTGCAGGCTTCCTGTGTAATGTGGATTTGAAAATCAGGTTCTTTCATAAACTGGTTTTGCAGATCTACCCCCTTTACAATCACAGAAGATCCAAGAGCTAATCCGCATCCTATGGTCAGGGAAATCATGGTGATGAAAAAAGCCTTTTTGTTGCGGAACAGATATCTCCTGGCCAGATAAACTTCCGGAGCGTTTCCAAAACTTCGGAAGCTGGCTTTCTTTTTCTTTGTTTGTTTCTTTTCTGCAACAGTACCCGTTCCATAGTTCATACACTCCAGAGGACTCAGAACTTTGATTTTTTGCCTTACCAGAAGTATCACAACACCCAAAGTCACTGCCACTGGAAGAATGGCTATTAGAAAGAACACAGGCTGGTAGAACGAAATTCCCTCCAGTTCTTCTGCCTGTCCAAGATACAGTTTTCCAATGACAGAGGGCAGGACTCCAAGTACCACCAGACTGCCTATGACAACGCCTGCAAGACTTCCTATCAAGACAACTTCCATCATCTGCCGGAATATCACTTGTATAATCTGATGCTGCTGTACCCCGACTACTTCCATCAGACCATATTGCTGTAAGTCTTTTTCCAATGATAAATTCAAAATATTATAGATGAATAAAAACATACACAACAGAATCAAAAAAGAAAATAAAGCTGCAAATCCATAACTTCCCAGCATTCCTTCCACTGTCCGGTATGCAGCCGAATCCATGCTGACAATCCGCTGTCCTTCTTCCAACCGGATATCTTTCTGCAACTGTTGTTCCATCTGCATACCACTGACAGAATCCTTTTCCGGTTTCAGCAGTATCCTGCAGGGCTCCCATCCAGCTCCGCTTTCTTTCAGTTTCTTCTCGGATAAAAATGCAATGGAAGAACTTGCCCCCTGATTCTGATATTCTGTAAAATATCCGGAAAGCTGAAACGTCTGCTGTCCGGTTCCTTTTGTTTGAAAAAGGTCATTCCAATAAAAATCCAGATTTAATTCCATTCCCACCTTTGGTTCCGAGATTCCCAGATACTTTAAGGTTTTGACCGAAAGCATGATTTCGTTTTCCTGTTTGGGATACGTTCCTACGATTTGTGTATAGGCCGGACAGAGCATAGTTTCAAATGCTGTTTCATCTGCCACAACACAGTCGCAATATTTTATAGTTTGATTGCATAGTTTTCCGGCAAATTTTTCTTTTCCCGTCTCTGCTATGTAGGAGAGCGTATGCAACTGCCCTGCCATTTCTTCTGTACCGTTTTCAAGATACGTTGACACTGTCATTCCATCTGTCCGGATATGTTTTTGGATGTCCACCTGTATTTTCCCATAGGCAAAGCTTATCATACAGAAAATCACTCCAACGGTAAGTGCAACTGCCAGAAACAAAAGACGGTTTTTGTTTCGATTCTGCTTTCGGTAAGAATCCAAAAGCACTTTTTCTGCCGGACGGTGATAATCATAGTTCTTCATCTTCCACCACCCTTCCGTCTTTCATGCGGATGATCCGATCTGCCATGGCAGCAACTTTTTCATCATGGGTAACCACAAGCATGGTCTGCTGATATTGCCTGCTAATCTTTTTTAACAGTTCCATAACAGAAACGCTGGTTCTGGAGTCCAGATTTCCCGTCAACTCATCCCCTAACAGAATGGTGGGATGGGTGTAGACAGCTCTGGCAATGGCTGCTCTTTGTTGTTGTCCTCCAGATAACTCATCCGGCATCTGAAAGAGCTTCTCTTCGATTCCCAGAGTTTTTGCCAAACGGAAAACCTCTTTTTCATCTACTGTCCTCTCCAGTAATTTTGCCGGAAGCACGATATTCTCAAACACATTCATGGCAGGAATTAGATTATATTTTTGAAAAATAACTCCAATATGCCATCTGCGAAAAGAAATCTGTTCTTCTAAAGATAATTTCGTCAAATTTACATCATGCACATAAACACATCCATGGGTGGGCTTTTCCAATCCGCTGATTAAATTTATCAAGGTTGACTTTCCGCTTCCGGAAGCACCAATGACTGCAATAAACTCTCCCTCTTTTATGGAAAAGGATACATCATCAACGGCTCTTATATAATTTTCTCCATTTTGATATTCTTTTGTAAGTGAAACTAATTTTACAGCTGCCATAGTATCCTCCGTATATTTCTTTATCTCGGCAGAAAAATAGAAAATGCCGATCCCTTTCCCACCTGTGATTCCACCGTAACGTAGCCGCCCTGCTGTGTCACAATTTCCCTGGTCAGATAAAGACCGATCCCAACACCCGGCTGATTATGAATTTCTTCTTCCCGATAAAACCTCTTGAAAATAGATGCCTGATTGCTCTCTGAAATTCCTTTTCCGGTATCGGATACTTTTATCTCCACATACATTTCCCATTGCGCTACAGACACATGGACACTTCCCCCTGTCGGGGTATATTTTACCGCATTGTCCAACAGATTAAAAATCGCTTCTTCTGTCCACTTACTGTCATGGGACACACGCACATCCTCTGGACATTCCACTGATACATGGATCTTTTTTTGTTCTGCAGAATATAAGATTCCACTCATAGCTTGCGCTAAAGTATCATATATGAAATGATCTTCTTTTTCTAATTGAATCACCCCGGTTTCCAAACGGGAGGTTTTGACTAATGCCTGTATTAAAAAATCCAGCTTATTGATCTGGCCTCTTACACTTTTAAGAAACTCATTCCGCTCCTGTTCTTCCAGGGATTTTGTCAAAAGTGTATCTACAATCATTTTCATGTTGCTTACCGGAGTCCTGACCTGATGGGAAATATCTGACACCAAGGACTGTAATTCCTGCCTTTCTGCTTCTACCTTCCGGTTACTTTCCTGCAGGATATTATACAGACGCACCAGACGATGATGGATACGGGCAAAAATCGTCTCCCTGTCTGATACATTTTCAGGCTCTTGACTACGGTTCATCATGTCGTCAAGGATCTGGCACAATTCAGAAGTAAAATTTGACAATCTCATCCCCAACAGTTGTACCATAAAAAGCATCCACAGTGTTGCACAGACTATTAATGCCAGACCAACCCATAACACTACGATATTTTTTGTCAGAAAGAATGAGACCAATATGATTGCTGTCATTGAAAGTGCCATTCCAGAAGTCAGCCAAAAAAACATCTTTTTTACAGAGATTTTCTTTCCTATCATGCTGGTTCACCTCCGGTCCATTTGTATCCCATGCCATACACCGTTTTGATATATACTGTTCCATTTGTTTCAATCTTTCCCCGGATGCGGCTTAACGTTGTCGTCAACGTATGCTCGTCCACATAATTCTCTGTGCAGTCCCATATTTTTTCCAACAACTGCTTTCTTGTTAATACACGATTGCGGTTCTGGCAGAACAGGTTCAGCATCCGAAATTCCAAAGTAGATAAGGTTAATGGCTTCCCACCCAGCATAGCTGTCTGCTCTGCAAAATTTAAAAACAGCCTGCCATCATCAAAGACATCCTGCATGGACACATGATGCCGCATCATACGCAGTACATTTTCTACTTTCCTCTGCAGGGAATGGATGGAAAAAGGTTTTGTAATATAATCTACTGCTCCAAGTTCATATCCTCGGATCTCATCACTTTCCCTGTCATTTGCGGTCAAAAAGATTACAATGGTATCACTATATTTATCCCGGATTGTTTTTGCAATTTCATATCCATTTCCATCAGGAAGATTAATATCCAATAGTACCAGGTCAAACGGTTGGCTTTTTAATACTTCCATGGCTTCTTTTACCGTTTCCACAGAAACAATCCCATAGGATTCTGACTGTAGGTTGTAAACTAACATTTTATTTAAAAGTTCATCATCTTCTACGATTAAAATCTGTTTCATTCCTTTTCATCCTTTACGACAATTTTGCTATCATTCCAATTTTTATTTTACAACAGAAATGTCCTAGAAATGTTACAGATCGAAAAATTTATGATTTTCTTTTTGAAATCTTAAAAATCTTTTGGAGCGCAAAAAAGAAGATGCATGTTACCACACACCTTCTCATTGCTTGCTAAAATCCCTTTATACTACTTGCCTGGCATTTAAAACCAATGAATTTTTTCTTCTCTGAATTGGGGCGTATCACTCTTTTGATACGGATCGTAGTTATGAAGATTACAACCGAATTCCTTCAAGGATTGGATTTTATTCTCCGCTGACCATTCAATTAATGAAATTCCATCAAATTCTTCAATGTCTCCATTCTCCATCACATTTTTAAAATACCATTCCACCACCGTTTGATTTTCTTTATGAAAAAACTGTTTGATATCCCAGGCGATTACACTCCCCCTCATATTCCATTCCTGAAACCAATGCTTTACGGTTTCACGATTGCTATAACATGGTCCCCAACTTTCTGTATAAATCACGTTCTCTGCAAAAATATCATCAATTCCCAAATCCTTCTTTTCCAGCCACATAGAAAACCATAATCGGATCATCTTTTCTCTCTCGTCCATATACAGAATCCCTCCAACGTCAAATTCATCACTGAACCTCTACATTCTTATCCACCGGTTTCAATTTAACATCATTTACATCTATAAAAATCACTGAGAATCTTTCCTAATTCAACCGGATTATCTTTATTTATCTCATGTCCGGCATGAGGAATAATCTCTAATTCAGCATGATTGATCTGCTGTTTTAATTCTATGGCTGCAGACATATTTGCCTTATCCTTTTCGCCGCATAACACAAGTACCCGGCAATTTATTTTTTTTAAATCCTTTTGAAAATCTAAATCCATCATGGATTTGGACAGACTGATAAAATCTTTTTTCCCAAATCCCATTTTGCAAAAACTCCTGTTTGGCATAAGGTGAAATATCATATTCTGAAATTTCAATAACCTTTTCGGCATGACATATTGCGTACCAATGAATACTAGAGAGGCTACTTTCTCCGCATGTTCTAATGCATAATGCAAAGCAAGGATTCCACCCAATGAAAGACCACATAAATGCAGAGGTTCTTCTTGCTGTTCACAATAGCTCTC
>ENA-OPVV01002433-OPVV01002433.1-human-gut-metagenome-genome-assembly--contig:-NODE-2433-length-11284-cov-3.488735_pt1 | contig 11284 bp, 3 predicted proteins | sample MGYA00241500_ERZ501992 | MGnify/ENA primary metagenome ERZ501992 (study PRJEB25962, sample SAMEA2043052) | human gut metagenome | biome: human gut; feature: human-associated habitat; material: faeces...
TGCCTGCAATGCGGCCCAGGTCATCAACGACAAGAAAGTGACCGACCACCATGCGGTGATCCCCACCCGCAACCTCCAGGGCGCGGACCTGTCCGGCCTGCCGGTGGGCGAAAAGGCGGTGCTGGAGTTGGTGGCTCTGCGCCTGCTGTGCGCCGTGGCCCAGCCCTATACCTTTGCGGAAACCGCCGTTGTTGTCGAGTGCGCCGGAGCGGAGTTTACTGCCAAAGGCCGCACAGTGAAAAATTACGGCTGGCGGGCGCTGGACGCTGCCTATCGCGCAGGGCTGAAGAATGTGGAGCAGGACAAAGAACCCGAGGACAAGGCTCTGCCTGAGCTGTCTGAAGGTCAGACGCTGCCCCTTTCTGGTGCTACCGTCAAGGAGGGCAAGACCACCCCGCCCAAGCACTTCACCGAAGATACGCTACTCTCCGCAATGGAGACTGCCGGGAAGGACGATATGCCGGAGGATGCCGAGCGCAAGGGCCTGGGGACCCCGGCCACCCGCGCCGGGATTCTGGAAAAGCTGGTTTCCACCGGCTTTTTGGAGCGCAAAAAGAGCAAGAAAACCGTGCAGCTCATGCCATCCCATGACGCGGTATCCCTTATCACCGTGTTGCCGGAGCAGCTGCAATCCCCGCTGCTGACCGCTGAGTGGGAGTACCGGCTGGGTGAGATCGAGCGTGGCGAGCTGGCCCCGGAGGATTTCATGGCTGGGATTAGTGCCATGCTCAAAGAACTTGTGGGAACCTATCAAGCTATCAAGGGAACGGAGTATTTGTTCAGCCCTTCCCACGAAGTGGTGGGCAAATGCCCCCGCTGTGGCGGAGAGGTTGCAGAAATGCAAAAAGGCTTCTTCTGTCAGACAGAATCTTGCAAATTTGCAATTTGGAAAAACAACAAGTGGTGGGAGATGAAGCACAAGCAACCTACCAAAGCCATCGTAACGGCACTGCTCAAAGATGGCCGCGCTCATGTGAGGGGCTTGTACTCCGAGAAAACCGGCAAGACCTACGATGCCACTGTGGTGTTGGCGGATGATGGGCAGTACGCCAACTTCAAGCTGGAGTTTGACCAGCAGAAAGGTGGCAAACGATGAAGCTCTCACGCTATGAACAGGAAACCATCATCCTCTACAACCAGGCCGAAGCCACCGCCGAGGTCTATACCCATGACCCCCGGCTGCTGGAGAAGCTGCGGCGACTGGCAGAGAAATACCCGGACCAGATTGTGAAAAAGGACCGCCAGACCTTTCTCGTTCCCAAACGCTGTGTGTCCGTCCGGGAACCTTACAGCGCCGAGCGCCGTAAGGCAGCCAGTGAACTGGCCAAGGCTGCCGGATACAGGCCGCCCACCCCCAAGAAAGGCAATGAGTAAGCATGGCTGAAAGTGTCTTTGAGGCTGTCAAGCAGTCCATCACCGTCCGAGAAGCAGCGCAGATGTACGGAATCGAGGTCAACCGGAGCGGCATGGCCTGTTGTCCCTTCCACGATGACAAAAATCCCAGCATGAAGCTGAACGAGGAATATTTTTATTGCTTTGGCTGCGGAGCCACCGGCGATGTGATTGACTTCACAGCGAGGCTCTACAATCTGTCCCCCAAAGAGGCCGCCGAGAAGCTGGCCCAGGATTTTGGCCTGGCTTATGACAGTCAGGCCCCTCCCCGGCGACGCCATGTCCGCCAGAAATCCGAGGCGCAGAAATTCAAGGAGGACCGAGACCATGCCTTTCGTGTCCTGGCCGACTACTTTCATTTGCTCCGCAAGTGGGAAACGGACTACACACCCAAAACACCGGAGGAAAATCCACATCCCCGATTCATGGAGGCAATCCAGAAAAAGGACTATGTGGGCTATCTGCTGGATTTTTTCCTGGAGGATACCCCTGATGAACAAAGACTGTGGATTGCCGAACATCAATCAGAAATCGCCAAGTTGGAAAGGAGAGTGAAATTCATGGCTGATAAGCCCACCAACCGGGAGCGGTTGCAGGAAATCACGGCAGGCATTGAACAGGGTATCAAGGAGCTGTTCGAGAGCGAAAAGTATATGCGCTACCTGTCCGTCATGTCCAAGTTCCACCGCTACTCCGTCAACAACACCATGCTCATCTATATGCAGCGCCCGGACGCCACCCTGGTGGCCGGGTTCAACAAGTGGAAAAATCAGTTTGAGCGCCATGTGAAAAAGGGTGAGCATGGTATCACCATCATTGCCCCCACGCCCTACAAAAAGAAGATCGAGGAAATGAAGCGCGACCCGGATACTCATGCACCCATCCTGGACGCGGATGGCAAGGCGGTCATGGAGGAAAAAGAAATTGAAATCCCCATGTTCCGTCCGGTGAAGGTGTTCGATGTGAGCCAGACGGACGGAAAGCCCCTGCCAGAGCTGGCCTCCAGCCTGTCCGGGACGGTGCCGCACTATGAGGCTTTCATGGAAGCTCTGCGCCGCTCGGCTCCGGTTCCCATCGAGTTTGAGCCGATGGCCGAGAACATGGACGGCTATTTCTCCTCTGACCAGCAGCGGATCGCCATCCGGGAAGGCATGAGCGAGGTGCAGACTGTTTCCGCCGCTGTCCATGAGACCGCGCACAGTAAGCTCCACGACCCCAAAAAGTACGAAGCGGAGCCGACCTGGAAGATCGTGATGGTGAGCGAGGGCGGCACCAAGCATGACTTCCGTCTGGACTTCGCCACCGAAGCAGAGGCGGAACAGGCCGCCGCCGAGGAAGGCTGGCGCTATGTGGACGAGAATCAGTTTGAGTGGCGGCTGGAGGTGGAGGAAGATCTGACGGCGGTGAAACAGGCCGCCAAGAACCGCAACACCGAGGAAGTGGAGGCCGAGAGCATTTCTTATGCGGTTTGCCAGTATTTCGGCATCCAGACCGGCGAGAACAGTTTTGGCTACATCGCTTCCTGGTCGAAGGACAAGGAGCTGAAGGAGCTGCGGGCCAGTCTGGAGACCATCAACAAGACTTCCTGCGAGCTGATTAACGACATCGAGCGCAACTACAAGGAAATCTGCAAGGAGCGCGGCATTGACCTGACTGCCGCCACGGAACCGCAGCAGGACTCTATCGAGCAGCTGGCAGCAGACATCGACCAGTTCACTTTCGATTATGACCCTTATGAGTATCGGAACAATGCAGATAGCCGTGAGGACGCACTGCACGAACTGACTGCCACACTCCGAAGCGGAGATGCCAGCGGTGTACGCGAATGGCTCCAGAATATCGTGAACGAGGATGAACCGGATGAAACCACCCAAAAAGCTGCCGAGCTTATGGGACGCTTGGATCAGCTGGTGCCGATGACTGAACCGGAACAGCTGACCGAGCCGGAAAATACCGAAAGTGTCCAGCCCAGCGCCGAGTACCGGGAGGCCCTGTTGGTGCTGGATGATACCAGCTACCTTCATGTTCAGCCCTGCGACACCGGCTGGGACTACACGCTCTACGATGTGGCAACCATGAAGCAGATGGACGGCGGCCAGTTGGACGGGCCGGATATGGGCCGTTCCACAGCGGTTAGCCATATCTGCGAGGACCTGGGGATGGGCGGCAAGTCCATCAAGTATGCGCCGCTGTCCATGATCGAGACTTTGCAGGAGGCGGCTTACCACCAGATGCAGGAACAGGTCAGCCAGCAGACCACAGAAGCTGCCGCCACCCAGCTGCCGGATGCCCAGGAGCAGGCGTTGGACGAGTATCCCATGCCGGACCCGGCACTGACTCAGGATGATCTGGAGAAATGCGGCTACCTGGACGGTGACCTTCTGCCCCTCTCCAAAGAGCGAGCCTATGAGCTGATGGAGCGAGACCTGACCGTTTATATCGTCCAGGAGGGTGAAAACCCGGAAATGGCCTTTGACACTGCCGACCTGGACGCCCATGACGGTATCTTTGCTGTGTCCCGCGAGGAATGGGAGCAAAGCCCGGACTTTCACGAAAAAGTTTTGGAACGACAGGATCGGCAGTTGGAACGGGAACAGGCGTTTCTTTCCCATGAGGGAAATTGTTTTGCTATTTATCAGGTGAGCAAGGATGACCCGCAGAATGTGCGTTTTATGAATCTGGATTGGCTGCAATCGCACAATCTGTCCGTAGAGCGGAGTAACTATGACCTTATCTATACCGCCCCTCTGGACGGTTCCGGCAGCACTATGGAGCAGCTGGAAAGGCTGTATGAGCAGTTCAATCTGCAAAAGCCGGTGGATTTTCACAGCCCGTCTATGAGCGTCAGTGACATCGTTGCCATCAAGCAGAATGGTCAGGTATCCTGTCATTACTGCGACAGTGTTGGTTTCACCCAGGTGCAAGGTTTCTTGCCGGAAAATTCGCTGAGAAATGCGGAAATGACGGTGGAAGATGATTACGGCATGATCGACGGTATCATCAATAACGGCCCAAAGGAGCCGACAGTGGCCCAGCTGGAACAACAGGCCCGCAGTGGTCAGCCCATTTCTCTTATGGACTTGGCAGCAGCCGTCCATCGAGAGGAACGGGAAAAGAAAAAGTCCGTAATGGAGCAGCTGAAAAGCCAGCCCAAGACGGAACACAAAAAGACAGCGCAAAAAAAGAGCGCGGAAAGGGAGCTTTGATATGAACAACTTCACCTTTGAGGAAACGAACCTTCTTTGCATCTACAACACCGGCAGCCGCACCGGGCTGATCGACGCTCTGACGGAGATGCGCGGTGAGCTTTCGCCGGAGGAAGCCGAGCTGCGGGAACTGACGGACAGCGCCCTGGGTAAACTCCAAGCTATGAACGACACCGAGTTTGCCGAACTGGAGCTGTACCCAGATTTCGACGAGTAAAAAACACACATAAAGACCTGATGGGACGGCCTGATATGCCGTCCCATTTCTATTCAACATGAAGGGAGGACAGAAAACCATGCCATCCAAAGCTGAATTTTACCGGCAGATGGCCGAACAGGTATCGACCCAGCTTGTAGGCAGCTGGAAGGAGTGGACGGCTTTTCTCACCACCGCCGCCCGCCTTTATAAATACCCATTCCACGAGCAAATGATGATTTACGCCCAGCGCCCGGATGCCACCGCCTGCGCCGAGTATGACCTGTGGAATGAAAAAATGGGACGGTATGTGCGCCGTGGCTCCAAGGGTATTGCCCTGGTGGACGATTCCGGCGACAAGCTTCGCCTGCGCTATGTGTTCGATATTTCCGATACCGGCACCCGTGAACATTCCCGTACACCCTGGTTGTGGCAGCTGGAAGAACAGCACATTGGGCCTGTGTCGGCCATGCTGGAGCAAAACTACGGCGTTGCCGGTGACAATCTCGCCCAGCAGCTCACGGATGTAGCCGGAAAGCTGGCGAGTGAGTATTGGGACGATCATCAGAGAGATTTCCGCTATATCGTTGACGGTTCGTTCCTGGCGGAGTACGATGATTACAACATCGAAGTCCAATTTAAGTCCGCCGCCACCGTCAGTATCGCCTATGCCCTGATGTCTCGCTGTGGGCTGGATACGGAACAATATTTCCAGCATGAGGACTTCATGCCGATTTTCGATTTCAATACCCCGGCCACGGTTGGGGCGTTGGGCGCGGCGGTCAGCCAGATTAACCAGCAGGTTTTGCGGCAGATCGGCGTCACCATCCAGATCTATGAGCGCGAGCAACTCGCGGAAAGGAGCGTTACACATGGAGAACAGCCTGACTTACACGATGAACGGAGATTATCAGATTCCCGACCTGAAGCTGACCGAACAGCCGGAGAAGCCCCTGGGCAAGTACGGCAGGATGCGGAAAGCGTACCTGAAGGAACACCGGCCCCTGATTTACAATCAGCTGCTGCTGACCGAGAAGCTGTACCCGCACCTCATCGAGATCGACGAGACAGCGCAGAGCCGTCTGGAGCAGATGATGCCCCAGCTGGCGAAAGACGCGGGCGCGACGGAGCAGCTGAAAGCCAGCGACCCGATGCGCTGGGTGGGCCTGATGAACACCTGCAAAGCACAGGCCGAGGAGATTCTGATGGCGGAGCTTATTCACAGCTGAGTTTCTTCCTCTCCGAAGCAGAACAAATCAGAATCATAGATGAAGCAGAGAATGTGAAAACATCCTCTGCTTTTTCTTTTGCCCAGGCTGACATCGACCATGTGCTGCGGCTGGGCGGCAACACCTATCGCCAGAGAGAGCGCATTGTCGCGGCCTTTGAGGAGCAGAAGTCCACCACCGAGATCGCAGACACCCTGAAAACCCTGTACCATGGCGGCAACGGGATTGGCAGCATCACTGCATGGTATGCCGAGGATGGAATCCATCTTTCCCACGGCAAAACTGCCCGTTACGATAAGTCCGCCCAGGTCATTTCCTGGGAGAGTGCCGCTGAGCGTATCGGCCAGCTTTTGCAGGACGGCCAGTTTGCCACCAATGTGGAGCTGGCTGAGGCTGCGGGCTATGAACGCTCCCTCCTCGCGGAAAAGTTCTGGAATCTGTACCACGATTTCAGCGAGGAAGCCAGAGAAGCTGGGTATCTGCCCATCCTTTCCAACAATCCGGGGCGCGGTTTCCCGGAGGAATCTGCATGGCTCACCGAACAGCTGAAAAGCCCGGAGTTTCGCCAGAACCTTGCGGAAGAATATGCTGCCTTCTGGACGGCCTACCAGCAGGATCGGGATTTGCTGCGCTTCCACTACCATAAACCCAAAGAAATTTGGGAGAACCTGCAAGATCTGTCCTTGCCTCGCACCACCTTTACCTCTCAGTTGACGGAAGTACCTTCGGTCAAGCAGTTTATCTCTGAGGACGAGATCGACGCCGCCATGACCAGAGGCAGCGGATTTGAGGGCGGTAAGGGCCGAGTTTTCACCTTTTTCCAGGAACCCCATACGGATAAGGAAAAGGTGGATTTTCTCAAACATAAGTATGGTATTGGCGGTCACTCCCATGCCCTGTCCGGTGCAATGAAAAGCGATGAAAGCCACGACGGAAAAGGTCTGCACTACAAAAAAGACGGCTGCCCGGATGTGCATTTCACCTGGGAGAAAGTCGCCAAACGGATTACCGACCTGATCCAGAAGGGACGCTATCTCACAGAACAGGAACAGGCGGAGTATGACAAAATCCAGGCAGAAAAGGCCCTGGCGGAAGAAGATGCCCTGCAAGCCCAGCAGCCGGACCCGGCTGTGTGGGAATACAACGGCGTCAAGGAGCGCCACCCGGATGATATAATCCTCTACCAAATGGGGGATTTTTTTGAGCTGTACGGTGAGGACGCCAAAACTGCTGCTGCGGAACTGGACCTCAATCTCACGACCCGCGCTATCCCCGGCGGTGGCCGTGTGGAAATGTGCGGCTTTCCGGCAAACCGGCTGGAGCAGGTTGTGGAACAGCTGCGGGATAAGCATGATGTGACCATTTCCGCTGTCCCGAAGGGCGGCAGGGAGCGGCAGGAGTATTCCATGCCCTCTATCGACCATGAGGCGGAACAGCACATCAATGCCCAGGAAGCGGAGTTTGGCGCAGACGGGACCAGAGTATTTCAGGAGACCGAAGCAGCCGCAGCCCCTACGATTCGAGAACTGCATGAGCAATACAAGCCCATTGTACTTGCCGCTGTTATGGAAGATGTGCCATATCGCAATGCCTGCGGTCACAGTGACCATGAGAACGCCGTGATCGAGGGCAATGCCGCTATTCGCCGTGCTGTCCTGGGATCTGGCAACATGGAGCTGCTCCGCCTCTATTCCGACACACCGGAGTTCCGCCAGCGCCTTCATCGAGAAATCATCGACGAGACCTATCCCAAGCTCCATGAGCTGCTGCACCCTCTCACGGACAATGACATCGACAAGGCTATCCAGGACTGGAACGGCAAAATCGAAAGTAAACACGCCGTTGTCCGTTACATGGAGAAACATGGGCGGGAAAAAGATACCGCTGCATGGCTGGCCCATGAGTTTGACGGCGGCGATGGCAAAACCCCGTTTTCGGTTCGCCCGGAAAGCCCCGAAGGAACGGTGCTGCCCTGGCCCAAGGTACAGCGCCGGATCGCTCAGCTTATCAAGGAGGACCGGTTCTACACCGAAGCGGAACAGGACCGGTTCGACAACATCGACCCCATCGCCATTCGGGAGGCTTTGGCCGAGCGCGGCATTGTGAATGGTGAACTGGTGGATGAGGAAAAACTGGATAATGACCCATTCATCCAGCGTGTTATGGCGGATGTGGAGGCCATATCCAGAGAGAGCGTCCCGGCAGATGAGCCGGAACAGCCTTCTCCCCATAATTTGCGTGTTCTGGTTTCAGATGAGGAATACGCTGCGGCTCGTGGCACACTCCGGGAGCGAACCTCCTACGATCCAGCGGTTCCTCCTTACAATGTGGGTGATATTGTCTATCTGGATGACCGGCCCCATCAGATCACAGAGCTGCGGGATGACACGGTGCAGCTGCTGCCCACCGGCATGAGCTATCCCATCTACCGGGCTGAGAGCCGGGAACGGTTTGAGCAGCTTTTGCGGGAGGATAACCGCAACGACTTCTATACCGAATTCCTGCCTGCAAATCTGGATACGGTGGACCAGGACCTTCGGGATGTGCTGGCCCATGGCCTGATTGGTGAGGCGGACAAGGCGGAGCTTTCCGAGCTTCTTCGCAACGGCAAGAGTAACCAGGAGGTAGCCTTGTGGCTGAGCCGGGCCTATCCCAACATCGTGGAAACGATGGAGCTGGAGACCGGCGAGACCGCCGATTACCGCACGATGCCGGAAGGTATCGAGCTGGAAGTGCTGGATGCAGATGAAAAGCGTCTGGCCATGCTGTTCTTCCAGTGGAGCGAGGTTGCGCCTTTGCTGCGCGGGATGTATGCCCGTCAGTTGGACGGTTTTGAGCAGGAACGCCCCGAACCGGCTGCCGAAACCCCGGCCTTCCAAGCCGAGACTGTGGCTGTCTATCCGGGCGATAAGAACAATCTGCCCTATGATGTGGTTGTTCAGACCCTGCGAACCAATGAGCCGGAGCCGCCCACGCCTGCTGTCGAGCCGGAAAAGACTCTGGATGAGGTACTGGACGAACACCCCGTTTCCATTCAGGTAAACGGCGAGTGGCAGACCTTCCCCAATGTCAAAGCTGCCGAGGAAGCCTCTTATGAGGAATACAAGGCCAATCTGCGTCGCACCGCCGAGAATTTCCGTATCACTGACGATCACCTGGGCGAAGGCGGCCCCAAGGCTAAGTTCCAGGCCAATGTCGAGGCAATCAAGCTGCTGAAATACCTGGAGGAAACCACCGAGCAGGCAACGCCGGAACAGCAGAAAATCCTTTCTCGGTATGTGGGCTGGGGCGGCCTTGCCGATGCCTTTGACCCCGACAAGGAAAGCTGGAGCAAGGAATATGCCCAGCTGAAGGAACTGCTGACCCCGGAGGAATACGCTGCTGCCAGAGGTTCCACCCTCAACGCGCACTACACCAGCCCTACGGTCATCAAAGCGATTTACGAGGCTGTGGGCCGCATGGGATTTGAGACCGGCAACATCCTGGAGCCGTCCTGTGGTGTAGGCAATTTCTTCGGTATGCTGCCGGAGGAAATGCGAAACAGCCGTCTTTACGGCGTGGAGCTGGATTCCATCAGCGGGCGTATTGCCCAGCAGCTCTACCCCAAGGCCGACATCACCGTGGCAGGGTTTGAGACCACCGACAGGCGGGATTTCTACGATCTGGCGGTGGGTAATGTACCGTTTGGCCAGTATCAGGTTCGGGATAAAGCCTATGACAAGCTGAATTTCAGCATTCACAACTACTTTTTCGCCAAGGCTCTGGATCAGGTTCGTCCCGGTGGCGTGGTGGCCTTTGTCACCAGCCGCTACACGATGGACGCCAAGGATTCCACCGTGCGCCGGTATCTTGCTCAGCGCGCCGAACTGCTGGGGGCCATCCGTCTGCCCAATGACGCTTTCAAAAAGAACGCAGGTGCCGAGGTCGTTTCGGACATCATCTTCCTGCAAAAGCGTGACCGTCCGTTGGACATCGTGCCGGAGTGGACGCAGACCGGGCAGACCGAGGACGGCTTTGCCATCAACCGCTATTTCCTGGACCACCCGGAAATGGTGCTGGGCCGACAGGAACCGGAAAGCACCGCCCACGGCATGGACTACACCGTGAACCCCATCGAGGGGCTGGAGCTTGCCGATCAGCTGCATGATGCCGTGAAGTACATTCGCGGCACCTACCAGGAGGCCGAGCTGCCGGAGCTGGGCGAGGGCGAAGCCATCGACACTTCTATCCCTGCTGACCCCAATGTGAAAAATTACTCCTACACCGTTGTGGACGGCGATGTGTATTACCGTGAAAACAGCTGTATGGTACGGCCTGACCTGAATGCCACCGCCGAAGCCCGTGTGAAAGGACTGGTGGGTCTGCGAGAATGTGTCCAGCAGCTCATTGATCTGCAAATGGACGCCGCCACACCGGACAGCGCCATCCAGGACAAACAGGCCGAACTGAACCGGCTCTATGACAGCTTCTCTGCAAAATATGGTCTTATCAATGACCGGGCGAACCGGCTGGCCTTTGCTGATGATTCCAGCTACTATCTGCTCTGCGCGCTGGAAGTCATTGACGAGGACGGCAAGCTGGAGCGCAAGGCGGATATGTTCACCAAGCGCACCATCAAGCCCCACAAGGCGGTGGACACTGTGGATACCGCAAGTGAAGCTCTGGCCGTATCAATTTCCGAAAAAGCCTTTGTCGATATGGCGTATATGGCGGAGTTGACCGGCAAGACCGGCGACGAACTGGCCGCCGAGCTAAAAGGCGTGATCTTCCGTGTACCTGGGCAGTTGGAGAAAGACGGCACTCCCCATTATGTAACAGCCGACGAATACCTGTCCGGCAATGTGCGGCGCAAGCTGCGTCAGGCACAGCGGGCCGCACAGCAGGACCCTTCCTTTGCAGTCAATGTGGAGGCCCTTACCGCTGCCCAGCCCAAAGACCTGGATGCGTCGGAAATCGAGGTGCGTCTGGGTGCTACCTGGATCGACAAAGAGTACATCCAGCAGTTTATGTATGAGACCTTCGACACGCCGTTTTATCTCCAGCGCAATATCGAGGTCAACTATTCTTCTTTCACCGCTGAGTGGCAGATCACCGGCAAAAGCTCTGTAAGCCAGAACAATGTGGCAGCCTATACCACCTACGGAACCAGCCGTGCCAATGCCTACAAGATTTTGGAGGACAGCCTGAACCTGCGGGATGTCCGTATCTATGACACCATAGAGGACGCAGACGGAAAAGAGCGCCGCGTACTGAATGCCAAG
>ENA-OPVV01002454-OPVV01002454.1-human-gut-metagenome-genome-assembly--contig:-NODE-2454-length-11222-cov-1.496552_pt1 | contig 11222 bp, 5 predicted proteins | sample MGYA00241500_ERZ501992 | MGnify/ENA primary metagenome ERZ501992 (study PRJEB25962, sample SAMEA2043052) | human gut metagenome | biome: human gut; feature: human-associated habitat; material: faeces...
GCCTGCGCCAATAAAAGACAAGGCTACGAAAAAGAAAGTGCTAAGTTTTATGAACGGGAAGAGAAAAAGTCCGCTGTAGATTAAATGTTGCAGAAAGTACCCCGATACGGCAAAAATGCTTTTCGGGGTACTTTTTTATTCTCTTTTCTGTTGATTTATACCACAACATTCCTATTTTTTAAGTTTGTTGCGGTATTCCCTTCTTTATAGCATCACATATCATTTGAATGCAGCTAATTTGATAACCTTTTCTCGTTAGAAATATTGATGCGTACCCCGATATTTCGTAAGCTTCTTTTTTCGGGGTACGTTTTCTTTCAATACAACCAATATGATAATTAATTTCTTGTTTAAAATAGCGATATGTACCCCGATATTTCGTAAACCCCTTTTTTCGGGGTACTTTTTCTTTTAATACAACCAATATGACAACTATTTTCTTGTCCGAAATAGTGATATGTACCCCGATATTTCATAAACCTCTTTTTTCGGGGTACGTTTCACTTTTGCACGACTAATATAATGATTTTTTCTTGTTCAAAATTGCAAAACGTACCCCGATATATAAAAATGTGTTATTTTCATGGTTCTTCTTTAAAAACTGTTCCCCCTGCTTGTAATCTTGCGAGGCATTGTTTACTTTTTCAGAGTGTTGCTCACTTTTTCAAAAATAAATAAGGTCCGATATTTCTACCAGACCTTTTTATTTCAAATATTCAATTATACAAATTTAATTTTGAATCAACTACTCTACAATTCAATACTTTCAATCTTCAATATTTGTATCCTATCTACTTATTATAATAAATGTGCTCTTAAATCTTCATCGCTCATTTCTGATAAGTATGCAGGTGCAATATCTAATACTGTCTTGCATCCTTTCTGGCCTTCATCATAAAGACGTTTTGCAGCTCTTGCATAAGCGATTAATACACTTGTTGTAAATTCAGGGTTTGAATCTAACTTTAAGCTATATTCGATAATGTGATTATGTTCTTTGTTCATTCCTGTCTTTCCTGAACGAATTACAAAACCACCGTGAGCCATTCCGCTGTGGTTCTTTTCTAATTCTTCTTCAGTAATGAAATGAACTGTTGTATTGTAGTCTGAGAAATAGTTAGGCATTTCTTTGATTTCTTTTTCGACTGTTGCAGCATCTGCACCTTCTTCTAATACAACAAAACATTCTCTTTCATGTTTTTCTCTTGTAGTAAGTTCAGGATTTTCACCTGATCTAACTCTTTCCAAAGCACTTTCAACAGGGATTGTGTACTGCTTTGCATTCTTAACGCCTTTAATTCTACGAATTGCATCTGAATGTCCCTGGCTTACACCCTTGCCCCAGAATGTATAATCTTTTCCATCTGGAAGAATTGCATTAGCATAAACTCTGTTAAGTGAGAACATTCCAGGATCCCAACCTACTGAAATAACTGCTACTTTTCCAGCTTCCTTTGCAGCCTTATCTACTGATGCAAAATGTTCAGGTATTCTTGCGTGAGTATCAAAACTATCAATTACGTTAAACATTGAAGCAAACTGTGGAGTCTGTACAGGAAGATCTGTAGCACTACCACCACATAAAATCATAACATCTATCTTGTCTTTCCAGTCTGCTGCTTCATCAATATGACATACCGGAACATTTTCTGTTAAAATAGTTACATTCTTAGGATCTCTTCTTGTAAATACAGCAACTAATTCCATATCATTAGCTTCTTTAACTGCGCATTCAACACCTTTTCCAAGGTTACCATAACCTAAAATACCAATTCTTGTTTTCATTTCAGTCTCTCCTCTAATATTTTTTACTTAATCTTCTCTCTGGTTTTCACCAACTAACATAGTCTTTTAAAATTTTTCACCAAAAAAAATTATAGTTTTTTTCACCCTATTTGGCAATACTTTAGCTACATATTTATTCATTTATTATAACAAAAAAATTCCATCCTCTCCAACTATTAAGGCGCTGTATCGATATTGCTTCATCGACACAGCGCCCCGTTTAGGTAAACTTAAATGATTATCTAACTCTACTATTTCTCTAGCTTTACTGATTATCTAACTTAAATAATTCTCTAACTTTACTGTTTCTCCAACTTGCTATTTTTTAACTTTTATAGCCTTCTTTGCACTCCATTTTCCTTTGACTTTCTTTCCGTTACTGTCTACTTTGTACGCACAAACCTGAATGTAATATTTCTTCTTTGCCAATTTTTTGATTACAAGTTTGTTCTTTGTAATTGTTATTGTTTTGGCCTTTTTCATTTTCTTGTTTGTTGCATATCTAAGCTGATAGCCTTTTACGCCATTTACTTTTCTCCATTTTACTGTTAATGATTTCTTCTTATTGTTCTTTGCAGAAACACCTTTAACCTTTGCAGGTTTTGTTACTTTTGCGGATACCTTACCTCCAGCATTAGGATTGTCAGTTTTTGGATTTGATGGCTTATTTGTATTTTCAACAACAATCTGTTTTACAACCTGACCTTCATATAAGTCCTTGAAAGTTACAACTACTTCGTATGTTCCAACTTCCTTTACTTCATTTACTGCCTTGCCTGTTGCTTTGTTTCTGTAAGTTACTGTGTAGTATTCAGATGAAATCACCTTGTCATCTGTATCATTTACAGTTACTGTTGGAGTAATGCTGTTTCCTGTATATTCAAATTTTGTATTTGAAATATCAACACTCTTAATCTGTTTTATAGTCTGTTTTTCTGTCTGACCGCATTTACATCTTTTTTCTATGTAACCGTCTTTTTCAGTTGTTGCCTTTGTTACTGTTGATAATGCAACATAATCATGCTTATGCTCTTCTTCAAGTTCTTCGCCTGTTGAACTTTCTCCCAATTTAACAAGATTACTTACTTGAGCACCTATGTTTTCCTCATCAATTACACCTGTATTATATAACTTGATAAATATTGAATTGCCTTCATCATATGCGCTGATTCCACCAATATCTTCCAAACCACTTATTTTACCATTGTTAACAAGTCCTGTTCCTTTTACAGAAGAAGTATAACTAAATATTCCGCCTACATAACCATTTGATGAAATATTTCCGTTATTTATACAGTTTGTAACAGTTATACCTTCCGCATAATCAATTATTCCTGCTGCTTCTGTGCCACCAAATACATTACCATTATTAATACAGTTGCTTACTTCAGCCTCATTACTATTTTCATTGTCTATACATTGTGCGATTCCGCCTGCACTATATCGTCCATTAATGGCACCGTTATTTTCGCAGTCTGATAATTTCAAATTTCCAGAACTGTTACCAATTATTCCTGCTACTGTATCTCCTTCAATTTCACCGTTATTAACACAATTATTTATAATTAATTCATCGGCATATGTTGATCCATTAGACGTATTATATATAATACATATTCCTGCTGTATAAGTATGATTACCCTTTGCTATACTTCCCACTTTGCCTTCATTTGTACATCCTGTTATTGATGTTGTACATGGTCTATTATCTGTATTAGTAACTCCTGCAACAATTCCTGCTGTATAACCATAAGTTGTAATGTCACCTCTGTTAATACAGTCTTTTATAATACAATTTTTAGCTTGAGCAATAATACCACCAACTACATATGCCTTCGTGGTAGCAATATTTCCATTATTTTCACATTTATCAAAAATACAATTCTCTGCCTCGCATACCAATCCTGCCACTATCTGCGTATCATTGTTGTATATAATGTCTGCATTATTTATACAATGTATAAATTCACTCGCATATGCTTTCCTTATCATAGCTGAACAATAACCGTCTATTTCAATCCTATTACCTGTAATACTACAGTTTGTAAATTTTGAATCAATAGTAGAATCTGCAAGGTAGACGCCCAAACCTCTGCCATCTTCTTTTTCTTTACATTCGATTTCAAGATCCTTTATTTCACTTACGTAAATATTATCAAATAACTTTGTTTGAGTTCCATTTGAATTAATTCCTGATATTTTATGACCATTGCCATCAAAAGTACTATTTTTCAGTGTTTTTCTTCCAATAACGTCATCTTCATCATCATAATTTTCCGGAAACTCTATATCATTTATAAGTTTTCCGCTGATTCCTGACTCTACATTTTTCAAATATGTAATTAATTGGTCAAATGTAGAAATTTCATAGTAACCGTCTTTCTCGCTTTTTACTACTTCCTCGTCAGCGCCACATTCCATACACTTGCCATCTTTAAATGAGTGCTCTAATTTCTCAATTGTTTTGCCTTCTTCAATAACTTTATGGCATATTGTGCAATATACATCTCCTGTGTAGCCTTCTTTTTCACATGTTGCTTCTACACTTTTATAATCATTTATCAAACATGAATCTATTTCTTCCGGATCCATATCATGATATGCCTTTATGACCTTATTTTCCGGCTGGTTTTCATTTTCCAAACCGCAATACTTACATTTACTGTCACCTAAATATCCGTCAGTTGTACATGTTGCCTTTACGCTATTAACTAAGACATACCTATGATCTGCATATCCATAGTCTTCATCTTCTAAAACTTTCTTATTTCCACAATTCACACATTTTAAATAACGTTTACCATATTCATTACATGTAGGTTCAATTGACTTATAATTAATGTAATTATGTTCACTGTCAGGTTCTATGTTTTCACCATGTTTTACAACTTTTCCACATAAATCACATATAACATCTCCTGTATAACCACCTTCTGAACATGTTTTAATTGCTTTATTTTCTATATGTGTTCTGTCATGTGGACAATCAATTGTTACAGTAAATTCTCCATAATCATTTTCTTGAGACACTATAACTAAGTAGTATTTCTTATCTTTTTGAACTTTATACTTAATTGCCGGAGCACCCGTTCCTCCACCATACTCATTTTCTGCCAAATAGTTTTTAAAGCTTATATAATCGCTATCTCCTGAATAATATTTTTCAAGTTCGTCCATAAGCATTTCATCGCTATAATTTGTTTCGTCAAACAAGTATCCGATGCTATTCCAATATCTTGTATTGTTACATTCAAAAATAATTTTTTCTGTTTCCGGTGCAGTATATTCTACTACCTGAATTGGTAATTTTTCTGTTATATATGAAGAATATTCTGTGCCTTTTTTAGCATTCTCTATTCTTCCACAATTAACACATACCTCATTTTCATATTTATGTTCGAGCTTTGGTATTACTTCATTTTCTTTTAATACTTTATCACATACTGAACATTTTTCTTCACCTGTTTTTCCTTCGATATAACAATTTGCTTCTCTGGCATCCACAACCTCAACTGTATGTTCACCCGGTTCCAAAGTCTGTCCCTGTTCCACAAGTTTTCCACATGTATCACAAATAACATCACCTGTGTAACCACCCTCTGTACAGTCTGAAAGTGTTCTTCCTTCCCTGTGTGTTTTCTCATGAGCACATGTTATTGTTATGCTAAATTCACCTGTAGCTGTTGAATAAGGTCCTACAACAAAATAATACGTCTTATCTTTCTCTAATTCTGCTGTTATTGCAGGTGCGCTATTTTTACCATGTTCATCGTCGCACTGCCAATAACCACTCAACGTAGGTATTTCTGCACCTGAATCTGCCTTTTTTGCGTTAAACTTTTCTATTCCGTCTATTATAACCTGGTCATTAAAGTTTTCTTCTTTAAATAAATAGCCATATGAATCCCAATTTTTAATATTTTCACAATAGAACTTGTACTTTCCATTTTCAGGTGCCTTAAACTGTATTACCTGGAACGGATATAAATTTGTTGTTTTTGATGTATATGTTGTATCTAACTGGGCATTATTAATTCTTCCACAGTTTTTACATACATTATCTTCATATTCATGTTCTAATTTTGTAATGGCATCCCCGGCTTCTAATGTTTCTCCACAAACTATACAATATGTTTCACCTGTATAACCATCTAAATAACAGCTTGCTTCCCTAACCTTACGAAGCTCTTCTGACTCTGTATGTCCATTGACCGGAGTTGTTTTCCCATGTTCCAAAACCTTCTTACATGTAGGGCAAATCTTATCGCCTGTATAGCCCTCTTCTGTACATGTTGCCTCTTTTACTGTTTTTTCATCAATAACAGCCTCTGCATGTCCTCCCGGCTCTGTCTCTTTTCCGTCTGCTATCTTTTCATTACAAAATCCACAATAAGTATCTCCTGTGTAACCTCCCTGTTCACAGTCTGCAAAAGTTTTATTCTTTACAACATACTGTGATTCAGGATGAATACATTCATTGTATTCTATGACACCTGTATTTCTACTTGACACAGTACAGTCATTCCATTTTTCTGCACCTGGACTTCTTGTGCTATCGTAAATTTCCGCTACTTTTTCATTTTCACTGTTAGGTTCACCTTCGTTCCAATTAGTGTAATTTACTTCGCTTCCATCTGCCCACAACCATTCCTGAATATTTTCCTCATTTCTCATAAGTCCAATATAAGATGATGTAGTTGTTTTTCCTGTACTTGAAACCTTTGCAACTATCTCATTCTCTTCTGCTGAAGAAATACAGGCAAGGTAGCCGCCACTTTCCTTAGCTTCTGCATTTACCTGCTCGTATGTTCCCACACTACTTAACTTATAAAAATGTCCTGTTGTGGTATCATATGCCATGTTATCCATATAAACCACACTCTCATTTGTATTCTCTTCTTCCGCTGCACTTACCGGCACTTCACGTACTCCAATAGTTGTTATAACCATTGCCAATGCCAATGTTGTGCTTAGTAATTTTTTCCATTTTCTCCTCATATATTATCCTCCTTTTTTATCGTACCTTGTCTATTACAACATTATTATAAAAAAATAATATATAAGAAATCTATAAGCTGGCGTCCAACGGTTATTTTGTGGCGTCAAGTGGTTGTAATAAAACTCCTGAAACGATAAATTTGTTTTCGTCTGTTTTTATATTAACGTCTCCGTTGTATTTGTGAACAACATATTTTACCGACTCAATTCCAATACCGTTGCCGTTAGCCTTAGTTGTCAGAAATTGCTGATTTTTCTTTTTAATACTTCCATTAAAACCATTCTCAATATAGAAAACTATTGAGTCTGAATTAGGCTTGTAGATTTTTAAATTAATATATCTTTTATTTTCCTGAACCTCATCACAGGCATCAATTGCATTCTCCAAAAGATTTCCAAACAATACTGTTAAATCTGCCTGCTTAACATTGGTTTCTTCCGGCAACTCAATATTTAACTTTAACTTTATTTTGTGAGCTTCCGCCTGCTGAACATAATATACAATCAGTGCATTTAAAGTAAAATTGGTGCAATAAACCAAAGGCTTCTTTAATGACACGTGTTCCAAATATGTTTCTATGTACTCTGTAATTTTCTTACACTCATTGTTTTCTGCCATTGTGTGAACAGCCTTCATATGATGCTTCAAATCGTGACGTGCCCTCCTTGTAGATTCCATTTGCTTCTTCATATTTTCAAAACAAAGATTTTCAATTTCAAGCTGTTTCTTTTCTTCTTCCAAATTAAGATTATATTGAAATTCAGCCATAGAATTAACAATAACCGTATAAACAACCACAGCTCCAAGATTAATAAAAAACGTAAAAATCATATTAACCGGGTCCATTGCTAACTCAATTGATGATTTTGTATTAAAATAAAGCCCATGATACCAGAACAGATAAAAAGTTGCCGGAATTGTCCACAAAAATCTCCAAATCTTTTTTCCCGTTTCTATATGAGCCACCCCTTTTATATACTTTTTAAAATATAAAAATAAAAGTGGAATAAAAATAAGCTGCACTATCATTGTGCATAAAGAAAAAGACCATTTGTTGTTTTCAACTGCAAGCTGTGGAAAAATATGACCTTCCACACACTTTGCACACATTACAACAAAGTTGGCAAAATTAGATACTATTAATAAAACAAATACAAGTTTTCCTACATTCTCTTTTATTGCAAGAAAATAAAATCCACCGTAGCATACTGTGCTTAGCAGTGAAAATAAAGCTTTCTGTTCCTGTGAACACATTGTTGCATATATTCCAAGAGCACTTTGAATTACCGTAAGAATAACAATGCATCCGCTTAACTTAATTTTGGACATTCTAAACTTGTCCTCGAAAGGATACAACGCCAGTCCTAAATATGGCAAAAGACTAACCATTGAATACAATATAATTTCAAACATTCTAAAAGAGGTCATTTACGTTTCCTCCTTTTCCGTTAATTTTTTCATAAGAAAATCTGTATATTGCTTCTTCACTTCACCATACTTTCTTCTGCTAATTGGAACAAATTCACCATCTTTCATTCTAAATCTGTCCTCTTCGATTCCGTCAACCTGTTCCAAATTAACTATAACGCCTTTGAAACTTGATATAAGTTGAGGATATGGTCCGATTATTTTTTCAAAATTCTTCTGAGTGCATCTTATCTGCACCTTCTCTCCATCTTTCATAAAAACAGTTACGTAATGTCCTGAAAAACTGGTATAGACAATAGAATTAACAGAAACCTTTCTGCCGTTGGGAAATTCCAAAATCTTAACTTCTTTGTTTTTTCTAAAAAATCTGTCAATAATCTTATTCATCCGCTGGCCGTCAAAAGGCTTAATCAAATAATCCTCTGCTCTTACCTCATAACTTTCACTGGCAAACTCATTACTTGTTGTAATAAATACAATTTTCACCTGTTCATCAGTCTTTCTAATTGCTTTTGCCGTCTCCACACCTGTTAAATCTTCCATATAAATGTCCATAAAAATAATGTGGAAAAAATCTGAAGGATTCTCTCTTAGATAATTAAGCAGTTCTTCCCCACTGCTAAACTCCTGTATTTCAAGGTTCTCTATGTTTCTCTCTTCAAAGATTATTTCTAATCCGTTCTTTAAAAAATCTCTATCCAAACTGCTGTCGTCTACAATGGCAATCTTCATAACTTCTCCTATGCGATTAAGTCCTGATTATATGTGCTGTCGTTATATATAATCACTTCCGTACTATTACTTTGTAATTAATTATAACTATTCTACCACATTTTTAAAGTTAAAATCATCATCATTGCTTTTTTTAGAACTGCTGCCTGAAGCCTTCGTCGTAGTGGTATTCTTGGCTTTTTTCTTTTTTGCTTTAGTAGTTGCAGGTACAGTTGTGGTAACCGGTTGCTGTGATGTAGTTTCCTGCACGGTTGTCTGGGCCACAGTTGTTTCAGCAATAGTTGTTTCTTCTATGGCTGTTTGCGCTATAGTTTCTCCTATGTTTCCTATATTGTTACTTTCTCCCTGAGTGTTATTTATTCTGTTAGTTATTCCATATACCGCCAACAAAATAATCATTACATTACAGGTGATTATTATTGCACCAATGAGAAGCCACTTATATTTGCTCTTTTCACTAGAAGATTCATTGGTAAGTTCCTGCTTGTTTATTTCTGAACCACCACTACTTAATTTATTACCGTTTTTTTCGTCTGTCACATAATTATAATCTATTTTTGCTCGGTTGTTTTTTTCTGCTTCATCATCCGTCAAAGCATTCTGCCCCTTAATCGAATCTGTATCTTCCATTGTTACGCCATACTGCTCAAAACTTATGCTTTCATCAGTTTGCCCATACAGATTTTCAACTAGCTTTGCCTCTTTCTCATTTACTATTGGAGATTCTTTTATTACCGGTTCAAAACCAATTGGCGTATTAAGTTCATCTTCCGTAAGATTATTTTTTGCCTCCATCAAATCTTCAAGAAACTGTTCTGTCTTTCTATATCTTTCATCAGGTTTGGAAATTGCCTTCTTTATAATTCGGGCAACTGTTTTAGGTGCACAGACCGGATTACTTAATTCTTCATATTTCATTCTTTTATAGAAAGCTCTGTCCTCATCTTCTGTTGAATATTCATATGGAAAATCAGGATAATATGGAAATCTCTTCTTGTTAAACAAATAATACAAAAGTATTCCAAGAGAATAATTATCAACTGAACTGTTATATTTTTCCTGTCCTATATAAATCTCAGGTGCTATGTAATTAGGCGTACCTTTAAGGGTTCCTGCCATAGTTGTATCGTTCATTCGCTTTGAAACGCCAAAGTCTCCCAGCTTAAAAGTTCCGTCTTTTGACACAAAAATATTGCTTAATTTTATATCTCTGTGGATAATGTTGTTTTCATGGCAAATACTTAATCCGCTTGATATATCAATACCAATCTTTAGACCTTCTCCAACTGTCAGGTTGTTCTCCTGCAGCCACTTTGTGAGAGGTGTAAGCATTTCCATTAAAATATAAATGTTATATCTAAACTCACCTGTCTGCTCCACATCACTTTCATAATAGGAAACAATATTATGATTATCTTTTTCAGAAATCAACGAAAAAACCCTAATCTCGTTGAGAACACGATCCAATTCCTTTTTGAAATAAGAATTCGTCTTCTCCCTGTCTCCGCCCATAGAGTTTAATATTTCTATATATTCATTTTCGCCCGGTAGTGTTATAACCTTTAATGCCCTTGTGGTATTTCCTACAATGTTATTTCGCTCCACTCTATATACATTGCCAAAACCACCTGAACCTATTTTTTCCACTACCCTGTATCCAAGTATTGTTCTGCCTAAAATAGAATCCATTGTTGTCTCCCGGTTTTATCTATTTTTTTAGTGTCTTAAACTTTATTGATGAATTCTTTTGACCACGCTTTATAATTGTAGCTGTGTTAGACCATTTGCTATAAACTTTCTTAGTTTTAACCCATCTAAAAGTTCTTGCCTTAAAGCTATATTCTACCCCTGGCCTTAATGCCTTGTTAGAACTTGTTATTCCAACTATTCCACGCTTGCTTTCTCGTTTTTTTATCTTAGTAGTAGTATTGATTTTTTTGTATTTTCCATTTGCTTTTTTCATATAAACTTCAATACCGTTACTTTCATCTGATATAGTTCCCCAATAAACCTGCCATGTCTTATGTTTTCTTTTAATTTTAATCTTTGATGAAACTACAGTAGCTGAGGACTTGTTAGTTGTAACTCTATCATCATCAACATAAGCTGCCTCAATATAGTAATAATATTTCGTTCCTATATTCACTTGGTCATCAATGATATTTGGCTCTGTGCAGACACCTATGTTTCTATACATGCCATTCTCACTAGTTGCCCTGTAGATATAATACTTCTGTGCTCCAACTATTTTATCCCATTTAACCCGAATTGCTTTTTC
>ENA-OPVV01002456-OPVV01002456.1-human-gut-metagenome-genome-assembly--contig:-NODE-2456-length-11212-cov-2.375908_pt1 | contig 11212 bp, 12 predicted proteins | sample MGYA00241500_ERZ501992 | MGnify/ENA primary metagenome ERZ501992 (study PRJEB25962, sample SAMEA2043052) | human gut metagenome | biome: human gut; feature: human-associated habitat; material: faeces...
CGGCTGCAAGAGATGGGTATGGGCCACTTCGATTGCTGGGCAAGCCGCTTTGGTGAAACCACCACCGCGCTGGAGCTTGCCCCAGAGGGCACGGGCTACCGGGCAAGGACGCGCTTTGCAAAGTTTTTCAACTTGCCCGAATTGATGAATCTGTTCAAAGAGGTCGCCGACATCAAAACGGCGGATCAGCTCCACTTGCCCACGCCGGAGGTTGCGTATCACACCATCGCCACCAAACCCACACAGATCCAGCAGGACATGGTGAAAGCCCTCTCGGAACGAGCGTCCAAGGTACACAGCGGTGCGGTCAGCCCGGATGTGGACAATATGCTCAAAATTACCTCGGACGGACGCAAGCTGGGGCTTGACCAGCGCATCATCAATCCCATGCTCCCCGACGAGGAAACCACCAAGGTCAATCAGTGCGTGGCGAACATTCTCCAATACTGGCGTGACGGCGAGGAGGAAAAACTGACACAGCTTGTGTTTTGCGACATTTCTACGCCAAAGACCACGCCCTCGCAGCGGGCGGCAAAGGCTTCCCCCGGTACGCTGGACAGCCCGGAAATCCATGCGCTGGAGAGCGCGATTTCATTGGAGGAAAGCGCGGAAACGCCGTTCACGGTCTATGAGGATGTGCGCCAAAAGCTCATTGACGCCGGTATGCCCCCGGAACAGATCGCGTTCATCCACGATGCCAATACGGAGGTCAAAAAGCGGGAACTGTTCGCAAAGGTACGCAGCGGTCAAGTGCGCGTCCTGATGGGCAGCACGGCCAAAATGGGCGCGGGCACCAACGTGCAGGATCGTTTGGTCGCACTTCACGATTTGGATTGCCGTGCGACACGTTCCTAACTGAAAAGGTTAGGCGTAAAGCACATTAAAAAATATATTCTGTGGATTGAAAGGAGCCGCAGGACTATGCTTTATAGAACTGATAATTCGATAGGTAGAATGACGGGGTAACGCCCTGAAATGCCTACCCTGATACTCCGACAGGCGGCAGAAATGCGGTCTGAAGCTCGGTAAAGTCGGCAGAGAGTTACCGTAACTGCGGCTGTGATACAACGCAGACGAAAGGTCTCCAGAGGTGGAGGCTGTAACCTATATGCCGGGGGTCTACAAAATATATATGGTGAGAATGGCAGAAATGCCTGACGAACTTGCGAATGTACGGGTCTACACCGAGGAGCGTATAGAAATGTACGCCGGTCTGAAAAATGACAGCCAGCGAGGTTTAGTAGAAATGGCAGTTACGAAACACCTTACAGTGTTACAGGCACTGTTGGACTGGCAGGCTCAGAGCAAGCACCTAAGTATATATGTATAGATAGAGTTATCGGAACGTGGGAAGCAGCATAACGCATGATTGCGGTGGTGACGAAGAAAATAAGCACCTTTAATTGCTGTGAAAGTGGTGGCACGAGCGAAGATGCCCCTGTAATGGGGGCGGAGCAACAGCCACTAGTCATTACAAAAGATAGTTATAGGTAACGAAAATTCATAGCTTCGAGTATGACAAAGAAAAACAACCCGAAGGGGGTGTTGCCTATGACAAAGCAAAAGAAACTAAGACACTCAGAATACTATGATTTGCAGCCAGTACTTGACCGACTGTATGCGGATAGCCAACAAGGTAAGATCTTTACGAAGCTGATGGATATAATCAGCAGTGAAGAAAATATCCGGCTGGCATACCGAAACATAAAGCGAAATGGTGGCAGCAATACAGCCGGTACAGACAAACAAACCATTAAGGATATTGAAAAACTCTCAGTGGAACAGTACGTCCGTATCGTGCAGAGAAAGCTAATGTATTATAAACCCAAACCTGTCAAGCGGGTAGAAATCCCAAAGCCTAACGGCAAAATGCGTCCTCTGGGAATACCAACGATTGTGGACCGGCTCGTTCAGCAATGTATTTTGCAGGTAATGGAACCAATTTGCGAAGCTAAATTTTATGAGCGGAGCAATGGTTTTCGCCCGAATCGGTCAGCCGAGAATGCGATTGCACAGTGCTACAAGATGATAAATCTGCAAAAGTTATATTTTGTGGTCGATGTAGACATCAAGGGTTTCTTTGATAATGTCAACCACACAAAATTGATTCAGCAGATTTGGCATATGGGCATACGGGATAAAAAGCTGTTGTGCATCATCCGAGAGATGTTAAAAGCACCGATTGTTATGCCAGACGGGACGGTGGAATACCCGGTAAAAGGTACACCGCAAGGTGGAATCCTGTCACCGCTCCTTTCCAATATTGTACTGAACGAACTTGACTGGTGGATTGCCTCCCAATGGGAAAAATATGCCCACCAAACAAGAGTATAGCTGTGAAATACGGCCAAACGGTACAATTAATAAAACGGCAATTTACGGTGCTTTCAAAAATACAACCAATCTCAAGGAAGTGCATATTGTCCGCTATGCAGATGATTTCAAGTTGTTCTGTCGGAAACGCAGCGATGCAGAAAAGGTATTTATTGCCGTAAAACTGTGGCTGCATGACCGGCTCAAACTGGAAATCAGCGATGAAAAGTCTAAAATCGTCAATCTGAAACGGCATTATTCCGAATTTCTGGGATTTGAAATGAAAGCAGTCAAGAAGCGAAAACGCTATGTGGTCAAATCCCATATGACAGAAAAAGCAGTCTCGAAAGAAAAAGCCGCTCTTATTGAGCAGGTCAAGCAGATTGCCCATGTTCAAGACCGGGATGATGAAGCAAGAGAGATTACCCTGTACAATTCTATGGTGTTTGGAATTCACAACTACTACCGCTATGCAACCATGATTGCAACGGATTGTGAACAGATACATCGGACAGTGTCTACAGTGATGAAGAACAGACTTTATGGCAGGCTTACGAAAAAGGGGCAAATCAATGAGGTATATATCCGGAAGAACTACGGCGATAGCAAACAAATTCGCTTTATCAGCAGCAAAACCGTAGCACCTGTTGGATATATCCAGACCAAAACCCCTTTGTTCAAGAAGAAAAAGGTATGCAAATATACCCCAGAGGGCAGAGTAGAAATCCATAGGAATCTCGGTATCAACACTTCGATTATGCTTGCGCTGATGCGTATAAAAGAACCACGGCGAAGCGTTGAATACATGGATAACAGGATTTCCCTATATGCTGCACAATATGGGCGCTGTGCTGTGACAGGAAAAGAGCTGTGGCTCGATGAAATACACTGTCACCACAAACAACCACTGAGCATGGGCGGCACGGACAAATATATGAATTTGATAATTGTCCACCGGGATATTCACCGGCTGATCCATGCTACAGAACCCAGTACCATTGCAATGTACATGAACCTTTTTCAGCTTGACAAAAAAGCATTAGCAAAACTTAATACCCTGCGAGTTTTGGCAGGGCAACCTGAGATTTAATACAGTTTCTTGGCTTTGAAGTTCTTACTATTCTAACAATTCTTTTGTAATGATGGAACGCCGTGTGCGGGGAAACTCGCATGCACGGTGTGAAGCGGGGGAAAAGGTGGAAAGCGGTGCTGGCGCACCGCTCAGACCTTACCTATCGCTATCCTGGCGTCCGGCAGATCTCCAGCAGCGGGAGGGCCGTATCATCCGCCAGGGCAACGAGAACAAGGAGGTTGAGATCTACACCTATGTGACGGAGAACACCTTTGACAGCTATCTCTACCAGCTGGTAGAGAGCAAGCAGAAGTTCATCGGCCAGATTATGACCAGCAAATCCCCTGTCCGCTCTGCCGATGACATTGACGAAACGGCCCTCAGCTATGCAGAAATCAAGGCCCTGTGTACCGGCAATCCCTACATCAAGGAGAAGATGGATCTGGACATTGACGTGGGGCGGCTGAAGCTGCTGAAGGCCAACCACCTCAGTCAGAAATACAGCCTGGAGGATCAGATCCTAAAGAGTTTCCCCAAGAGCATCGCCAGTTTGGAACAGCAGATCGCCGGCTATAAAAAAGACATGGCACACCTGGCCGAAGAAACAAAGCCCAACCCGGACGGCTTCTCGCCCATGGTGATTCAGGGAACGGAATATGCCGAGAAAAAGGGCGCTGGCACAGCGATCCTGGAGGCGTGTAAAGCCATGACCAGCCCGGAGGCCGTTGTCATCGGTGCCTACCGTGGCTTCACCATGGAGCTGTCCTTTGATACCTTTCGGCGGGAATACCAGCTTGCCTTGTGCCACGAGCTGCGCCACACGGTCACATTGGGCACGGACACCTATGGCAACCTCCAGCGCATTGACAACGCCCTGGAGGGCCTAGAGAGCCGTCTGAAGGACTTTGAGCAGGCCCTGGAGGATACCAAGGCCCAGCTGGAAACCGCCAAGGTGGAGGTTGAAAAGCCCTTTGCCCAGGAGGAGGAACTGGCCACCAAGTCCGCCCGCCTGGAGGAGCTGAACGCCCTGCTGAATATGGATCAGCGGGACAATGAAATGGCCGAGCCATCGGCTGAGGAAATGGAAGAACAGAACGACCGGAACGCCCCTCGCCGCAGCCGCGGCGTGGAGCGTTAGATATGAGCGGCACCCAGTAACATGGGTGCCGCTTATCCAAAGGAGGCTTGGATATGGATGACGGCAGATACGCCATGACCTTGGATGAGGTTTCCGCAGAGATCATTGCCATCCAGCAAAAAGGTGTCCCCTGCGGCCTGATCCAGCCCCGCATGGAGGCGGGGTACTTGCTCACGGATGGTACGGCCCTGCTGGAGAGCGAAAAGGATGAGAACGGGTTCTACGTTGGTGGGGCCGGGATGGACGGAATGTATCTCAGAACGCCCCAGCGGTATGAGCCGGTGCGTAACGACAGCGGCAATATAACGGCATTCCGTCTCATGAGCAGCTATCTCACCCGATTTAACAGTCAGGAGCTGGAGGCCATCTTCCAGTATGGCCTGAACACGAAGGAGAATTTGCTTCACGACCTGGAGGCTGTGGTGCGGGCGGTCAAACAGCCGGAGATCCGTGCGGCCTTTTCCGGCGCACGGGACAAACTGGAACCCATTCCCCCGGAGGAATGCAGCCGTCTGATGGCGGATATCCGAGCTGCTTACAAGGGCAGGCATGAGCAGTCTATCCGGCAAAGGCAGCAGGCCGCTAGTAAGTCCAGGAGAAGGGACATGGAGCGATAATGGAGGTGACTTTATGAACGAATCGCAGATCAATTTGGATCTGTATAACAAAATGCGGGACGAGCAAGACGAGTACCGCCACTGGTTGTTGGCCCAGACACCCAAAGAAATCCTGAACCACGCCAGCGAATACAGCGCCCGTGAGGACATCCTGGCAACCATGTGCGAAGGCCATCTGCCTCCCATGTTGGCAAAGGCTCTCATGGGCACTGAACATCCTCTCGCCTGCGTGTATGCTGAATTGCAAAACAGTGATTACAGGGATAGAAATTATGGGGATTTGATTGACGTGCTCCAAGACTGTGCAACCAGGGAACTCAGAGCATCTCCACGCTTTATGGAAATTTGTATCTACCAGATTGATCACTCTCGAGATCGCAACCGGGTTGCATACATTCCATCCGATCAGCTTTCCAAAATTCAAGGAAGCGATCAGGTAATGAGCAGCCTTTACAATAGCGTTTTTAGGGGCATTGTTGAGCGCCCCACTTTGGAGGGGATCTACTATATGTTTAATGTGGCCCCACCAGAAGGATACACTGGACAGCCTCTTTCTATGTCCGATGTGGTTCAGGTCATTAGCTCTCCTGCCGTAGAGCCTGGCTTTTACTACTGCGAAAATTTGGGTTTACAAAAATCAATTTTGAGCCAGAGAAAACGCAGGATATGACAAACGCTATCTGGGTGCTGCTTCTGGAAAGTGGGAAAACAGCCCGTCCAGTTTTAATCAACAATACGATGGAGGATATGGAGAAAATCGTGGGTGGCCGCACAGCATCGGTTAATCTTCCAGAAGGTTGTTTGCTGATGTTGCGAGAAGGCGCAAATTTAACCGACCTACCGGCTAATCGAGTAATCAGAAGAAACGGGCGAATCACAGATGTTATCGTAGGGACTTGCTTTATTTGCGGGACAGACGGCGACCACTTTGCAAGCCTGACTAAGAGCCAGATGGAGTTTTTTAAGAAAGAGTTTTTGTATCCTCAAAAAATCACATACCACAATCGAGAATATCAGGCAAAGGACATCAAGCCCCATGAAATGGAACGGTAGGTGAAGTCAAAATGGGCTATCAAGAGAGCTTGTTTTATATCAAACCACAGCGCCATTTTGACAAAATGGTGCGTGCTTATGAGAAAGCGGAGTATGCGGGATATTATGAAGTCGCCGATGCGAAACCTCGTTCCGTGATCGTGCTCAAACAGCCCGTTGGAGAACTTCCGGCGGGCACCAAACTTCTGTGGGTATGCGGAGATCGGAGCTTTCATTCTCCTGCCGGAGTGTTCGGCGGACAGCTCCATATCGGAGGCAAAATCGAGGTAATTCCGGTTGAGAAACTATTTGACAGCCCGGAAGATCCCCGGCTTTCCAACATTGATTTGGATACCGCTCAAACCACGGAAAATGACTATTTGAAGCGGTACAGCGCAGACCACTATGCCTATCGAATTAAGTATGATCGAGAGCGGTAAGTGACCGCGTATTCTTTCCTAAAAATCAATCTGAAACCAGGAGGTGAACTGAGTGCCGTACTACACAAAAGAACAAATCCAGCAGGCTCGGCAAATGGATTTACTGACTTACTTACAACGCTATGACCCCGGAGAATTGGTTCATGTGAGCGGTGGAACCTACTGCACAAAAAGCCATGACTCGCTGAAAATTTCTAACGGAAAATGGTGCTGGTGGAGCCGTAATATTGGAGGTTCTACTGCCCTGGATTATCTGGTCAAAGTGCGTGGCTACAAACTGCCGGAGGCGGTTGGAATGATCCTCGGTGAGCAGCCGCTGCTTTCTTCCCGGCCTGTATCAAAACCGCCTCCCAAGTCCAGACCTGACTTTCAGCTACCCGAACAAAATCCCGATACTAGACGAGTGTTTGCCTATCTTTGTGCCAGGGGAATTGACGCTGAAATCATCAATCACTGCATCAAGTCGGGCCAACTTTACGAGGACGCCAAACGGCACAACTGCGTGTTTGTGGGCTTTGAAAATGGCACAGCCAAATATGCCTCTTTGCGAGGTACATTGTCTCATTCAACCTTTGTTGGAGAGGTGGCCGGGAGCGATAAGCGGTATTCGTTTTGTGTGCCGCTGCAAGCCAATGACCGAGAGAGTGTGTGCGTTTTTGAAAGCGCCATTGACGCTCTCTCCTATCTGAGTATCCTCAAGCGAAAGGGGCAGAACTGGCGAAGCGCCAACTGTCTTTCTCTCTCAGGAATTTATCACCCAAAGGCCGACGCAGAGCTGAAACTTCCGCTGGCTTTGGAAACCTATCTCCAGCACAATCCAGGCATTAAAAAAATCATTTTGTGTCTGGACAACGACGAGCGTGGCCGGGAAGCGGCGCAAGCCCTCCAACAATGTCTGCACGGGTATCAGGTGCTGGACAATCCCCCGCCCAAGGGAAAGGATTACAACGACTATTTGCAAATCCAGAAAGGAATTGCAGGGCGGGTGAAAACCCGTGGCGGAGAGGAACGGTAGTTTTTTTCGGAAAGGTGGATTGAGGAACAGGCGGCTTGCCGCCTGTTCCTGCAAGCATAGCATTTTGATACCAAAATGCGCTTGTTAGGGGGGTGTCCCCCTAATACCCCCGTTGAATACAGCGTCAATCGGTCATCACAATGTTAAAGCAATTAAAGCGTAGAGCTATCAAAAGCGCAACAACTACACCACATTTAACATGGAGCGTGTGTGGAGGAACATAATGGCAAAAAAGTATTTTATTATCTACGCTGATCCTCCGTGGAGATACAATCAAAAAGGGGTAAGCGGAGCAGCAGAAAAACACTATCCTACCATGAGCATAGAGGAGCTTTGTGCGCTGCCAGTAGCCGAGATTTCGGCCTCAGACAGCGTTCTTTTTCTATGGACTACATTTCCCCAACTTCCCAGTGCTTTGCAGTTGATTAAGGCATGGGGTTTTTCCTATAAAACAGTAGGTTTCGTCTGGCTGAAGAAAAACCGCAAGTCAGATAGCTGGCTTTGTGGAATGGGCTTTTGGACAAGGGGAAATGCAGAAATTTGCCTCTTGGCCACAAAAGGGCATCCGAAGCGGAAAGCAGCTAATGTTCATCAATTTATTATTTCGCCTATCCGGGAACACAGCCGGAAGCCGGATGAAGCTCGTGAAAAAATTGTTGCGCTCATGGGTGATTTACCTCGCATAGAACTGTTCGCTCGCCAAACTTCACCTGGGTGGGATGTGTGGGGAAACGAGGTAGAATCTACCCTCCTAAATTTTGGCCCTACCCACATATCAAGTGGAGAGGAAGGTTGTGAGATGGCAAAGCGGAATAAGGCAAAAGTGATTCGTTTCACGGATGAAGAATGGGAACACTTAAATCAGGAAGCGATTAAGGCAGGAGTATCAAAAGAGCGATTCATTAGAGACGCTATTGCCGGAATAGAGCTGACTCCTAAGCCGCCGGAAGAACTGGCGTCATTGATAAAAGAGCTGAACGCCATTGGCAACAATATCAATCAGATTGCCAGAATTGCAAATAGCAAACACGAGATTGCTCAGCAGGAACTTGCGGTGATAGAGTGCTTGGTAAAGCAAATTTGGGAAAAGGTATTGGAGCTATAAATGGCTATTACAAAAGTGATCGCAATTCGTTCCAGATTGGATAGCCGAGTGAACTATGTGACCAATAGTAAAAAAACAACATTGGCTGCTGGTCTTACTTATATTACAAATCCAGAGAAAACAGAGCAATCTTTCTTTGTCACCACAATTAACTGCGGCAGTCCAGAAACCGCATATCGTGAAATGCAGCAAGTAAAGCAACGTTTTCACAATACGGGTGGAGTGCTGGGTTATCACTTTATTCAATCATTTGCCCCTGGAGAGGTTACGCCAGAGCAGGCTCACAAAATTGGTGTAGCATTTGCAAGGGAAGTTTTTGGAGACGCTTATCAAGTTGTAATTGGTACACATCTGGATCGGGCGCATCTTCACTCACATATCATTATCAATTCAGTTTCTTTTTTGGACGGGAAGAAATATCACTCTAGTCCGATAAGTTACTACAATACTATTCGCAAAACTTCAGATGAACTGTGCAAAGCTGAAAATCTTTCGGTTCTGTCACCCGAAGGCAAGGGAAAACACTATGCCGAATGGAAGGCCCAGCAGGAGGGAAAACCGACGCTCTCTCAAATGCTCCGGGATGAGATCGATCTGGTGATCCGTGACTGCTTTACCTTTCCCGATTTTCTCAACCTGTTGGAGAAAAAGGGGTACATAGTTTCCCGGAACCCCAACCGCAAATATCTGACTGTTCGCCCACCCGGAGCAAAGCGAAATTTCCGTCTGGATCGGCTGGGCGAAGGGTACACCGTGGAGGACATCAAACGCCGCATCCAGGAGCAGCAGCGGGCTATTTTGGAAGGCCGTGTTGCGGCCTATCAACCGCTTCCGGTTCGGCGCTATCGTTTCTCCGGATCCTGGAAAACTGTCCATAAAAAGAAGATCACCGGCTTTTATGCGCTGTACCTCAGATACGTTTATCTGCTGCGCCGGTACAAAAGGCCGACCCGAAAAAGAATCTCTTATGAAATGCGTCGTGAGGTGCTCCGTCTGGAACGCTATCAGGCGCAATTTTTATATCTCCATGAGCATGGCATTTCCACCGTGGAGCAACTTATGGAGCGTCAGGCACAAATCGAGCAGGAGATCCAGCTGCGGGCAGAACTCAGGCAACCGCTCTATGCAAAAAGGAGGTGTGAAACCAATGAGAAGATCAAAGAAGAACTCGCCCGTGAGATTGACCGCCAGACCGCCTCCTTACGGCAACTGCGGAAGGAGCGAACACTCTGCAAACGAATCGAACAGCAGGTTCCCGGTATTCAGCAGAACTTACGGGAGTTCGAGGAAAACAAATCACAAAATCAGAAGGAGGCTGTAAGACATGAGTACCAGCGGAGAAACCGCTGATCTGATGGTACGGGAAGGAATTCAGATTACCGAGAGCGCCCTAAAGCTGGCAGGGCTGGGAGCCAAGAATCTGGCGGCGCTGCTGATTGCCCTTGCCAACGATAACCAGAAGGTTGCCGGTAAAACCACATTGAAGCGGCTGATCCAGGATCGTGAGGAGCTGACCATTTTCTCCATCAACGAGCAGGACTTGGCTGCGTTCAAAAAGGAAAGCACCCAGTACGGTGTCCTGTACTATCCGATCATCAACAAAGCGGAAAAGACTGGCACAGTGGAAATCATGGCAAAGGCCAAGGACGCACGGCAGATCAACCGCATCCTGGAACGCATGGGTGTTGCCGTCCCCATTCGTCAGGAGGACGAGGCCGCAAAAAAAGAGCCGTCCCGTGTTCCATCCGGCGAAAGATCCAGGGAATACGGGACAGATACGAGAGCAGCTACCGAGACTATGACCAGTGACCCCAAACAGCGCCCCTCCGTGCGCAAAAAGCTGGAAGAACTGAAAGCGCAACAGGCGCAGCGTGAAAAGGGACAGCCCCAGCGTGAAAAGGGCGCTCCCGTTTTTCACCATGCCAAGAACGGCAAAAAAACAAAAGGAGGACTGGAACGATGAAGCGTATCTTTTGTACCTTGTGTGCTATAACGCTGCTGCTCTGCGGCATCATGACCACTGCATTTGCGGCAGCGGCTCCCAGCGAAACGCCGCAGGGGGCGGAAGGCGATAGCACCACCTCCCCTGCCACCGAGGGGGTAACCGACATGACGATTCCTACGCCTGATCCGGTACCGCTCTATCCTGCCGAAGTGAAACAAAGTGAGGAAAATGGGATTACCCGCATTGAGAAGGTCTATTACCTCTCCTCCCAGGACGATCCCTCCGCTATTCCCACCGAGGACTTTGAGCGTGAGGGAAAGGTCTACACGCTGCTGGATGTGCTGAAGCAGGCACAGATCGAGAGCGATACCAAGGACTATACGGAGGTTCTGACCCTAGATTCCGATACCCAGGACATGAACAAGATCCTTGCCATGCTGGAGCCGGAGTTGGAGGTACAGACCGAGGACGGCTATCAGGGTGTTCTCTCCCTGGATCACACCACCATTACCGTGGAGGCCGCAGGCTACAAGAG
>ENA-OPVV01002467-OPVV01002467.1-human-gut-metagenome-genome-assembly--contig:-NODE-2467-length-11181-cov-2.188298_pt1 | contig 11181 bp, 12 predicted proteins | sample MGYA00241500_ERZ501992 | MGnify/ENA primary metagenome ERZ501992 (study PRJEB25962, sample SAMEA2043052) | human gut metagenome | biome: human gut; feature: human-associated habitat; material: faeces...
AGATAAGAGAGATGCTATTGCAGCCGGAATGAATGGTCATATCGCAAAGCCAATCCAGGTTGATAAACTGCTCTCGACATTGGCGGAAGTCTGGGGAAAGGAGATGACAGATGAAACGGATTGCCATATGTGATGACAATTTCATACTGTTTTGTTATAATTTTTTTTATACAATACAATAGTATAAGTACGCGTCTTTCTTTGCTCTTGCAGAAAGACATTTTCGTATATAACGAACAAAATATGTAATAGTAATGATTTACATTATACCCTTTGTTATGTGGTGGTATTAGATTACTATATCTGCAAAAAATCAGGCTGAAGGATACAGGGTAAGGAATATGAAACAGTTAATAATACCAGACAAAGTACAAAAAGAGATGCTGACAGATTTTATGATCATGGGGGAAACCAGGGGACTGATTGGTGGATATTGTGAGGATGAGTTTCCGGTTTGCTATGCCAATGAAGGAATGGCGCGGATGCTTGGTTACGATGCAGTGGAAGAACTGATTGAAGCAATTGATGGAAAAGTTATTAATACGATTCATCCCGATGACAGAGAACAGGTCATAAAGGATATCGGGGATGAGTATTATGAGGGATTAACTTATGAGACCACATATCGTATGCCGCGAAAAGACGGATCTTGGTTCTGGACGGTTGATAAAGGAAAAGTTATACAGACAGAGGATGGGAAACTGGCTATTATCAGTGCCTGCTATGATATGACATCTTTTGTGGAACGGCATAAGAAACTGGAAGAGAAAAATATGCTGTCTCAGGCAACAATCGATAATATCCCTGGCGGCTATCACAGATGTTCCCTGGAGGAGGGGCATCCATTCCTATATATCAGTAACAGGTTTCTTGCTATTCTTGGATGGACCAGAGAAGAGATCAGAACAATATTTGATAATAAATTTGACAATATGCTTCATCCGGATGACAGGAATCTTTCCTCTGATTACGTCACCCGTATTCTTGATACACGCGGACATGGATCGGCGAAGGATCAGATTTACCGGCTGCTTGGAAAGGACGGCTATCACTGGGTTACAGATGCCACAACATTGGTAAAATCCGGTAATCAGACCTTCTTCCAGGGAAATATTACAGATTTTACGGATTTTGTTAAGGCAAAGGAAAAAAAAGAACAGGAGATAGAGCTTCAAAGAGAGATTATCGAAGGTCTTGGAAAAGAATATTTTTCTGTCCTGGCAGTAGAACTGGACAAAGATCGGGTGCTTTCTTATCGCGAGTCTGGGGAGAATGGGAAGATTATTTCAGATTTCTGCAGAAAATGTGGTAACAGATGGTCAAAAATAATTCCTTCTTATGCTGAGATGATGGTATCTGATAACACCAACGGAGAATTTGAAAATCAGCTGGGTCTGGAAACTCTGCGTTCACAGGAAAAGGATTATTCCATGACATACGAGTTTAAGTTGGAAACAGGGATTAATTATCATCAGGTAAGAGTGGCATTTGTAAAGAAAAAAGACGGTACAAGGATGGCTGTAGTCGGAACAAGAAATATTGACAGTCTGATAAAAAAAGAGCGTATGCAGGAAGAAAAGCTGAAAAAAGCATATGTTGCCGCAGAAAATGCCAATAAAGCCAAAACGGAATTTCTGAATAATATGTCCCATGATATTCGCACACCAATGAATGTGATCCTGGGATATAACCATCTGATGAAATCACAACTGACAGAATCGAAGCAGCTTGATTATCAGAAGAAAATTGAACAATCCGGGAAACTGTTATTGGCCATCATCAATAATGTGCTTGATATGGCCCGGATTGAAAGCGGAAAGATAAAAGTAGATGAGAATTATGAAAGAGTTGGTGAGGTAGTAGACGAAATCATAAGTACATTTTCATCTGAAGCGGAAGAAAAAGAAATCCATCTGAGCGGCAGCATGAAGGTCACACATAGAAATATCCTGTGCGATGGTACAAAAATCAGGGAAATCTATGTAAATCTTGTCAGTAATGCTATGAAATACACTCCAAGGGGTGGAAATGTAACGATCACTGTAGAAGAGCTGCCCTGTGAAAAAGAAGGATATATGAAGGTAAAATCCGAGATAAAAGATACCGGTATTGGCATGAGTAAAGAATATCTTCCAACGTTATTCGAACCATTCAGTCGTGAACAGAATACAACCATCGGAAGAATCGGAGGGACCGGTCTTGGAATGCCAATCGTAAAGAAAATGGTCGATCTGATGGGTGGAAGCATTGAAGTAGCAAGTGAACTGGGAAAAGGAACCGTGTTTACGTTTACGCTGATGCATAAAATAGCTGACAGGAAATTCTACAGCCAGAAGACAGAAGCAGCAGAAACATCTGAGATGGGAAAAAATCTGAGTGGAAAGCATGTCCTGCTGGCGGAGGATAATGATCTGAATGCGGAAATTGCAGTGACAGTTCTGGAAGAAACAGGGATTGTTATCGAGCGTGTGGAAGACGGAATTCAGTGCGTGAACAGGGTAGTGCAGATGTCACCGGGTACTTATGATCTGATACTTATGGATATCCAGATGCCAAACATGGATGGATATAAGGCAACCAGGTGTATCAGACGTTTAGATGATAAAAAGAAGGCAGAGATCCCGATCATTGCGATGACAGCAAATGCCTTTGCGGAAGACAGGAAAAAGGCGTTTGATGCCGGCATGAATGGACACATTGCAAAACCCATTGATATTGAGAAACTGGGAGCGGTTATTCTTTCTGTATTGAATAAGCAGGAAAACTTACAGAATGGAAAGAACAACAGCATGAACGCAAACAGACTGCGTTCATGAGCAAGAAGCGAAAGCGGATTGCGAATGTCCGCTTTAATGGATAATAAAGAGGGAATGAATGAACAGAAAGATAGAAAAACTGACAGGAAAACAACTCAGGTAATAGAGGAAGAGAATAAAACAGTGAGAGTCGGGTATTTTCCATATGCCAATTTTCAGGAAGGCGGCTATGGGGAACACAAGCAGGGAGCAGTCCTCTAATATTTTGAATGGGGTTGTCCTTGCGCAGAACTCTGTTTCGGAAAAGAAAATGACCTTGCAGGATGTCCTTGCAGAGTATGCAGGCTTAGGAATTGTGGTTTCATTAGTGATTATTTTTGTACTACTTCTTCTGGTTTATTCCCTTTCAGTAAGCAGAAAAAAACAGATGGAAGCCCTGAAAGAAGCACAGAATGCAAATGCGGCGAATATTGCAAAAACGACGTTTCTGAACCATATGTCCCATGATATCAGGACACCAATGAATGCAATTATTGGATTCACGGATATTGCCATGAAGAAAAAAATCCTTATGTGATGGCAGATGAACTCAGAATCAGGGAAGTATTGCTCAACATTATTCCGGGGACGGTGTTTTTGATTGTGCTACCTTTTCTGCAAAAGTATAACTGACCTTTCCAAGAAGATCAGTTAACCGGTCCGCGCTTGTCAGTCTTTCGGAGGACTGAATGAAATAGTCGGAGAGCTGATAAGTTTCTTCCAAAAGAAGAGAGGCATCTGACATAACGTCACCCTCAGACAATGCCTGTCCGACAGAAGTAAGCTCTTCAAGTGAAAGCAGCTCTTCGTGCAGACAATAGTTGAGGTATTTTAACAATGAATCGGTCGCAGAAACCATACAGCAACGAGTAATGTCAGAGCTTCTGCTGCAGGAACGGCGAGCCATACTCCAGTCAAACCAAATTTCAAAGGCAGTACAATCAGAAATAAAAGTAATAGTAGGAATGAACGTAAAAATGTGATCAGACCGGAGAAATATCCTTTTCCATATGCCATCATTCGAATTGCAGCAAAAATATTAATTCCTGAAAATAGAAAACCAAGTCCATAAACTCTCATTCCGGACACTGCAATAGGAAATACAGGGCTGAATGTATCTGCGAAACAGGATACAGCAACTGGAGTAAGAAAGTAGGTCAGTGCATAAGTGATGATCGGAGCTACTGTGAAAAAGCGACGAGCATAGCTTTCTAGTTTTCGGCAAATTCTTATTTTTCGGTCGCCATACGCATAACTCAGAGGTGGTGCCATGCCCATAGAAAAGCCAAAGTAGACACCGATAAACAAAAACTGCAGATACATGATGATGGAAACTGCGGCGACACCGTCTTCACCGGCAAAGGAGAGTGCAGTGCGGTTAAATACGATGGTTGTAACTGCAATAGCAAGTTGATTGACAAATTCGGATGCACCATTTAGCATACAATGCATGGCTTCCCGTAAGGATAAGTTATGCAAGGTAAATGAAAGATACTTTTGTTTATGGATAAAATAATAAATTCCCATAGAAAATGACAATACCAGTCCAAGAATTGTTGCTAGTGCAGCACCATAGATTCCCATTTGCATTTGTCCGACTAGAATATAGTCCAAAACGATATTCAAAATACCACCGGACAGTGCAGTTATAAAGCTATATGTGGGGGCACCGTCCACTCGGATAAAATATGTAAACAGTTCCTTACCGATTACGACGGGAGCTGCCAAAAGCCACCAACGTGCGTATGTTTTACACCCTGCAATTGTCACGGGGGTTGCACCGAGTATGGTCAGAATTGCTGAGAGATTCGTAAGAATCATCAGGGAAACGAGGCATCCAAGCAAAATAGCTGCAAAAGAGCTGGCAGAAAAGGAGCGGGCTGCTTCCTTTTTTCTGTTTCCTCCAATGTACAAAGCTGTGACAGAGCTGCCGCCGGTAGCAAATACAAGTGCAATTCCGGTCAATACATTTACAATAGGATAAACAATGTTAATAGAAGCCAGTGCATTGGTTCCGACATATGTAGAAACAAAAATACCATCAATAATGGTATAGACTGTGTTAAATAATGATGTTAGATATGTCGGAACAATAAATTTTAATAGTTTTGTGAATCGAACTTCTTTTTCAGAAGCAAAAATTAAAACATTTTCCATAAAAATTTCCTCCCTTGATGGAAGTATAAACCTTAAAGTAGCTTGAAGGTCAATGTGAAAAATAGTATAGTGGATAAATAGTAGTAAGTTTTTAAACCAGGAAGGGAAGAATCATGGATAAAAAATTTCAAATTGGAGAAATAGCCCGTTTTTTTGATATGCCAGCATCTAGGTTTAGGTATTGGGAGGATAAGGGGATTTTACATCCCAGAAAGAAAATTGAAAATCAATATCGGGAATATGCAATTGAAGATTTAATGACCATTTCAGATGTCATTTTTTATAAAAATCTTGGGTTAGAGTTAAAGGAAATTCGTGGAATGGATGCCGCAACGCCTGAGCAGCATGGAAAATTATTTTCTGAGAAACTTGTAGAATTGGAACATCAACAAGAACTGCTTGCACGTTGGATGGAGAAATTACGCTATCATATGAAGGCGTTGAAGACATTGGAGGAATTGAAAACACAGGTATATCAAGAGTCTGATATTGATACAGCTTGCATTGTATCTTTTGATTTGATTGAAAGGGACAAGCTGCGTCAGTATATTGAAAATCCATACCTTTATTCACGGGTGCAGCATACGCAAACACTTCCACAGGAACAACGTGGGCTTACTATACCAGCGGAAATGAGTTCCTCATTTCCAAAATCCAGTATTCTTTGGCAAAAAAAGGCAAATCGATATGTGACTTTTTTGCTTAGGGAAGAAGTGACAGAGGGGTTTCCTAATAACCTGCACGAACACTTATCACGTATTCAGGAATCATACCATACTGGTACAATCATCAGTCGTTTTTTGCTTTGCGCTCAGGAAAATGGAAAGACATATGATTTCTATAAGACGTTTATAGAAATCATATGAAAGAGCAACATTTATAGCAACTGTGAAAGCACTGACCAACTACGAATGACTTAGTGATAATGACAATCTTAATGAATGCATAGCCGATATCATTACAAAGATTCATGATGAACATCCAGATATGGGTTATAGACGTATAAGGGATAATATCAATATCATTTGCAGAACCATATCTAACTATTTTAGCTTTCATTCCATTTCTCATTATCTTCTCTGTCCATAACCGTTCATTTTTCAAAGTACGCCTCAGTTGCGGAATCCCAGGTTTACCTATAGCTCCGTGAATAAAATCCTCATATTTTCTATCTTTCACAATAGTGCCATCTTTAAATTTAACGGTGATATGATTTGCATCTTTTACTTCAATAATCTCCGCCTCCTCATTACCTCTGTTTTGAATTTTTTTATCCCCTATATGATTTCTTGCATAACAGGAAGGCACTGCTACACTACCTGTACTAAATCTTTCCCATCTTGTTTTTACTATTTCTCCATTATCAAACTTCACTTTGATATCATTACTCAAATTATATTCAATCACTTCTGCCATCATCCCGTTCTTCATTTGTTTTCGTAAATTTAATCTTTGATTCTTTTTTGCCAGACTTGTATCTTTGGGATGTGAAATATTTCCTTTAACAAAACTTTGATAACATTTATGATATACAATTTCTCCATCCTCGAACTGTACAGTGATATTTCGACAACTAGACATTTTAATGATTTCTGCAACCATACCATTATTCATTTTTTTCTTTTCATATAAATGAATCGTTGCACGTTTATTATTTGATACATATTCCTTTATTGTACGTTTATCTTTCTCAAAGTTTATAAACTTATCATCCTTTTTGAGAACATCTCTGACAAAACTTTTCAGGCAACATTCCAATGAAGCTGACATAAATCTACTATCCTCTAAAATATAGTTTCTTCCACTAACACCAGAACATCCCGGTTCTCTAAAACGATAAAGTTTTATTCCCAACTTTTCAACTATTTTATTCTTTCCTTCATCATCTTTATTTTTAGTATGAGAATATTCACCATCATACTCAATCGCTATTTTCAGCTTATCATTATATAAATCAAGCTCTTTCCCTTCTAAACCAACTCTGTCAGAACGCTTTGAACGTTGTGGAATTCGAACAAACCCCAATGACTCTAAATAAAATCTTAATACCAATTCATTTTGTGATACATTTCCTCCAGGAATTGTAGGATGTGCAATACTACCGATACAAAAATCCCGCCAGGATACTCCCGTTCTTTTTCCTCCATCTTCAAACAAAATATCCATATCATGACTCCCCCTGTATTCAATAACCTCAGCAGTCAATCCATTATTCATTACCTTTTTCTCGCCAATTCGCTCTTCTCTATTTCTTGAAGCTTTAAAATGTTTTTCATAGTTGAAGTTTCCCTCAATAAAGTATCTCCAATTTTTTAACTTCATTTCTTTCCCATCACAAAATCTGATTATAAAATTTTCACAAGTACTATAACTTACAACTTGTGCCCTCTTTCCATCCCTGGATGTACTCTCTACCCCTATTCTTTCACTTGCTTTTGTTATGTATTTTCTCATTTACACGCCTGCATTCTAATTTGATAAGTGTTTCTTTCTAAAATCAAAAAATCCTGTTCTGTACACCAAAACATTATTTTTTGACTTCCTTTATTATATTTTTCTATATAAAGAAATTCCCAGAATACTTACTGCTATCACAATAAGAAATTTTCCAAATCCTGATATTGTATATTCTAGACCTCTCATACAAATAATCTATCTTCTATTAAATTGTCTTCTCTTCATCACCGTACATGATGAATCATTGTCAAATCATATCTGTTGTCAATTTGATGTCATTTAGTTATTTCTGTTGTCAGATGAAAGTGTTCATAAGCCCTTCTTAAAATATATCCATTGTTGCAGTCAAATGTTCAAATGTTTCCTGTTTTTTCTCCTCTGTCGCTTCTGCATAGATATCCATAGTGGTCTGAATATCCTTATGCCCCATGATCGACTGGATTATTTTCAGGTTTGTTTCTCTTTCACAAAGCCTTGTGCAAAATGTGTGTCTCAAGCTGTGCGCTGAAAAATCCGGCAACAGCACCGGCTCCCGATGCTCTTTTTTTGCCTCTATTTCTTCTGTTGCGTTATAAGCAGATGAGATTCTCTTGATTGCTCGATTGACTGACTGGGCATTCATTATATTTCCATAACGGTTACAGAAAACAAAGCCTGTCATTCCGTCAATCTCTGCATCTGTCCAGCCATTTTCTTTCTGCTCTTCCCAGATCATTTCAAAAGCATCTTTCACTGTATCCAACATGGGAATCGTACGCATTCCGGCTTCTGTTTTCGGCGTCGAAATGTGATTTTCCGATGCCCGGTCTTCTCCTACCGGATAATACGTCAGATTATGATTGATGCTGATAATCCGCTTCTCGTAATCAATGTCTTCCCATCGAAGCCCTAAAACTTCTCCAATCCGGCACCCGGTTCCAAGAAAAATCGTAAAAATCGGCCACCAGTGAAAATAAATCGGATGCGCAGCAATATATTCCATAAATGCTCTCTGCTGTGGAATTGTCAGTGCATGTCTCACACCGGTCTTCATGCCTAAGTTTTTCTTTAATTCTGCCATGACTCCATCCGTAGGATTTTTTCTGATAATGTCATCCCTTACAGCCAGTTGAAAAGTTGGATGCAATAACGTATGAATGGTTTCCAATGTGTTAATCTTCAGTTCCTGCTTCTTGGTCAAATGATTATAGAACTGCACCACATCAGAATACTTAATCTCTGCTATATTCCGCTTTCCAAATGTATCCCGGATAAATCGGTCATACATATAAAGATAATTACTCTTGGTCGTTGGTTTCAGATTGTTTTTGAGACTCATGTAGCGGTCAAATACAAAATTTACTGTAGCCTTTCCGGCAACATAAATATCCAGACCGTCCATCTGATCTTTCATGAGCTGTGCTTCTTTTTCCCAAAGCGTTACAAGGTCTTGTGCATAAACATATTTACGTCTTCCGAGTGGATCCGTATAAGTATATACATATCTCCCGTCTGAACGTCTCTGTGATTCACCTTTCCGCAAGACTCTGCTCCGCAGATCTTTTCTGTCTGTGCCATATAAAATCCTCCTTCAAATAAAGGAAGGACTATATATTATTCAGGTCTGTTCAATACTTTTTCCAGTCCCTGCAAGACAACTTCTGTCACAGTCATTTTGTATTTCTTTGCTATTTTCTTTGTTTTCTCTACATCTTTACGTGCATATCCCATACACGGCACCTCCTTTTTTGCATGAAAGCAGCTAACCTATTTTTCATAGACTAACTGCTCGTGTTAAATTCTATATTCAGTTTTATTCTACAAATCCGACAGTGAAATTCGGTCGTATGCGCCATTTTTCTTATCTTCCGGATGTGGTTCCAGTCCGATAATTGTAATATCTTTCTGGTCTGGTCCATAAACCCAGTACATTCTCATTGCGCCACTGGTTTTATTTTCCAGATATGATTGCCACACTTTCATTCCATAACGTCTGGATAATGGCTCTATTTCATGGGTTTGAAGACTCGGATAACCCGGATCAGCCGACAACAGCTTTAAAGCCTTTCCCCATTTTTTATACAACTGTTCTTCCTTCTTTTTTATATTACCGGAACGATATTTCTCCTGCAGATCTAACCAAAGTTCCTGCATTTCAGGAATTCCCATTCGTATATTAAAATTCATCTCTTATTCCTTTTAAAAATCTGACAGGTCAATAGCCGGGGAAACATCGCCTCTCTTAAAGTTACTTACTGCACGATCCATATCTGCCAGAGTTCTGGCTGAAATGCTCTCTGGCACTGCCAGTTCCCGAGGTTCCAGAATAATGCAGCCATTTCCGTATTCTTTTACATTGTAATACTGATAAGCAGCTCCTCTGAGCGTAATTCTTTTTTTGTTATCCAGATGGGCAACATAATCTTTCATTGCTTCCATTATCAACACCTCCTACGCAAGCATTTGTGTGGGAAATCCCACCTCTTATTATAATACGCTTTTCTATATTATCTGTCAATCTACCTTTACTTACTCCTGATACTTGAAAAATGGTATCGCCCATGCCATCCTCCGCAGTCTTATAAATTACATTGAATGGTTCGATATCTTCCATTGTCTCTATCTTATAGGTCTGAAGATAATTGATGGATTTTGCAAACTCTTGTAAGTTGGAGAGATTCTTCCCTCTCCGTTTCATCTCCGCATAGAAATTTGGGAGCGGTAGTCTGCCCTGTGTCTTTTTATCATAATAATCTTGCAGGCTTTCCAGAAGTGTAGGGTTCTGTCTGCGATCCAGTTCTACCTTCATTTCTTCATAAGCTGTCTTCATCCACTGAATGGATTCTTTCAAAGAAATAAACATCTGATTGAACTGTCGAATAGCTCTGTTCAGTTCCCCGATGATTGTTTTAATCCCCTTTTTCTCCATCGCCCGAACTTCATATCCCTCATGTATGGTCGGAATCAAGTCAATTCCCTGCTCTTTGTAAGAACGGTGATCAATTCTGGCTGCCATGTGGCACTCCCGGAATTTTTCATTTACTTTCTCCGTCCACGCTCTTCTCCATTCCTTTAAAAGCTCCGGATCATTCCACCCGGTAGTGGAAACAGCATTGAATATATCCTTCCCTTTAGCATCTTTTATCCGGTTTCCATCTTCATCCAGAACATATTCCCGTTTCTGCTTGTTCCCCCAGCTCCCATCTTCTGCAATAGGACGGATTGGAGCAAGTACATGAAAATGTGGATTATCTGGTTCATCCTCATTCTTTGATTTTCCCTCATGAACTGCCAGATCTACAATCATGCCATGTGCTACGAACTGCTCCCGGCAAAACGCTCTTGCCAGTTCTATATTTTCATCTAGCGTCAGTTCATTTTGCAAAGCAATATCAAAAGAATAAGCTAACTGTGCCCGTTTACTTTTCTCCACCTTTTCTACCTCATTCCAGAGTGTTTCCCGATCAGTCAGACGTTCCGGCACATATTCCGGCGTCAGAATTTCTGTGAAAACTACTCCAGACTTTTTTGTATAGTCATGCGTCTGTCCATAATAATCGTTATAAAGCTTCTGCCCCGAAATATACGCTGCGGAATTAACCACTGTCTGACCTTTTCCTCTGGACACCTGCTTTACCGAAAAATGATACAATGCCATTAACTGTCATCTCCTTTTTCTGCTCTTTCAACTGCTTCTGCAATCTGCTGTTGCTCTTTGTGTAAGGCTGCTATGTAAACCTGTCGCACAATACTCTTGTTGTAACTACTGTTCTGCAACTGTTCCATAACATCC
>ENA-OPVV01002470-OPVV01002470.1-human-gut-metagenome-genome-assembly--contig:-NODE-2470-length-11163-cov-1.323100_pt1 | contig 11163 bp, 12 predicted proteins | sample MGYA00241500_ERZ501992 | MGnify/ENA primary metagenome ERZ501992 (study PRJEB25962, sample SAMEA2043052) | human gut metagenome | biome: human gut; feature: human-associated habitat; material: faeces...
ATAATAATTGATAATTCGTGTCACTACTTTTAAGTGCTGATTTCTTCTTTTAATCATATTTTTAATATTCATACTTTGCTCATCAGTTCCTAAGAGATACTGATATACAATATAATCTAAACATACGAAATTCTTTATATAATACAGTGGAAATATTGTATACTCTAAATCAACATAAAAACAATTTTCGTCTATAATTGGCCCCATTCTCTTTATTACTTCTTTTTTAAATGTTGTTGAATGCATATAGACTATAATATTAGATTTTTTCTCTATATTAGTGATTTTTTTTATTTCCATCATTGCATCATAAGGATATATTAATTCAAAATCTTCTATTTTATCAGCGTTTACGCACTTATAAGGAGTAAGCACTAAATCCGCATCATTGTTTCTTAACCAAAAAACTAATTTTTCCAATTCCTCTGGATCTATCCAATCATCCGAGTCAACAATTTTATAGTATTTTCCAGTTGCCTCTTTTATGCTAGCATTAATAGTTGATCCATGTCCTCCATTTTTTTTATCAATTACCTTAATAATTCCTGGATATTTTTTTTCGTATTGCTTCGCAACATTCAATGTATTATCTTTCGATCCATCATTAACTACAATAAGTTCTAATTCCTCAAGTACATTAGTACTTATAAATGAGTCCAAGCATCTTTTAATATCGAGTTCAGCATTATATGCAGCAATACTGATTGTTAATATCTTCTCCATCATTCACCTCTTAAGAACATTATATTCATACTTTATTTCTCAAATATAAAAAAAACCATAAAAGCGTATATTGTTTTTTAATAAATAATGTTAATAAAAATATGTATTGTCTTTTTAAGTTCTTTCTAATTTTATAAAAATTTGATATATATTTCTGTACCTCTGAATCATTCCTAATTTTTTTTAAATATTGTATATTCTCATTCTTATTATAATCTAGTTTATATCTACTCTGGGTAATTGCTCTTGCAACTATTTCCCATAATTTTTCGCTATACAAATCTTCAAAATTATCAATTTCTAACAATAAGTTATTTTTTTTCATTTCCAATAAAACTTGCTTAAATTGCCAGTAATAATCTTCTCTAAACTTATATGTCATACCATTTTGTACTCTATAATTGTACAAGCACTCATAAAGATAAACAATATTTTGCGCATTAGAATAGACTTCAACCGATTGTAGTGTATCCTCTCCATAATTAAGATTAGAAAATAATGAGTAATCTTTTTCTAATTCTAAACACGATCTTTTAAAAGCCTTACAACATAAGCTAGTTACATCATAAGACTTAAACAGCTCTTTAATGCAATCAGCTTTTAAGATAGTCTTTTTCCTTTTACATCCAAATACATTCTTCGTATAAAAAGACTTTCTTCCCTCTTGATACTTATACATGTTGTAAATTATGACATCATTTATTCCATCCAGAAACGGACTTAAACTCGATAGCAAATTTGGCTCTACGAAATCATCTGAATCACAATTAATTATATACATTCCACGTGATACTTTATATCCATACCGCCTTGTCATAAGAAGTCCTTCATTTTTTTTGTGGAATGATTTAATAATATTAGGATATTTTTTCATTAGTTCATCACATAAACGACCACTTTTATCAGTTGATCCATCATCAACCAATATTATTTCTACATCACCTCTTTTATTATTATCAATTTGCATTATGAATGACATCACACATTGTTCTAAGTATTTTTCAACATTATATACTGGTATTATTATACTAATTAGCATATAAACTCCTAATTTTTGTCCTTCATGGATTATTTTTTATATATTCTTCAACATTTTCATACATTTCTCTCCAATTTTTCCATTCCTGAAGAAACTGAAGAAACTTCTTTCCATGCGAATGCATCACTAATAAATTTGGCACACTTGCTATATAAAATCCACTTTTAATTATTCTATATGCAACTTCAACATCTTCTCCTCCATGCCCTAACTTCTCTGAAAAAGGATATTTTCTTAGAAGTTCTCTTCGCGCCAATGCATTACTGCAACTAAAAATACCCGGATGTATTTCCTGTTCTAATTTGATTCTAGGCATCATTATTCTACTCTTTATGTATCCCAGTCCATTAAACATTTTCTCAGAAAAGCTCCCATCTGGAAGTGCTATAACTTCTCCATAACAACCACCAATTCTTTCGTCCTGGAATACTTTATTTGCAAGTTCTAAGTAATTGTTTCTTTTAGGAACAGAATGTCCACTCAAAAAACACACAATTTCACCAGTTGCGTATTCTACACATTTATTACTGGCAAGACTATAATTAAACTCTTTTTTCTCAATCTGTTCTATTCTAACATCATAATTTTGTGCAATTTTTATTGTATTATCAGTTGATTGTGAATCTAAAATAATAACCTCAAAATTAGAATATGTTTGTTTATTCAAACTTTTCAGCACTTCACCAATATGTTTTTCTTCATTATATGTTCTAATAACTACGCTAATTTTATAATCCATATTAAATTTACCTAACCACTAATTCGTCCACAATTTCTTCTAGTTTCTTATTAAATTTCGCATTATTACTACTCATTTCATGTTCCATTCCAGCAACAATCTGATCATAATTAATTATAAGATCTTTCAACTTATCTACATCTTCAACAGGTATAATTGTTCCCATTCTTTCAGCTACATTTCTAGCAAATTCCACCTGGTGATTATTAACATGTTCATTAAACTGCTGTTGACGAGGTACAACAATCGGAGTCTTGCCAAGCTGTAATGGCATGATAAAACTTGCAGGTCCACCGTGCGTAATTACTATCCGAGCATCTTCTACATTTTTAAGCATCTGTTGATATGGAATCAACTTACTCCATTTGCAATACTTAGGCTCATAAGTACTAAATCCAGTCTGAATGATAACTTCTTCGGTAATCACACCATCTCTTTTCAACTCATCTATTTTCTTTACAAGCCTATTAAATGGCTGTTCATGCGTTCCTACTGTCACAAAAATCATTTTGACATCCTCACTTTTTAAAAAATACTACCTAAATTAATGGCTTTTGGATATACTTTTTTCTGTTCCTCCCACTGAACTATAAATCTATCTGTGACTGGATAAACCATTTTTCCAGTCACAGTTGGCTTATCAATTCTATCAAAAACTTCAATATAAACAAGTTTTGCTCCAAATAATTTACCCAGATAAAAGAATGGAACTGCAACTGCTGCACCACAAGAAATAATCAAATCTGGCTTTTCTTTTTGCAAAATCTCCCATGCAATTTTAGTATTTTTGAGCAATGCTTTTAAGCTACGATTAGTAGGATAATAACACGGATACATTTTTTCCTTATCCAATAAACTTCTTGCATCTTCTTTATCAAATGTAACCCAAAATCTATCTTTATTTTCCCAAAAAGGTTTTAACATATATAAGTGAGTTAAATGTCCTCCTGAAGAACCTACAAGGCATACTTTCATTGTTTATCCTCTCTTTAGAAATATATTTCACACAACTACGCCGGCCTTTTGGCCAGCGTAAATGGCTGTTACTTATTTGTTTCATTTCTGAGTAATCTATTTCTCACACCGATCCCTCACTCTTCACTACCGACCTAACCGTCTTCAACAAAATCCTGCAGTCCAACCCAATCGACCAGTTCTCGATATACTCGGTATCCAGCTTCACGACTTCCTCAAAATCCGTAATATCACTCCTGCCGCTTGCCTGCCACATTCCTGTGATACCAGGTTTAATTGACATACGGCTTCTGTGATGCAGCTCATACTGTTCCCATTCATCGACTGTCGGTGGTCTGGTTCCTACCAGGCTCATATCACCTTTCAGTACGTTCCAAAACTGTGGGAACTCATCCAGGGATGTCTTACGGATAAAGTTTCCGATTCCTTTTGGATTACCGTTTTTATCCTTCTTCTCGCTGCCGATGATTCGCGGATCGTAGTCCATCTTGAACATCAGACCTTCCATCTTGTTCTGGCTCATCAATTCTGCTTTTCTCTCTTCGGCATCCATATACATGCTGCGGAATTTATAGATTTTAAATTTCTTTCCGTTCTTACCGATACGCACCTGTGAGAAGAAGATCGGCCCCGGGGATTTGATGTAGATCATCGGTCCTATGACAACGATCAGGATTACGGTAAGCAGGCAGCCGACAATTCCTCCGGCAATATCCATCAGCCTCTTGTAGAGCAGCTGTTCCGGTGATGCGGTATTGATACTGGATGTGATTACCGAATAGCCGCCGATTTTTTCTATAAAGTTCTTTCCGCTGAGTGATTTTTCCATTTCACCCAGGCTGAGATGTACAGTCAGTCCCATGATGATGATCTCATCGATCAGCTTCTGTGGATATGGTTCTGTCTCGCTGATCTTGACAAAGACTTCGTCAACCCATTCATGACAGAGATATTCACTGATCGTGTCCATATTTCCGACAACCGGTATTCCTGCGATTTCTTTTACACCCGGATTGTCATCAATGAGCGCAATCCCATTGATGGAAAAATTCTGGATCGGAGCGCTCAGGATTTTTTCAATCGTCTCTTTTGCTTCGGCGAGGCTTACCACAACGACCATGGACTTTTCTTTCTTTTTGGTCGCATTCTTTTTCAGGACATTTTCTTTGTGCCATACCCTGCCGACGTAGTCAAAGCATAAATACAAAAATGCAGTATAGAACAACGTTAATCTGGAATAGCTGACTGCCTGCTGTGTTGCAAAGAGATACAGGACAGACAGCAGCATGACCATCAATACATGCTTGGCTGTCTTGGTAAATTCTATGTAATAGCCCCGTTTCAGGATATCCTGATAGGACTGTCCCAGAAACATGACCACGATCTGGCACAGCATAAATACAAATGCGACTGTGCGGTAGATCTGATCACTGTACGGGTTTTCCAACCCCTGTCGTACTAAGTATGCAACTACAAAGGCAAGCTGAAGGCAGAAAATATCCAGAAGGATAAAATCCCAGTGTTTCAGCCACCCCTGTGGTGATTTCTTATACATACGCTTCCCCCTTACAAAAATCTTTCTATATTTTACAGATTTCGGATTCTGCTGTAGTCCCGAGATCATCGCTGCCATACAGTTCCCTGCAGCAGTCTCTGCACAGCTGTCCGGCTCCCGGAATATAACATTTCCGTTCACTGACCGGCATCTGCACCGGTACATCAGTAACGACACCACAGAGCACGCATCTCTCGAACGAATTCTCTTCAGAATCCATCTGTAATTTTTTCTCTTTTCTGTCGAAGAAAAATTTCTTTTTCATATTCTTTCCTTATATTTATAACTTATCTAATATGTAACAAATTTAAAATCTGAATGATTTCAGATCTTAAATTTGCTGCATATTATTTACCTGTGTTCTGTTTCGTGAATTTCTCTCTGGAATTCTTCCACAGACATATTTTCATTGCCGGTCGGCTTATTTCCTACCGGATGGAAAGTCGGTACGATTTCTTCTACCATCTCAACGATGTGAGGACTGTTTTCGTAACTTGCCTGTGCCAGTTCTGTCAGCTGTCCGAGGAATTTACTGATATCAAACGGAATTGGTTTGCCGATATGGATCAGATCATTATCGGTTTTCTTCATTCCCTCTTCTGCCATCAGCTTCTCTTCGTAAAGCTTCTCACCAGGACGCAATCCTGAATAAACGATTGGAATTTCCACATCCGGTTCATATCCGGAAAGTTTGATCAGGTTTCTCGCAAGACTGTCGATCTTGACCGGTTCACCCATATCCAGAACGAAGATCTCACCGCCCCAGGCATAGGTTCCTGCTTGAAGTACCAGGCTGACTGCCTCCGGGATCGTCATGAAGTATCTCACGATATCCGGATGTGTAACTGTCACCGGGCCGCCCGCTTCGATCTGTTTCTTAAAGAGTGGAATAACTGATCCGTTACTTCCAAGAACATTTCCGAATCGAACTGCCACAAACTGTGTTCCCTGTCGATCTTTGTTCTTGACGCTCTCGATATGTACGCTGGAACGCTCTTCCGGCCGGCTCTTCATGGCTGCCGTCGTCCTGTCTCCCGGAATCTGATCCTCGAAGTATTTATCCATGTGTGCATGAAGAAGTGGAAGGACATCCATTCTGCCGGCCTTGCTCACTGCATCCATACTCTGGATGACCATTTCGCAGAGACGTTTGCTTGCGCCCATGATGTTGGTCGGATTTACTGCCTTATCCGTACTGATCAGGATAAATCTTGATGCACCGTGCTTCAGTGCCGCATACGCTGTTTTGTATGTACCGATCACATTGTTCTTGATGGACTCGTTCGGGCTTGTCTCCATAAGCGGCACATGTTTGTGTGCTGCTGCATGATATACGATTTCCGGCTTGTATTTCTCGAACACCATATTGATTCTTCGGCTGTCTCTGACAGATCCGATCAGCACAACGAGGTTGAGGTTTTTGTACTTACGTCTTAGTTCCTGTTCGATATCGTATGCATTATTCTCATAGATATCAAAAATGATCAGCTGTTTCGGTTCATGACCTGCGATCGGCAAAGCTCGCTTCCGATAGAGCCACCGCCACCGGTAACAAGGATTGTTTTTCCTTTAATTATACTGGAAGATTTCTTCCATATTTACTTTGATCGGATCTCTTCCAAGCAGATCTTCGACTGCTACTGCTTTCATCTTGCTTAAGGAAACCTGTCCGTTTGCCAGCTGGAATACTCCCGGCAAAGTCTTGAGTTCACATTTTGTTTCCTTACAGATATTGAGGATATCTCTTCTGTCCTCCACCCGTGCGGTAGGAATTGCAAAAAGGATCTGGTCGATGTTGTATTTCTCGACGTTTGCCATGATGCTGTCACGTCCACCGACGATCGGAACACCTTCTGTCAGACGTCCCCATTTGTTCGGGTTGTCATCGATCACACAGCATGGTTTCGCAGTTGCCTTGACGGATGTTTTCAGTTCTCTCAGTATCATCTGCCCGGCTGCACCGGCACCAATGATCATGGTTCTGTGTGTTGCCATCGCATCCTTTTCGCGTTTGGCACGCTCCAGTGTGATATAACGATACATAAAGCGAACCGCCACGGTCAGGATAAACTGTGAAATGCAGCCTACGATATAATAGGAACCGGGCATTCGCTCATAAAATGTCGTGATTCCGACTACCTGAAATACTGTTGTGACCACCGTTGCCACAAAAATGCGGTTCAACTCGGTAAAGCTGGCGAAGCGCCATACGCTATTATACATATGTGCCACATAAAACACGATCAGTGAAAATGCTGTATAAAAAGGTGCAAACCTCAGGAATGCACTTAAATAATTCTCTGGTATGCTGGAATAGGCCAGATCAAATCTCAGTAAGAGGCCAAAAAAATACGAAAAGTTGATTGCGACAATGTCGTAGATGATCAGATAAAATGCGATAATTTTCCAATGTTCGATTGATTTTCTTTTTCTTACGCTGTTGCTCATTTTCTTCCCCCGTCTATTTTATAAACATCTGCATTTTATCACATAAACATATTTCTGTAAATCCCCTCAGACTCTGTTTTTCCCCCCCCCGGTGCGAAAATGTCTCGAAAAATCACGGAGTTTTTATGCCAAAAAACAAAGAAGATCAGGAACTCCATGCCGGTTCCTGACCTTCCTAGTTTTTATATAATAATACACACCATGCCGCCTTTGCTGTCGTTGACGATCTTCTGCATGGTGTCCTGCAGTTTGGACTGGCTCTCTTCTCCAATGGAAGTCAGTTTGCTTCGGATGCCGTCCTGCACCAGCTGTTCTATGGATTTTCCAAATATATTCGTTTCCCAGATGCTTTCGCCGCGCTGTCCGCTTTCGCCGATATACTGGATCAGATCCTTTGCCTGCTGCTCAGTTCCCACGATCGGAGCGATTTCTGTTTCTATGTTAGCTTTGATCATGTGGATAGAAGGGCTCTTGGATTTTATCCGGACACCGTACTTGCTGCCCTGCCGTATGACGGACGGTTCCTCAATCTGGATCTCGCCAAGTTCTGGCACTACCACACCGTAGCCGCTTTCTCTCACAGACTCCAACGCCGCCTGCACTTTGACGTATTGTTCTTTCATTGCCGCGAGTTCTTTCATCGTATGGATCAGATCATATTCTGTTTCCATCTGGATACCGCTCATTTCACTTAACATACGATAATAATATTCGTCCCTGATCTGAATTCGTATACGCACTTTTCCACTAGACAGACTGACCTCCTCCAACAGGACATCCTGCACAAAAGGAGCTGTCAGCTGAACAGATTCCCGGGTTATATTTTTAATATGAAGTAATTTTTTCATCTGTTCGCGTATCTGCTCCAGCAGCTTCAATTTCAGCTCATGATCATTCGGCAGCATTTCCACCCATTTTGGTACGAAGAACTGAATCTCACTTACCGGAAATTCATACAGTATATTGGAAAGGATTCTGGTGACATCTTCTTTTCGCAGCTGCTCGCAGTTGGCTGCCATAGTCGTTACACCATATTTATTCTGCAGATTTCTGACAAGTTCCTGCGTTTCTTCTTTATATGGCATCTGGGAGTTTACAAGAATCAGAAATGGTTTGCCCTGTTTTTTCAGAAGGTTTATAGTCAGTGCCTCTGCATCAGCGAAATTTTCTCTTGGAAGTTCGCCGAAGCTTCCATCTGTCGTAACCACCAGTCCGATCGTTGCATGTTCCTGAATGACTTTGCGTGTGCCAGTCTCTGCTGCTTCATGAAAAGGAATCGCTTTTTCAAACCATGGAGTTTTTACCATGCGTTCTCTTCCGTCTTCAATGTGGCCGCTCGCATCTTTTACGAGAAATCCTACGCAGTCAATCAGACGGATCCGTACTTTCTGATCATCCCCTAAATTTACATTCACTGCTTCTTTTGGGATAAATTTGGGTTCTACGGTTGTGATGAGCTTCCCGGAACCGCTTAAAGGGAGCTGATCACGCACTTCCGCCTGTTTTGCCGGTTCCATATCCGGCAGTGCCACCAGCTCCATAAATCTCCGGATAAATGTGGATTTTCCTGTACGGACTGGGCCAACAACGCCTATGTATATGTCACCGCCGGTACGTGCCTGAATATCCCGGTAAACCTGAAAATTTTCCATATAAAAAAGCCCCCTTGCATATATTCACACAATCCCATGTATTGTTATAATATATGTCCTGGGGGCTTTGGTTATGATTTTTTATTATGCTCTTTGAGATAGGCTTCTCTTCCCTGCTCATAAAGGTTGTTACCTTCACAGTCAATGATGACCACCAGCGGCATCTCTTCTACATAAAGTCTGCGGAGTGCTTCGGACTGAAGGTCTTCGTAGGCAACAAGTTCTGCTTTCTTGATGCATTTCGCAAGAAGTGCTCCTGCCCCGCCGATCGCTCCGAAATAAACGCCACTGTATTTCTTCATAGCCTCTACGACTTCCGGAAGACGGGCGCCTTTTCCGATCATGCCACGGGCTCCTACGGACATCATGGTTGGTGCATAAGCATCCATACGGCCGCTGGTAGTTGGGCCTGCGGAACCGATGACCTGACCCGGTTTTGCAGGGGTCGGGCCTACATAATAGATTGTGGCATCCTTTGGATCAAACGGAAGTTCTTCTCCTCTGGCAAGTGCTTCGCACATTCTCTTGTGACCGGCATCACGGGAGGTATAGATTGTTCCTGTCAGATAAACAGTGTCACCTGCATGGAGTGTCTTCGCAAGTTCTTCGGTAAGTGGTAATGTAATATGACGTTCCATCTTAGATCACCTCCGTTTTGTGTCGTGTTACGTGGCAGCTGATGTTGATCGCACATGGCATACCGGCAATGTGAGTCGGCATTGTTTCGATGTTCAGACCGATTGCAGTCGTCTTTCCGCCAAATCCCTGTGGACCGATCCCAAGCTGGTTGATCTTCTCGAGCATTTCTTTCTCGAGATCCGCATAATATGGATCTTCGTTCTCGGAATCTACCGGGCGCATCAAGGCTTTCTTAGCAAGAAGGGCAGCTTTATCAAAAGTTCCTCCGATTCCAACCCCAACAACCATCGGTGGACATGGGTTCGGTCCGGCTGTTTCGACTGTTTCAAGGATAAAATCCTTGATTCCTTCGATGCCGGCAGACGGCTTAAACATACGGATAGCACTCATGTTTTCGCTTCCGAAGCCTTTGGGGCCAACTGTGATCTTGATGTTTTCGCCTGGTACGATTTCTGTATAAAGCATCGCCGGAGTGTTGTCTCCGGTATTTCCTCTGCGGACCGGATCCTTCACTACGGATTTGCGGAGGTAGCGTTGGTGTATCCTCTGCGGACGCCTTCATTAACTGCTTCGGTGAGGTCTCCGCCTGCAATATGTACGTCCTGTCCGATTTCGAGGAATACACATGCCATTCCGGTATCCTGGCAAATTGGCACCTGTTCATTCTCTGCAATCTGGTAGTTCTCGATGATGTTGTCGAGTATTCCACAGGCAATCTGTCCGTCCTCGCTCGCACGACAGGCCTGGATAGATTTCTTGATGTCATCCGGAAGCACCTGATTGGCTTCGATACAAAGCCGCTCGATGGTGTCCGTGATCACTGATGCTTGTATTTCACGCATATCCTTGCACCTCTTTATATTTTTTCTTTATATTTTATTGTATCGTATCGGGAATTATTGTGCAAGGGAGAGTTTACTACCCGGAGCTCCTAATGAAATGCGGCATAATGAATCTAATTTTTTTTGAGGGTATGTTTAATAGAACTATATATGTAAAAACAGCCGGGAGCTACGAGATTTGAGCATAGTAACCTCACGAGGCTTCCAGGAATTCTTTCGTTCTAGTGATAACTGCGTTGCTCTGTCTGAGCAAAGCGAGTTTGCAAAAGCAGTTATCCATAGGCGAACGAAAGAATTTCGGAAACGCAAGTGGGTTACAATTGATCAAAATCGTAACTCCCAGCGTATTATCTCTATATTACTCTCTCATCATACCCTCAAGTTAAAAATCAATAAAACTCATTATGAAGCAGTTCATGCTCCTTGCCTTTGAGAAGTCCCTGGTAAAGTTCGAGTACCATCGGGTTCTCATCGGATTTCTTAATAATCGTTGTATTATCCGCATTGTACAGACCTCTGGCTCTGGCAGCTTTTGTTCTGTCACCGGATCT
>ENA-OPVV01002483-OPVV01002483.1-human-gut-metagenome-genome-assembly--contig:-NODE-2483-length-11106-cov-1.780653_pt1 | contig 11106 bp, 10 predicted proteins | sample MGYA00241500_ERZ501992 | MGnify/ENA primary metagenome ERZ501992 (study PRJEB25962, sample SAMEA2043052) | human gut metagenome | biome: human gut; feature: human-associated habitat; material: faeces...
CAGGCGCCCGTCGCCGTAACCGCCACGAGCGCCGCGATGGCGAAGACGAGATGCACCTTCATGTGAACCTCGCTCATGAACGCGCGGCCGATGCCGGAAAAGGCGACGACGAAGCTCCTGGCTTGAGACTGGTTCTTCATCAGCGTATTCCCGTCAGACCATAGGCATCGAGGATTTCCTTCTCGAGCGCCTCCATCTCGAGCGCCTCATCCTCGTCAATGTGATCGTAGCCGAGCAGATGCAACAGCGAGTGGACGAGCATGAGCGAGGCCTCCTCCTCGAAGCCCGTACCGAATTGCGCGCGTTGCCCATCGACGACGTCGAGTGCGATGACGACGTCGCCAATCTGGATCGGCTCGTCCTCCTCGTACGTGTCCCACGGATCATCGCACTCGAAAGAGAGCACGTCAGTCGGCTTGTCGATCCCGCGGTACGTGCGGTTGAGGTCGTGTATCTCGTCGACGCCCACGAGGCTGATAGACACCTCGCAGGCATCGGGAGCCTCCATGTGCTCCAAGGCAAACGTCGCGAGACGTTCGATGGCCTCGTCATCCCAGCTCGCCTCTCCCCCACGCCTGTCAATCGTGATGAGCACGGTCTACTCCAACCCCTCGATGCTTTGCTGCACGCCATGGGCAGCCTCGTCGTAGGCCCGTACGATACGGGCCACCAGATTGTGGCGCACGACGTCGGCACCCGTGAGATCGATGAAGGATATCTCGTCGATGCCGCCGAGTATGTCGCGCACGCCCTTGAGTCCGGAGCTTCCCGTGGGAAGGTCGACCTGCGTGACGTCTCCAGTGATGACCATCTTGGACCCGAACCCCAGGCGCGTGAGGAACATCTTGAGCTGCTCGGGCGTGGTGTTCTGCGCCTCGTCGAGAATGAGAAAGGCATCGTTGAAGGTGCGTCCGCGCATGAACGCGAGCGGGGCGATTTCGATGACGCCCTGCGAGATGAGCTGATTGCCCTTCTCCATGTCGGTCATGTCGTAGAGGGCATCGTAGAGCGGGCGCACGTACGGATCGATCTTCTCGTCGAGCGTGCCGGGTAGAAAGCCCAGGTTCTCACCGGCCTCGACTACCGGACGCGTGAGGATGATGCGACCGATTTCCTTGCGTTTGAGCGCGGCGATCGCCATGGCCATGGCCAGATATGTTTTTCCGGTTCCGGCAGGACCCATCCCGAAAACAATCATTTTTTTACGGATATTATCTACATAATCCTTCTGCCCGAGTGTTTTAGGCTTTACCGGTTTTCCCTGTATGGTATGACAGATCACATCTTTATCCATCTCTACCATCTCAGACCCTTTGTGTTCCTGCAAAAGAGCAAGTGCGTAGTTTACATTCTGTTCGCTGATAACATTTCCCCGTTTTGCAAGCTCATACAACTGTTCAAACACTTCCTGTGCGCCGCTTGCGGCAGATGAAGTACCGATAATTTTCAACTGATCATCGCGTACAACAACCGTTACACCCAGTGTTCGTTCTATTTTTTTGATATTGGCATCAAACTGTCCGAAGACATTTGCCATATGTTCCGTTGGTATCCGGAGCGATACTTCATTCAGACTCATTTACAGGTTCCTCTCGTTTCCTTTCGGTTGGTACTAAAGTTGTGATTTTTTCACACCCCTTTACCTGACCATAGATATGATAGTTTTTATCTATCTGTTCAATCATAACATTTTTGTCGACAATTCGCACCCCATTTTCTTCCAATTCCGAAAGAAATTGTGAAAAATGTGTCAAAGCAAGCTGTTTTACCTGTTCTTTTGTCAGCATAACGGTCTTTTCCTGCAGCTCAGACGTTGTGATTTCTCCAAAATAAACCGGAAGATAAAAACTGTCCTGCAGGCAAAACTGCCGGGTATCCGTTACAGAACGCTCCGATGCATACTCCGCATGCAAAGCCGGAGTTACCAGGCGCCAATTCAGAACCTGTAGAAAATATCGTTTGTGTTTATTACCGGTTTCTTTTTTTTCAGTCATTTTGGAAGAAATCCAGTCCTCATAGGGATGCATCGTATATCCATATACATCGGCATCGGCGCTTTTATAATAGTATTCCCGCACTTCCCCGTTATCATCCAGAATTTCCTGCCGTCCACAGACCAGCACATCGCCTTTTTTCACTTTATCACCCTTTTTCACTTTGGCAAGCCCGCTCCTTGTAATGACCGATGCAATCGTAGCATCCGCAGATGCCGCCAGATCCATACAGGTGCCCTCTGCTTCTTTCGTTTCCTCGTGAGAAGAAATTTTCTCCTGTATCTGTACAACCAGCCGGGTTCCCGTTTCGTATACACTTGCCCAGATCACCGGTTCCAAGTCCTGACGCAGGGACAGCTCCAGTGCATCATTGTCGATTTCCTTTGCCGGCATGCCATAGGTAACGTTGTGTGCACTTAAATATTCCAGAATGGCGTCTTCTCCCAGAGAGGAATTCCCTTTGATTTCAATTCTCCAGATTCTCGTACTGAGCACCCAGACTCCTGCCATGACACACAAAAGGACAAAAATTCCAAGTTTTCTTGCGCGGTATTTCTGCCAGAAAAACGGAAAGCCGATCCTTTTTCTGATGTGGATTCTCGTTTTTGTTTTCCGCAGATATGGACGCAGTTCATACAGATCCTGCAACCGGATATAAAAAGAAACCTGCGTCGGAGAATCCGGCTGTATCTTCCAGAACATAATTTCGTGACGTGCACATAAATTTAAAAAACGGGAAATGTTGCTTCCGCATACACAAACCAAAAGACTGCCATTGACGAATCGAAGAAACCTTTCTATCATGGCAGAAATGTGATCTCCTGCATATATCCGGAAATTTCGATAAGATCCGCCGAATATTTCCGGATGGACAGACTCCTTCCGACGATCCGGATATGATAGGATTGTGTTGCAATTCCGATCACCTCCGGACAGTATTTTATAATTCCACGGTGGTTAACGATACAAAGTGTACGGTTCCCCTCCATGGAAAGAAGCGGCATTCCCAGGAAAATGTCTTTTGGCAGTTCCATTTGTTCTACGAGATGCTCCTGTTTTATTTTGTGTCTGGTTTGATTCGAATGGCTTTTCATACTTCACTATATGAAAAGCGAACCCGTCCTATGTCTCTAAATTCAGGGATCCGTTTCGGTACGCTTCCAAAAATACATTAAATTCTACGGTCATCATCATAATATACATGCAAAAATACAGCCAGAGCATGATCAGGGCAATGGTTGTCAGGCTTCCATACATGGAAAATCCATTAAAATAATCAACATAGATGGAAAGCCCGAAGGAAAAAACATACCATGCAGCTGCACATGCCGTGGCTCCAGGAAGCTGGCTTTTAAAGGTAAGCTTTGTATTCGGAAGTGCGGTAAAAATCACGTCAAAAAACAGGATCAGAAGAAGTAACAGGATAAGCCCCCGGAATTTGATTATTATTTTTACGAGATGTGCAATAAACGGAAGATAATCTGCCGCTAAATGCCGCAGACTGTTTCCAAAAACCAGCACAACAAGCGTAAATACAATTGCAACCAGAAAAACAATGGTATAAATAACCGCCCAGAATCGGAGTACAAACCAGTTTCTTGTCTCTTTTAATTCGTGAACCGCATTCAGACCATCTGCCATATACTGAATGCCTTTTGCGGCAGACCATATGGCAATAATTGCCGTGACCGAAATGATTCCCATGGATCTTGTATAGATTTCTTTTACAAGGGTAACCAGAAACGGAGCAACATACTGCGGCATGACTCTTTCTATGATTTCAAATACCATATCCTCCGTGATACTGGTATATTGAAGCATGGAAGAAAACACCATAAGAAACGGAATGATGGATAAAATAATAAAAAAAGCGATCTGTGCGGAATAAGCATTTATTTTGTCTTTCTGGCATTTGGCTAAAAACCGGGTAACCAGACGTATTGCTTTTTGCATACCAAATGATCCTTTCTTCTTTATTTATGATATGGTTCGTGATGCATGATACGGTAAGAACGATAAATCTGTTCCAGCAGAATCACACGCATCAGCTGATGGGGGAATGTCATCTTCGAAAAGCTGAGTCGTGCATCTGCCCGCTTAAGAACCTTGTCGGATAATCCAAGAGATCCTCCGATTACAAAATAAATATGGCTGACTCCGCCAAGCCCGAGTTTTTCAATTTCACGGGAAAGTTCTATCGAATCCGGCTGTTTTCCATCGATCGCCAGCGCAATCACATAGCCGTCCGGGCGGATGGATTTTAAAATACGCTCCCCTTCCCGGTCTTTGACCATGGCAATTTCGGTTTCGCTTGCCTGTTCTTTTGTCTTTTCATCCGCCACCTCCGTAATGGATAACGTACAGTAGCGGCTGAGCCGTTTGGAATATTCCCTGACGGCTTCCGTATAAAATTTTTCCTTTATTTTGCCTACGCAGATAATTGTTATTTTCATGTTGTTATTTTACTATATTTCTCTGTAAATTTGTAGTAAAAAATGATATACTGTAATCAACAAATACAAGAGAGGTAACGAAATTGAAAGAATTACAGGAAAGAATTAAAAAAGATGGAATTGCTGTCAATGAAGATATCTTAAAAGTAGACAGTTTTATCAATCATCAGGTAGATCCGGTACTGATGCAGCACATCGGGGAAGCTTTTGCGGAACACTTCAAAGATCAGGGCATCACAAAGGTTGCAACCATTGAAAGTTCCGGCATTGCTCCGGCTCTTATGACAGCTATGTGCATGGGGCTTCCTATGATTATCTTAAAAAAACAGCCTTCTAAGATTTTAAACGACAATCTGTTCCAGACAGAGGTCACTTCCTTTACCAAAGGAACAAGTTATGAACTGACGCTTTCTTCTAAATTTGTCTCAGAAAAAGATCATGTCCTGATCATTGATGATTTTCTGGCAAACGGAGAAGCAGCTACCGGAGCCATCCGTCTGATCCGCAAAGCGCACGCTACCATTGCAGGTGTAGGTGTCCTGATCGAAAAAGCATTTCAGCCGGGACATGAAAAACTGGTTTCTCAGGGATTTGATGTGTATCCCCTTGCAAGAATCAGCCATATGGCAAAAGATGAGATTGAATTTCTGGAAGATTAAACCACCTCTTCCACAACAGGGAGTGTTGATATGTCCATGCAGTTATAAAGCATCGGCAATCACACTCCCTGTTTGATTTTTAACAATTTCTATATTATTTTACTCTTCTGCATTGTCTGCAGGATCATCTATATCATCTTCTGCTGTATAGTCCTGTGAATAATAAATAAAATTTCCTCTATATACATCCGAACTTAATTTCGTCGTATGATCAATGATCACAACCGAAAGAATATTGTTTCCTTCCGGAACTTTGATCGGCTGCGTATAAAGATGACTGGCAGCAGTCGGCGTACTTCCATCCCAGGTATAGTAAGCACTGCAGCCGTCCGGAACGGTAATCGTTACGGAAGTTTCCACGCCAAAATCTCCACCGTCCGGAGAAACAATCGGTTCATCCGGTGCCGGGATGGAAATTTTATAGTTTGCTTCTGTTACCTCACTGTAAACTCCCTTTTCGTTTTTACATACCGCTTTTACGGTATAGGTTTTATTATTTTCATCCAGTTTCACAGGTTCTGTGTATCGCAATCCGCGTTCTTTTGGATCTGACCCGTCTACCGTATAATAAATTTCATAGCCTTTTGTGGAAAGCATCTGTAGTATCTGGGCATTTTCAAAACTTCCGCTCTTTAAACTGAACTGTGGTCCCTCTACCTGATAATCGGCGAAAAGATCTTTCAGACTGTCATCCACAGCCTCGGAGAGAGAAAGTATGGCATCGGTATTGTTCTGCTTCTCATAAATGGCAATCAGTCCTTTGCATGCCTGACGATTTTTCCTGTCCGCACGGATCACTTCCTGATATAAAACAAGTGCCGAATCATAATCTTTTTCTTCGGTATACAGTTCTGCCAGAGCCAGCCGGACTTCAATACTGTTTTTATCCAATGCCAATGCATTTTCATAGCAGGCAATTGCATTTTTGGTATCTCCGGCTTTTTGTGCTTTCTCTGCCAGTCCCACCTGGTAATCAAAGGAATTGGCATGATTGGAACGTATTGCTGCTCCAAGAATTAACAGGGCAAAAATAAGCACGCATACGATTCCGAGAACCAGGAAGATAATTTTTTTCTGGCGTGGGTCGAGGTGTTTTTTCCCCGGATGTTTTTTCTCTGCAGGTGCCGGTCTTTTATTTCTGTCCGGTCCCGAACCGGAAATCTTTTGGGATTCTTCCGTAAGAACCTGATTCAGATAATCATCATCGTAAATATTGTAGTCCGGCACAATCTGTACGGCTTTCCCGCATTTTGGACAGTACAGACTCCCCTCTTTTAATTCCTCACCGCAATAAATACACTTCATCATCTATCCCCTATCTGTTTTATGAATAAAGTTTCATGGCATCTACACAGTTATGCATGAGCATCGCAATTGTCATCGGTCCAACACCACCCGGAACCGGTGTAATATAAGAAGCGATCTGCTCTGCCTCTTCGAAACGGACATCCCCGCACAGCTTATTTTCTTCATTTCTGTGAATTCCGACATCGATGACAACCGCTCCTTCTTTGATATAATCGGCACCGATATAACGTGGTTTTCCAATGGCCACAATCAGAATATCCGCCTCTTTGCAGATTTCTTTGAGATTTTCGGTCCGTGAATGACAGATCGTAACCGTTGCATTTTCCCGAAGCATCAGAAGCGCCATCGGTTTTCCGACAATGTTGCTTCTTCCGATTACCACACAGTGCTTTCCGGCAATTTCAATATTGCTGCGTTTTAACAGCTGGATAATACCGGCGGGCGTGCAGGAGACAAATCCTTTTTTCCCAACCACAAGTGCACCGACATTCTGCGGATGAAAACCATCGACATCTTTTTGCGGATCAATTGCCTGGATCACATGGTCTTCGCAGATATGTTTCGGGAGTGGAAGCTGGCACAGAATTCCATGAACATCTGGATTGTCATTCAGTTTCTGAATCAATGCAAGCAGTTCCTCTTCCGTGGTTTCTTCCGGAAGTTCATACGAAAGCGACTCTATTCCAATATATGCACAGGCTTTCTTTTTATTTCTGACATATACGCTGGATGCCGGATCTGCGCCCACCTGAATGACAGCAAGTGCACATTTTTTCCCCTGTGCCGCATATGCTGCAACTTCTGTCTTTAATTCTTCTTTGATTTCCGCTGAAATCTTCTTTCCATCTATGATCTTTGCCATGTCCTTATCTCCTTAGAACAATCCTGTGATTACACCGTCATCATTGACATCAATTCCGTAAGCTGCCGGTTTCTTTGGCAGACCCGGAAGCGTCATGATCGAACCGTTGACAGCAACGACAAAGCCGGCACCGGCAGAAACATATACTTCCCGGACATTGATCTTAAACCCGGTCGGTCTTCCGAGTTTCTTCGCATCATCCGACAGGGAATACTGTGTCTTTGCCATACATACCGGGAAGTTTGCCATACCCAGATCCGTAATTCGTTTCAGTTCCCGCTCCGCTGCCGGAGAATAGGTAACTCCATCGGCACCGTAAATTTCTTTTGCAACAGTCTCGATCTTTTCTTTCAGTCCAAGATCATCACTGTAGAGTGTATGGAAATGGCTTTCTTTCTTTTCAAGTGTCTCGAGAATTTTGTTTGCCAGAGCAATTCCGCCCTCTCCGCCTTTTTCCCATACTTTTGCCAGAGCAAATTCACAGTCATGCTCTTTGCAGAACTGTTCTACATAAGCGGTTTCTGCCTCTGTATCCGAAACAAATGCATTCAATGTGACAACGACCGGCACACCGAATTTCTGAAGGTTTTCGATATGTTTCTCCAGATTGACAATTCCTTTCTTTAATGCCTCAAGGTTTTCATTGGATAATTCATCCTTCGGAACTCCGCCATTGTATTTTAATGCACGGATCGTTGCAACGAGTACCACTGCATCCGGATGAAGCCCTGCCTTCCGGCACTTGATATCAAAGAATTTTTCCGCACCTAAATCCGCACCGAATCCTGCCTCGGTAATTACATAATCGGCAAGTTTTAAAGCAGTTGTGGTAGCACGCACGCTGTTACATCCATGTGCGATATTGGCAAATGGTCCTCCGTGAACGAGCGCCGGTGTATGCTCCAGTGTCTGGATCAGATTCGGCTTTAACGCATCTTTTAACAGAGCTGCCATAGATCCGACTGCTTGCAGATCTTCTGCAGTTACCGGCTTGCCGTCAAACGTATATGCCACGATAATCCGTCCCAGACGTCTCTTTAAATCTTTCATATCTTCGGCAAGGCATAAAATCGCCATAATTTCGGATGCTACCGTGATTACGAAATGATCCTCACGCACCATTCCGTCCATTTTATTTCCAAGTCCCACAACCACATTACGAAGGACACGGTCATTCATATCCAGACAGCGTTTCCATACCACCTGTCTTGGATCAATTCCAAGCGTATTTCCCTGCTGGATATGGTTGTCCAAAAGAGCTGCCAGCAGATTATTTGCAGAAGTAATTGCATGAAAATCCCCTGTAAAATGAAGATTTAAATCCTCCATCGGAACAACCTGGGAATATCCGCCACCTGCGGCACCGCCTTTAATTCCGAAACATGGTCCAAGGGAAGGCTCACGCAACGCAATCATTGCTTTTTTCCCAAGTTTTGCAAATGCCTGACCCAATCCCACGGTGACTGTCGTTTTTCCTTCTCCTGCTGGTGTTGGATTGATGGCGGTCACCAGAATCAGTTTTCCGTCCGGATTGTTGTGGCTTCGTGCAATCAGTTCATCGGAAATCTTCGCTTTGTACTTTCCGTACAATTCCAGATCTTCTTCTTCAATTCCAATTGTTGCGGCTACCTCTTTGATTGGCTGCAATGTTGCTTCCTGTGCAATTTGAATATCAGTCTTCATAATTTTCTCCTCCTGAAATGTTTTTTATAAATCCTCTTTTACTGCCTGTAATTCTTCGGAAGTCATCAGAACTTTCCGCGGTTTCGTTCCTTCCTCCGGTCCAACGATACCAGCTTCTTCCAACTGGTCCATAATACGGGCAGCACGGTTGAATCCCACTTTTAAATATCTCTGCAGCATACCTATGGATGCTTTTTCCTTATCTACGATAATCTGTGCTGCTTCATCAAAATATGCATCCCTGCCGTCATCCTGCGCATCCGCATCGGAGATAGACACGGTGGTACCACCGGATGATGCCTGCATACTGTCCACTTTCTGTACAATTTCTTCGTTATACGATGCAGTTTCATTTTGTTCTTTGATAAATTCCACAACATCGGAAACTTCTTTATCGGAAACAAATGCTCCCTGTACACGAATCGGTTTCGGTGCCCCCTGCGGGTGGAACAGCATATCTCCTTTTCCAAGAAGCTTTTCTGCGCCATTCATATCCAGAATCGTTCGGGAATCCGTACCCGAAGTCACCGAAAATGCAATCCTGCTCGGCATATTTGCTTTGATCAGACCGGTGATGACATTCACCGATGGACGCTGGGTTGCAATCACCAGATGAATCCCCGCCGCTCGTGCCAGCTGTGCCAGTCGGCAGATAGCCTCTTCCACGTCATTGGAAGCTACCATCATAAGATCTGCAAGCTCGTCCACAATGATCACAATCTGTGGCATCTTTTGCGGGCGCTCCTGCCCTTCCGGTACTTCAATGGAATCTACCTTTGCGTTGTATCCATTGATTTCACGCACATTTGCCTCCGCAAATTTTTCATATCGTTCCGTCATTTCCGCAACTGCCCAGTGCAAAGCACCGGATGCTTTTTTCGGATCGGTTACAACTGGAATCATCAGGTGCGGAATTCCGTTGTAGACACTTAACTCTACTACTTTCGGATCAATCATGATCAGCTTTACTTCATCTGGTCTCGCCTTATATAAAATACTCATGATAATCGTATTGATGCAGACGGATTTCCCCGAGCCGGTTGCACCGGCGATCAGCAGATGCGGCATCTTTGCAATATCGGTTACTTTTGTTTTCCCGGAAATATCTTTTCCAACTGCAAAACTGATCTTGGACTTTGCCGTCTGAAATTCCGGCGATTCGATCAGGTCACGGAAAGCAACCATAACATTTTCTTTGTTCGGAACTTCAATTCCTACCGCTGCTTTTCCCGGAATCGGCGCCTCGATACGGATATCCGCAGCTGCCAGATTGAGTTTGATATCGTCGGTCAGCCCGACAATCTTGCTCACCTTCACACCCATTTCCGGCTGAATTTCATATCTTGTCACTGCCGGTCCGCAGCTGATGTTGGTAACGGTGACATTGACCCCGAAGTTCTTTAAAGTCTGCTGCAGCTTATCCGCAGTTTCCCGCAACTGATGTTCAGTATTGGCAGACTTTTTCCCTTCTCCCTTTTTCAACAGATCTATGGATGGAAAAACATATGCTTTGTCCGGTTTGTGTTCCAAACCCGACGTCTCCATTTCCTGTGCTACTTTCTGTACTTCGTTTTGGATTTCCTGTTCGTTTTTCTTTTTTTGTGTTTTTTCTGCCGGCTTTAATACGTCTTTGGCCGGTGCCAATCCTGCAATATGTTCCGGAACCGGTGCCGCCTGCGACGGTTCTGGTGGAAAAGTATCCGGCATAAAATCCCCCGAAATCTCCGGCTGTATTTCTGCCGCGGGTTCTTCTAAAACCGCCACTGGTGCCGGAGAAGAAATTTTTTTCGACATCGGAGATACTGTGGTATCCGGCATCATATCAAATGCAGGTGCCGACAGTTCTCCCATTTCATCCGATTTTCTCTTTTTATTTTTTTTGCCTTTTTCTTCAATCCGTGTATCGATGGATACTCCGGACACTTTATGATCCATGCGGCGTTCTTTCCGCTCCTGTGCACGGTATTCCCTGTATTCCCGATACTTTTCATTGCTTTCCTTTGCGGATTCATAGACCTTTTTGCCGCCTTTTTGCATTCCACGCAATGCCGAACGCTCTGTAATCAGTACCATACAGACGATCAGCACGATAATGTCAATAATAAAAGACCCGATCAGTCCAAATGCCTGACACATGTAATAAGCCA
>ENA-OPVV01002486-OPVV01002486.1-human-gut-metagenome-genome-assembly--contig:-NODE-2486-length-11098-cov-1.889794_pt1 | contig 11098 bp, 7 predicted proteins | sample MGYA00241500_ERZ501992 | MGnify/ENA primary metagenome ERZ501992 (study PRJEB25962, sample SAMEA2043052) | human gut metagenome | biome: human gut; feature: human-associated habitat; material: faeces...
TCTGCTTCATCTAATTCTTGTATTGAATATGTCATATCTACATTATCAAGTTTAACTAATATATAATAATCAAGTGAATTTATATTTTCTATTTTTTGTTCTATTAGCATCCTATTTCCGTCATTTTCTTGATATTTAATATCTAAAACTTTGCCTTTTGCTAAATATACTGGATAATTATAATCATTCGACATATACATATTATCTATTAAACATATAGGACTATTTGAAACTTGTGTTTTTATTGTTGAAAAAATGTTATCTGGTGTAATATTATTTTCAGCTATATAATCTTGACTCAATAAATTATATACAACCTCAGAATCTTTTAGTGCTATATTTGAAAAATAAGCATTAATTAGAGTAGATATTGTACTGTAATTACTATAATCTATTACATTTTCAAATTTACTACTAATGTCTAAGATAGCTGGATCTTCTATGGTATTATTAATATTATTTTCATTTATATTAAGTATAATAATCAAAGAAATACCTGTAATAATTATTAAAATTATTAAAATTATTGATATAATTATAACTTTTTTTAAGTTCATAATAGCCTACCTTTCCTTTATTGACTTACTTTAATATAGCAACATAATGACTGTAAAATGGTATCTATATTATTCCATCCATTTGGTCCTGCTGAATTAGGGTTAGATACATACGCTTGTGTACCATCTGCATTTACATCTGTAAGTACCATCCAATGTTGATTACTTGTATAAATACTACTATAACCTTTTCTTGCTCCTAGAACATGATATATAACTGCATTTCCTGTTCTTAAATGATTTATGATGTCTTGCTTATGCTGAGTTTGAACTTGATTATATGCCAACCCATCGCTTCCTCTTGTAAATACTATACTTGACCCTGTAGCATATTGTGATGTCTTACCAAAAATCGATATTAGTGGACCCGAGAAATTTGATGGTGTAAAATTATATCCATATCCACTTAAAGCTATTGCTATTGCTGTAACACTACATCCTTGTTGTGCAATTGTTCCATTTCCATACATTTGTCCTGCCCAAGGTCCTACCCCTTGTTTATATTGTATATAAGTTTTTCCAGAAGAGCTTGTGTATGTAGCAATATTCATTCCAGAAATCTGAGTATTTCCTTCTGTTCCGCTTCCTCCAATTATTTCGTTTCCTTCTTTATCTACATATATTCCTTCGTGGAATAATTTCCAGTTTGCTTCTGCTCTTCCATCAGACGGATTCTGCTTAAAATAATATTTCCATTCTCCACTTTGATAAACTACATCTTTTAATATATCAGTGTTTCCATATTTATTCCACTGTGATACAAAGTTTCCTATGCCTCCATATTGATACTTAATAATTGTTAGTGCATCAATTTGTTGTTCATTAAGAGGTGGTACACATGCAGCTGTATCTTTTCTTACAGATTCTTTCCAGTCCGCAATCTCTTCAAGCATAATTTCATCTATTATACTATTACTAACTCCATAATCTTTATAACAATTATCTCCTATTTGCCAATTTTGTACTCCTGTAACTCCTTTAGCTGCAAATCTATCTACATTATACTTTAATGCTATTCCAAATCCAACAGTTGGAATTCCGACTCCATCATCTGCTACTAAATAGTTTCCTTCACTATCTGTCGCAGTACCTTCCCAAACTTTCAAAAATTCTAAAAATGCATTTCCTGCCACTATTCCATTCATTGTATGTGACGCAAACCAATTTACATCAAATTCAGTTACTCCATAATCACGTCCAGTATATTTATACAATACATATCTCATTATGTTTTCCATAGCTTGTGTTGTCGAACTTCTTGATAAGAATTCAAAATAAGCAACATAATTACTTACTAAATCTGGACCTGCTGAACGTCTATTAACAGAATTTGGAATTTTAAATCTTTTATCCAATAATCCTACAAAGGTTCCTTCTTCCCCTTTTTCTCCACCATTATATTCTTCTTTTGGTGTTTCTTCTGAATAGCTTACTCCAGAAGACTCTATATCTATAATTACTCTATTTTCACCAGAACCAGTATCACTATGTGAATATGTTGGTCCTAAATTAGTCTGCTTAAATCCAGCTTCTCTACTAAATATCCACGTTTTAGCTGTTGAAACCATTATCGTTGGAGTATAGCTTTCTTGTGTAACTACATTTGTACTTGAAACTAATCTCTTTGAAGTAGTACCATCTTCATTAGTTGTTGTTTCATAATGAAATGTAGTAGTTGTTGTTACCTCTCTACTAGAATTATACATAACATTTAATGTTATTTTGCTATCTTTAACCATTTGTACAAATGCTTCCATAAATTTTGGATTTTGTACTGCCATTGCTGTATCTATGAAAAACATGCATGATGTAGTATATTGCGATATCATACTTTTATAGTCAATAGTTTGAATACTTAAATTTGGTACTCCATTTGTATAATTAAAGTTAATTAATAATAATTTGCCGTTTTCATCTATAGAATAATATTTTCTAAGCTTACTGAATTCTCCACCTTTTTCAACAATCTTTTTAAAGTCATCTATTTTCTTAAATTCCATTGGTTCTAGATCTTTTTCATGTTCTAATACTGTATATTTTCCTAACGAACTACCTAGTTTGCATTTATCTCCAAATATATTTAACATATGCTTTTTTACTAAGTCACTCCAACCTGCTGTTGTACAATATAATGGACCTATACCATCAAGTGTAGTTGGATCTCTTCCTTCTCCTGAAATTCTTTCATATCTCCAAGTTCCAGGTGTTGTCCATTCCTCTTTTAAACTTGTAGCTACTTCTTTAATACCTTTACTAATTCCTTCTTTAATATCTTCTGAATCAAAGTCAATTGCTGATTGTCCCGGACTAGAGTCATATGCTCCCCAACCCCATAAGTTTAATTTTTCATTTGCTATATTTGAAGTTCCATACCCACTTTCATGTGTTCCTATTGCTACCATTACCATTGGATTTATTCCTGCTTCTGTAGATATGTCATAGAATTCTTCTGCATTATTTTTAAAGAACTTTTCATAACTTGTCCAATTATTTCTTCCACTTTCTCCAAACCCTAAAGGAGGTGTATACCCTTTTACAGCCTTTACAAAATCCTCTTTAGAAATAACAGGGTTATTTTCATCCCATAATATTGAATAATCTGGATATTTAGTTATGGTATTTTCTGAAATTTTAGGAGTCATCATATAAACACTACCATTTGAGCCTGCTACTTGTGTATTAATAGTTTGTGTAGTTTGTTGTGCCTCCAAAAATAATTTTATATATTTTCTTTCAGCAGCTTTCTTCTCTTCTTCCGAAGCTTTATCATAATCTATATCTCCTAATAATCCCAAATCTTTTGCAGATAAGTTATATTCGTCTTTTAATTGCTCCAAAACTTTGTCTATTTCATCATCTTTTATCTCATAAGCACCATTTTCTAAATTTATAGTAAAAAAATTAGCTACATCTTCAAAAATGCCTTGAAAAAAGTCAACTACTAATGAAATTAAAGCATAGAGAAGCATGACAATAAGTAATATTGGTACAACTGGTAACAAAAATTTTAATAAATGTTTTAGAGTTTTTTTTGCACCTGTTTTACTTGCATTTTTTACTTGGGTAGTTATCGTAGATTTTTTTTGTTCATTATTTTCATTATTATTGTTTCCGTCTGCCACCTCTTTTTACTTTACCTCCTTTCATTCTATAGTCTTATATTCATTTCTATCTTTTGTAGATTTTCATCATTTGGATTATTTACATATGAATTGTAGTCCAAATAAATATTTTTAAATTTTATATATCTCGAATTAGTACTAGAGCTATACCCTTTTGCAAATCTTATTGCAAATTGCTTTTGTTCACCTTTGTTTATTACTAAATTAAATTGTGGTATTTCGTTTAAATATGATATATATTCACTATTATGTTCATCTACTAAACATATCTGTTTGTTATCACTATTGTCAGAAAGTAAAATTACGTTTTCACTATTATTTGTTATATCAAATGCATAAACAACATAATCCATGTAAACATCTTTTCTATTTACTTTAACTGCAATATTATTTTTACTTTCAATTTTTTCAGTGTTATAACTATTAATAAAACTGTAAATGCTTAATTTATTTTCTCCATTTTCTTTTGTAATTGTAATATAATCGGTATAATTTAACCCATCCGATATTCCACCTGTTGCTAAAATATTATCTTCCAAATATGTCATTTTGTATGTCATTCCATCAGTTTTATTTAACCATCCTTCAAGCTTATATGTTTTACTTGTTTTGAATATTAAGTCACAATAGTTTCTAACAAAACTATCCATTGTTCCATTAAATACTATATTTTTGCAATCATCTGTTAACATATTATAAGCTTTAGAATAATCTTTATTGTTACAAGCTTGTACAAAACCTTCGATAATTTGTTTGTCTTCTATTGCTTTTTCTTCTGAAATTTCTTCACCAGATATTATCACTTCATCTGGAATAGATGTATCTTTGTCTATTTGTATATTAGAAATATTATTATTTTCTTCCTGTAAATTACGTTTTATAATATTATTTAGTACTCTTACAAATATAATAAGAAAGACTATAATAAAGACAATTAATAAGATTTTAGTCCTGTTTTGATTAAAATATCTAATTAATTTTCTCATAATTATAGTCCTCCTGTTAATAACAATTAATTAATTTATTATTAGTTAACTTTTTTAAGTTTCTTAACATATTTCATCATATTTTCTGCTTCTCTTCTTGCTTGTGCTTGATTTATACCACCTTCTGGATTTAACATTCCTCTTGCCCAAGATTGTGTTACTTGCTCTACATATTTTTCATCTACTAATTTCTTATCATCTACTCTTTCGGCAAATTGTGCTGCTATCATAGCTCTCTTCTTAATAGCATCAGATTTTTCTTGTTCTGTCATACCTTCGACATTTTGTAAGTCTTTTGCCACTGTTTTCTCAAGTTTCATTGCTTTTGCAATTTTTCTCTCATCTGTTATTCCTGCTTCTGTATAGTCTATTGATTTTGCAAGAAGTTCTTTTTTCTCTTTAGCTGTTCTCGCATGTCCATCATCTGTAGGTACTAAATCATTTAACCTATTCATTCTGTCTTTATCTTTCATGAGAGTTCTTCTTTGGTCAGCTAATTCTGCTGCATTCAAACCATGTGCACCTACGTTATATGTATCTCTTATATCTCTAGCATTTTCTGCAATTGAACTTCCAACTCCAGTAGCTGCATCATAGCCTAAAGTAGAACCTATTCCTGCACCTGCTGCGCCAAATTTAACAATATCATTAAGGTCATCTCCAGCAATACCTGCTGCTATACCAACACTTGCACCAAGTGCCCCTAAAGCTGCTCTTCCTGCAACTCTTGGAGCTGCATGTAATCCCTTCTTTCCAATGTCTGCTAAAACTGCTCCTGCACCACGTACACTATTTCTAATAGGTTTAGGTATATTTTGAACTACTCCTGAATTAGCTACTTTATTTGCTAAAGCTCCTGGTGCATTTTTAATTGAATTTGCTACATTTCCTACTCCTCTAGAAAATCTCATTACAGGATGATTACTTTGAGCTAAATTTTGTGATATCCATTGTCCCATTCCACGAGTATCATCTTGAGTCCAACTTCTTTGTCTTGTATTATTCGAAGAACCTCCTCCTAAAATAACTGGACCACCAAATCTTGCATTTGAGTCACTATCTCCAATAGTTCCTGAACTGCCTGCTCCAGCAATTCTAGAATCTGCGAAATCGCTTAATCCTGGTGAATTATTATCTTCTATGCTACCAGCGTTTTGAGTTCTAATTTTACTATTTCCTCCTGAGCCGCCTGAACCACCTTTTTTTCTATGTGCTACACTTCCTATAAGCTTTTGAGTTAAACTCATGGCTGCTGCACCACCTGCAAATGATCCAAGTGAACCAGCTGAACTTGCTTTATCAAATCCGAAGAATTTCCTTAACATTTTTTCAGATTGCGAAATAAATGCTAATACTATAATTGCATAAATTGGATTTTCTGCTGATAAATCTACAACAGCTGAACCTGCAAATACAGTATATATAATTAAATGGAATGGTTGTATTAAAGCATTATAAACATATTCTTTAAGCCACGAATTAAATCCTTGTGCACTTCCATCTCCTATTTTATCTATAGGATATGTAAGGGCTATAAGTGGTGCTATCATCGTTAAAAATGCCATTGTTAATGACCTCTTTAAATACGTTATTGTAAACATAACTGTATATATTACCATAGCCATATATATAATAAAGTACAATACTTTTGTTCCTAGGTCATCATATTGAATTAAAAATCTAGCATATCCCATTATATCCGTATTAAATTTAAATTTAGCACTATCTGCTGTAGCTCCTTTAGCTGCTTCTGCATCTCCTTCGACAACAATAACCGGAATATTATTTGTACCCTTTCCAGGATTCCCCCCTGCTATTGCTTCAGTTACTGAATTTACTACTGTTACTGTAAATGTCATAATATAATGCAATGTAAATAATAAACATAAAGCAATTAACCAATCTTTTAAAAATTCTTTATATTTTGCTTTATCTGATGCTGTGCTAGAAACTATTATTCTAATTCCAACATATAATAAAATAATAAGCATTCCTACAATTGCTAAGTTTCTTAGTGCAACATACCATTTAGCAATAGTATCATGTAATATCATTGCAATAGATTTATTGTTTCTTGCCTGTGACTTTTTTATTGTCTCTTCTGCTTCTGCTTTTTCTTCATCTGTGGAATCTTCGTTATCTATAACTTCCTGTGCATCTTTTATTTCTTGCTTTTCTGTGTCTGTTAATGTTTCTGACCAATCTTTTGGATCTATAAAATTAACATCAAATGCAGGTACAGCTCCAGAAAATATTTTCTCTGGACTATATCTTGTAAAAGGTACTTTTATATCTCCATCTCCACCTACACCATTCAATAATTCTGATCCAAATGATTTTGATTCTGCCATTGCATTTCCTGTATTATATGCAGCATCATTAAGTTCTGGTCTTTCTGTATTACTTCCTCCTGTAAATGGAGCTTGATCCCATTTAACTAATACTATATCAAAAAAGTTTCCGTCCATCTGGAGTAAATTCTCCATCTACTAAAAATGCATTTAGTCCTGCTAATATAACATCTCCAATACTTGAAAATAAATCAAATACTGGTCCTAGCAAAACGCCTCCTGGATCTGCTTGTGCTCGTGTTGGAACAGAAAAAGTAAATAATATCATAATTATTATTGCAATAATTACTTTTTGTATGAAGTTCTTGTTAGTAAATATCTTTTTCATTTTTTCCTCCTAATAATTGTAATTGCTAACCTGCCTTCTTTTGTTCCTTTCCACTAATGTATTTAAGTTTGTATCCACAAACTCGAATTCTTTGCTTGTTGGGTTTATTTGTATTATAGCACTATCTGCGCCTACTTTCAATAACCCTTCTCCTTTAAAGCATGTTACCAAGAAACCTGCTTCTCCTTCACTTAGCTTAAATACTTCTTTTAAATATTGTATTTCTGACTTGTCCTGTGCTAAAAATAGCTTAGTATCTGAAGATGTAAGTACTGCCTGCGCTTCTGGTTTCTCATAAAAGTCTTGGAATCTTTGAGAAATAATTGCTAAAGAAACATTTCTTTTTCTTGCACGTCTTGCCATTGTATTTAAGAAATCTACGGCTTCTGGGTATGGAAGTAACATCCATGCCTCATCTACGATTACCCTTTTCTTTGATGCTCTTTCTCTATCCTCACTGTTTTTCTTAACATATTTTTCCCATATCCATGCAAGTAATATTTGTTGTGCAAGTGGTCTTGCAAACCTTTCCTCTAGTTGAGATATATCTAAATTTATAAATAATGTTCCATCTAGTAAGTCAAATGTAGATTGTCCATCAAAATATGCCATTTGTCCGTCATATTCTCTTATATATTGTTTCATAACTTTTAGTAAATAGCTGTAATGGAAACTATAATCTTGGTTTTTATTTTCTTCTGCTTTTCTTTGTATTCTTCTATACCAAGAACCTATAGTTGGCATTTCTTTCTTTTCTTTTCCAAGCATATTTCCACCCATGCTTCCATTCGATGTTTTGTATAAGCTGTTTGGGTCTCCATTTATTCCTAAACTTGCATATTCTTCTGAAACAGATTCTGCAATAATTTGCTTTGTAAGCTCATTAACTTCTTGGCTTCTTGTACTACCTCTTGCCATTGTAAGTAATGCTTGTGTTACATCTTCCACCTTGTTTTCAACATTTAAAACTAGTCTCTCTCTTCCTGTTATTTCATCTTTTACGATTTCTGTTTCTAAGTCGAATATGTTTATAACGGTTGAAGACGTTGGAGAAAGTACAACATTTATTCCTCCTAAGCTTTCTGCAACTATACTATATTCACCTTCAGCATCTAATGCTAAACTTTGTATTCCCATAAGTACTGCTGACCTTGAAATTAAAGTCTTCATAGTAACAGACTTACCAGCACCAGATTTAGCAAATATAACCATATTATAGTTTGTTAAACTACTATGAAAATTATCAAATAAAATTGGTACCCCAGTTTGCTTATTTATACCTAAAGGTATTCCTGTTGGATGTCCTACTTCCGATGTAGTAAATGGAAAAACTGTTCCCATAGACCTACGGTCAAAAGTATGTGTTTTCTTTATCCTATCTTCCATTAAAGGAAGGTTAGATTTAAATGCATCTTCTTGCATACCCCATGCTGTTTTTATTCCTACTAAAGATTTTGCAACTTCTGTTGATAACAATTTTGTGTATTTATTTAAATCGTCTAAGCTATATGCAAATAAAGTTGATATAATAGATGCTTCATATAATTTATTATATCCTGCTGCAATTTCATCTCTTAATTGCTCTGCTTCCATTCTTTTTTGTGCTAAGCTACTTTCTCTGTTTATGTTTCCTCTATCTGCTGCTACAATTCTTTCTGTTTCTAATTCGTTTATTGTTCTATTTAGGTCATTTTGTGATTTTGACTCTAAAATTGGGTTTATGTATATAGATGTATTAATATCTCCAAACATGTACATATCTCTAAACAATTCTGGGAATGTACACATTCTTGGTAATGCAGATACAAAGAAACTTCTAGCATATCTAGTAACATTAGATATAATTTCTAAGTGATCTATGTTGCTAGCATCTATTCCAGATGGAGCAATAAGTTCTTTTATAGTTTTCTTCTTTAAAATTTCGTATTCATCTGGTTTTGTGTAATCATTACGTTGTTCCTTAAAATCATTTGTTTGAAGTTTGTTCTTTTTGCTCATTTTCTTTTGTACCTCCTTCTTCTTTTCTTGGTCTACCTTTTCTTCTTGCACGTTCTTCTTTTATAATATCTTTTGCATCATCTGCAACTCTATTTCCAATTGCTGCTCTATTTTCATCTATAATAAGTTGTGCCATTTGTTCTATTAAGTCGTCCATCCTATTTTCTTTTCTTTCAAGAGCCTTTTGCTTTTTAGATTTTGCTTCTATAACAGCTCCATTAGCTTTATTAAATGCTTCTTGCTCTATTTTTGCATCTAATGCTTTCATTTTCTTGTCTAATACATCTGGAGCTGTTGAGTATAATTCATCATAACCTGCTTTTAAAGCTTTATCTAGTCCATAAACTTCTGCATCGTCTCTATTATATGCTACATATAGTAAGTCTACTAATCCATTTGAATCTAATATTCTAGAATTTATACCACAAACAGATAATGTTCTTATAATAGATTGTGCCCTTGTATATAATTCTGAGAATGCTAAGTTTTTCTTTTCATCTTTATCAAAATCATTTTGTCCTAGTTCTGATGTATAATATGGCATAACAATATAATATTTTTTATTAAGTACATTTTTATTTAAGCTCATTCTTTCTGTTGTATAAATTATGTCTTTTCCATATTCACATAAGTTCGTTTGTTTAGTTAACTCATAATATGCTTGTTCTAATTGTTGTTTTGAATATTTTCCAGAATCAACCATATTTTGATATTGCATTCTCTGTCTCTCTAACTTATCATCTAATTCTTTAACCTTTTCTCTATATGTTTGTATACTATTTTCCAAGTTTATTGTTCTTGTTTGTGTATATATTTGTATTGAATGTCTCAATGTATTTAAAAATTGAATAAATCCTTCTTCTACAGCATTTTTCTCTACTTCTGACATTAAGTCATAATTCACACCTTGACATTCTACAACCATTATGTATCTCTCACCATTTTTCTGAGAAATCATATTGTCTTCAATTTTGTCAAAATCCATAAAGTCAAATACAGATTCTACAGTATAAGTTTTCTTTGAATCTTTCTTAACATTAGTGTTAGTAGAAGGTGTTTTTGCTTGTTCTTCTTTTCTTTCTTTTGATTTAGAAGAAAAATATACAGCTGCTAATATTATTAGTAGAAGTAAGAAAATTCCTAAGGCAACTGCTAATATTATTGTAATTGTATTAATATCATTTAGCATTGTTTTTTCCCTCCTTATAAACGTATATTTTGCTTCCTTTTGTCTTAAACATTATTGCTCTTTTTATAATATCATCTAAGTTTTCTCCACCAACTTTTTTAGTAAAACCTACCCCAGATATTTCTGGCATTTTAAATGTTCCAATAGCAAAACCAACTAAAGCAAGTAATACTGTTATTGCTATTCCTACAATGTTTAATCCAACAAGAGAAAATATTCCATAAAATAATAGTCCTATTCCTCCACCTACAATCGCATATATAAAACTTTTTCCTGTGAATACAAATAAAATTCTACCTTCGCCCTTTACATTTCTGGATAAATTATATGTTCCCATAAATTCCTCCTTCGTATGCCCATTTATACTTAATATTAATTATAGCAAATTATGTAGAAAAAAGGTAGATAAAAAATAAAAAAAAGTGCATTGTCATGCACTTTTAATATTTTTGTAATCTTGCTGTAATATATTATTTACTGTTTTGTCCAAAGCCATTAAATAAGTTGTATACAACATTTGCTATAAATGATGCACCAAATACTAATGCAGCACCAATTAAATATGGT
>ENA-OPVV01002497-OPVV01002497.1-human-gut-metagenome-genome-assembly--contig:-NODE-2497-length-11070-cov-2.737177_pt1 | contig 11070 bp, 7 predicted proteins | sample MGYA00241500_ERZ501992 | MGnify/ENA primary metagenome ERZ501992 (study PRJEB25962, sample SAMEA2043052) | human gut metagenome | biome: human gut; feature: human-associated habitat; material: faeces...
AGCAGACATTGGAGAATGGTGATAATATTCTTGTGAACAGGTTTGCATATATCATGTCAAAGCCAAAGGCAGGAGACGTGATAGTATTTCTGCCAAACGGAAATAATAAGTCGCATTATTATGTCAGGAGAGTGGTAGCAGTGCCGGGAGATACTGTTCAGATAAAAGACGGCGCACTGTACGTGAATGATGAGCTGTACAAGGAATCAACGGACGTTGCCTCAATGGAGGATGCAGGGCTTGCCTCAGATCCTATAGAGCTAGAAAAGGACGAGTATTTTGTACTTGGAGACAATCGAAACAACAGTGAGGACAGCCGCTATGCCAATATTGGCAATGTAAAGAGAGACTATATTATCGGCAAGGCATGGTTTAGATTTTCAGGCCTTGGAAGCTTTGGAACCATCAAGTAGCAATAGTTATAACATATATAGATAAAGGACAGGTGAATTATGAATTTTCAGTGGTACCCTGGGCATATGACCAAGGCAAAGCGTCAGATGCAGGAGGACATTAAATTAATAGATCTGGTTATAGAGCTTGTGGATGCAAGAATTCCGCTATCCAGCCGTAATCCGGACATTGATGAGCTTGGAAAAAACAAATACAGGCTCATTCTTATGAACAAGGCAGATCTGGCCGACAAGGAGCGCACCAGGGAGTGGAGTGCATTTTTCAAGGAAAAGGGCTTTTTTGTAGTCAGTCTTGATGCTAGAAGCAAGTCAGGCATGAAGAACATCACAGATATCGTGATGGAGGCCTGCAAAGAAAAGATTGAAAGAGACCGAAAGCGTGGTATCAAAAACAGACCGGTAAGAGCTATGGTGGTGGGTATTCCAAACGTCGGAAAGTCCACATTTATCAACTCATACGCCGGAAAAGCCTGTGCCAAGACAGGAAACAAGCCGGGCGTGACAAAGGGCAAGCAGTGGATCAGGCTCAATAAAAGTGTTGAGCTGCTCGATACCCCGGGCATACTGTGGCCGAAATTTGAAGATCAGACAGTGGGACTTAGACTTGCGCTCATCGGTTCGATAAAGGATGAGATTTTAAATGTTGATGAGCTTGCCGTGGAGCTTGTAAAGTTTCTAAAAGCAGAGTATCCGGGGCTTTTGGCACAAAGATACGAGGTAAGCGAGGAAAATGATATCATAGAGCTTATAAGTGCTGTCGCTGTCAACAGAAAATGCCTTTCAAAGGGAGGAGAGCCTGATTACAGCAAGGCGGCTGCACTCATCATAGATGATTTCAGAAGCGGTAAATTAGGCCATATCACTTTGGAGAGACCGGAGATATAGAAGAATAGTTACGAAGAATAGACGATAGGACAAGGATATGTCAGCAGAAAAAATAGGCGATATTAAGGAACAACTGAAAAACACCAAAGATTCACAGCTTGCACAGTTCATTGAGGCATACGGCTCAGATGAAAGAGGCGGAGTGATTAAGCTTGTAGACAGTGCAAAAAAGCGACTGGACAAGTATGAAAAGGAGCTTATCCGCACTGAAGGTCTCAAGAAATATGAGCGCGAGTACGCATCATATGCTCATATTTGCGGCATAGATGAGGTGGGACGCGGACCTCTTGCAGGTCCGGTTGTGGCATGTGCAGTTATTCTGCCAAAGGACTGTGATATTTTATATATCAATGATTCAAAGAAGCTTACGGCTGCAAAGCGCGATGAGCTTTACGATGTCATAATGGAAAAGGCGGTTTCTGTAGGAATAGGTATGGCATCGCACGAGCGGATAGATGAGATAAATATATTGCAGGCTACATATGAGGCGATGAGACAGGCAATCGGAAAGCTTGATCCGGCACCGGATTTGACACTTAACGATGCAGTCACAATCCCGGGGGTGGATATAAAGCAGGTTCCGATTATAAAGGGAGATGCCAAAAGCATATCAATAGGGGCAGCCAGCATTGTGGCTAAGGTCACAAGGGATCGGATGATGGTTGAGTATGATAACATATATCCCGGCTATGGATTTGCATCAAACAAGGGCTATGGCTCGGCAGAGCATATCAAGGCACTAAAGGAGATAGGACCATCACCGATACACAGGGCATCGTTTATACACAATTTTATTTAATATTTTACAATTGTGCGGTTTTTACGAAGGTGCCTGGGCGCTGAATAATTACACATTCTGCTAAAAACCGTCAGTTCACAATAGGAGAGAAAATGACACTTCAACAACTCAGACAGGTACTTACAATTGCAGAATCCAATTCCATGAATGAGGCGGCAAAGAAGCTTTTTGTTTCACAGCCCAATCTGTCCGCCACAGTACGAGAGGTGGAGGAGGAGCTTGGAATCACGGTATTCATGAGAAATAACCGTGGAATTACAGTCACAGCGGAGGGCGAGGAGTTTTTGGGATACGCCAAACAGGTTGTGGAGCAGTATCATCTGCTTGAGAACCGGTATCTGAATGTGGAGTCCAAAAAGAAATTCTCGGTTTCCATGCAGCACTATTCATTTGCAGTAAAGGCCTTTGTACAGCTTGCTAAAGAGGTGGGCATGGATGAGTACGAGTTCGCTGTTCACGAGACAAAGACGAAAGAGGTAATAGACAACGTAAAGAACTTAAAGAGTGAGATTGGAGTTCTTTATTTAAGTGATTTCAATGAAAAGGTTTTAAGAAAGCTTTTTAAGGAATGTGACATCGAGTTTAAAGAGCTCTTCACATGCAATACATATGTGTATCTCTGGAAAAAACATCCGCTTGCCGGTCAAAAAGAGATTACACTTGATGATTTGCAGGAGTACCCATGTCTGACCTTTGAACAGGGCGTGAACAATTCCTTTTATTATGCTGAGGAGATGATGAGCACGTATGAGTACAAGCGTGTCATAAAGGCTGATGACAGAGCCACAATGCTCAATCTCATGGTGGGGCTCAACGGATTTACACTGTGCTCAGGCATTATTTCTGAGGATTTAAACGGTGATGACTATGCGGCAATTCCACTTAAGGAAAGTGAAATAATGCATATAGGCTATATCAAGCACAAGGGCACGAAGCTTAGCAAGCTCGGTGAAATATATATAGATGCGTTAAAGAATTACGAGAATAAAGTTTTATAAATGAAAAATTGTAAAAAATGAACTTAAATTAATTAAATATCATGCCATTTTTATAAGAATTTCACAGTTATATTGTTTTTTTGAAAAAACATGCATGAAAATATAGTGAAAAATCGGTTACGCAAAAGTTATTTATTAAAATAAATGACATGAATTGACGGAAAATGACGGATTATGATTTTTTTGACAAATGAATATCAAATGTTATAATAGGCGCAACAATTGATTGGCATGTGCGAAAGCACTATGTTTTAGATTATAAAGGTGGTGTTAACTATGTACAATAAGGAAACAGTAATCAGACTTAACACATTGGATGATGTTCAGGAATTTGTTGGGGCTGCTTCTAAGTGCGATTTTGACATTGATCTCAAATATAGACAGATTCTTATTGATGCGAAATCACTTCTTGGAGTGATTGGAATTGGTACAAACAATGACTTTAAGGTCTGCTATATGGGCGATGACCAGGCATTTGATAATGTGGTTGATAAATTCACTGTAGCGTAATACAATTGAATAAGGTCCTTTGGGAGAGTTTCTTCTTGGAGCTCTCCCTTTTTTATGTTCAGTGTATTAAAAATGTCTGGAGTTAGACTGAAAATATTGCCGGAACACAAAACCGGTAACATAATCCGGAATATGCAGGGAGAGTACATGACAGAAGCTGGAAATAACTATAGTGAAAAGAAAACACAATTACATATTTCGGTCAGAAACCTTGTGGAATTTATTTTCAGGGAGGGTGACATAGACAACCGGTCATCCAGAGCTATGAGTGCTGATGCCATGATGGAGGGAACACGCATTCACAGGAAAATCCAGGGCAGCATGGGGAAGGAGTATCAGGCGGAGGTGCCGCTTTCACTTGTTGTTGAAGGTGATTTGTATGAGCTGACTGTCGAGGGCAGGGCAGATGGCATCTTTACGGAGGATGGCAAGTGTTTTGTCGATGAGATTAAGGGAATGTACAGAAGGGTTGAGCTGTTTGAAAAGCCGGTTTTTGTGCATCGTGCGCAGGCTATATGCTATGCATATATTTTTGCTTTGCAAAATAATATGGAAACGATAGGCATTCAGATGACCTACTGCAATCTGGAAACGGAGCAGACTAAGTATTTTCGCGAGGAGTTCTCATTTGAAGAGATAAAAAAATGGTTTGATGACCTGATGGAAGAGTATGGCAAATGGGCAACGTTTCAGTGTGAAATGAAAAATAAAAGACAGGCTTCAATCAAAGAACTCGATTTTCCGTTTGAGTACAGACCGGGGCAGAAAAAGCTTGTTTCGGACGTCTACAGGACAATTATGCGTCAGAAGCTTCTTTTTATGCAGGCTCCGACCGGTGTGGGAAAGACTATCTCTACTATTTTTCCGGCAGTGAAGGCGGTTGGTGAGGAGCTGGCAGACAGAATCTTTTACCTGACAGCGAAGACAATCACCGCAACAGTCGCAAAGGAAACGTTTGCGCTGCTTGAAAAAAATGGTTACAGGGCAAAAACTATTCAGATAACGGCAAAGGAAAAGCTATGTCCGTGTGATGAGATGGAATGCAATCCGGTAACCTGTCCGTATGCAAAGGGGCATTTTGACAGAGTAAATGATGCGGTTTTTGACCTGCTTCACAGATGTGAAATGATTGAGAGGGATGATATTTTATCACAGGCGGATAGGTATACCGTTTGTCCGTTTGAGCTTTGTCTTGATACGGCTAGCTGGTGTGATAATATCATCTGCGATTACAACTATGTGTTTGACCCAAATGTTTATCTTAAGAGATTTTTTCAGGAGGGGATAAAGGGAGATTATATTTTTCTCATTGATGAGGCTCACAATATGGTCGAAAGAAGCAGGCAGATGTATAGCGCTCAGATTTATAAGGAGGATTTCCTTACTGTGAAGCGCATTATGAAGGAGCACAGCCGTTCTATTGAGAAAGCGCTTGAAAAGTGCAATAAGATACTGCTTGGGATGAAGCGTGAGTGTGAGAATTACACGGTATATGATACATTTGGCAATATGGTATTTTCCTTTATGAGGCTTATGACACTTCTGGATGAGTTTTTGCAGAAGGTTAATGAGTTTCCGGGGAAAAAGGATGTTATGGATTTTTATTTTGAGCTTCGCAATTTCCTGAACATTTACGATCTTGTGGATGAGCACTACGTGATGTATTCCGAGCTTGAGGCTGATGGCAGGTTCATGCTAAAGCTTTTTTGTGTGGACCCGTCGCTTAATATACAAAAGAGGCTGGATAAGGGCAAGTCAGCTGTGTTTTTTTCGGCGACATTTTTGCCTGTAAACTATTACAAGAGCCTGCTAAGCACAAAAAAAGACAACTATGCCATATATGCTGACAGCACGTTTGACAGCAAAAAGAGGCTGCTTGCGATGGCAACCGATGTGAGCACGAGGTACACGAGGCGCTCAAGGAGTGAGTATGAGCGGATTGCAGGATATATTAATGCTGTTGTCACGCAAAAGACAGGAAACTATATGGTTTTCTTTCCGTCATATAAGATGATGAATGATGTGGCAGATATTTACTGTGAAAAATATGCAGACGAAACAGAGCTTATGCTGCAGAAAAATAATATGTCAGAGGCTGAGAGGGAGGAATTTCTGGACAGGTTTAGTGAGGAATCGGACAGAACACTTGTGGCATTTGGCATCATGGGAGGCATATTCGGTGAGGGCATTGATTTGAAAAACGACAGACTGATAGGTGCTATTGTTGTCGGAACGGGGCTTCCGCAGATCAGCAATGAGAGAACTATATTAAAGGATTATTACGATGCCGAAAACGGCTGTGGATTTGACTATGCTTTCAGGTATCCGGGCATAAATAAAGTCCTCCAGGCGGCCGGAAGAGTAATCAGGACGACGGAGGACACAGGTGTCATTTTGCTATTAGATGAGAGATTCTGGCAGAGAGAATATGATTTACTCTATCCACGCGAGTGGAGTGACAGAAAGCCATGCAATATAGCAAATGTCGGAAAACTAGTTGCCGACTTCTGGGAGCAGATTTAAAAATTCCTCAGTGGATGCTGACACGGGCATTGTAGTGTTTACGGACACAACAATCTGGCGTGGAGGCATCTTTTCTTTTGTCTTCAGCACGAAAAGCTCCTTATTCTCATGGTTGATGCAGTAGTCAGGCACGAATGCGATACCCAGTCCGATTTTGGCCAGGTCTATGAGAAGATCGTTACTGCTTAGCTCAATTTCCGGAATCAGGTCAAGCTGGTGCTGTAAAAACAGATTATGCAGGAATTCACTGGTGGTGCTGTTTCGGTCAAGCATCATGATAGGATATTTATTGAGCTCGGAAAAAGCTATCTCCTGCTTGCGAAGCTTGAAATAATTGGGATTTGCCACAAAAACATCGGAAAAGTTGCATATGGTTTTCTGTCTGTATGAGTGATTGAGGTGCGAGTTTGGAAAATTCGTGACAATCAGGTCAACCTTCCTTTGCTCCAAAAGCTCCACACACTGGATAGATGTGGCATTTGTGACCTTGATAGGCACATTCGGAAACCTCTGATGGAACTGCTTTAAGTAAGGAACCAGCAGATAACGGCATATGGTATCACTTGCGCCGATGTGAAGCTGGCCAAGTCCAAGTGTGCCTGAGTCTAAAAGCTGGCTTTCACCGCGGGCAATAAGATTCATGGCAGGCTCAATGTGCTTTAAAAGCAGGGCACCGGCTGCAGTGAGCTGTACCTTCTTTGTGCTTCTGATGAAAAGAGTCTGTCCCAGCTTCTTTTCGAGAGTCTTAATAGACTGGCTTACCGCGGACTGTGAAATAAACAGCTTCTTGCTGGCTTCAGAGAAGCTTAGGGACGTTGCCACGTAGTAAAAGACCTTGTAAAGCTCATAATTTATATCCATTTTGTTATCCTCCGTATAAATATGGTTATTTGCATCTGTTTTTATCAATGAGGGGCAAAATACCTTTTGACCCTTATATCATTATATAAGAAAACTATAATTAACGCAACTTATAAAACAAATTAAATATATTAATTATACTTATCATAACTAAAGTGTTATACTACAACCATAGTTTTAAAGTCCGATTGTGCAAAAGCCGGACGGTAACGAATAATTGGTTACATACTCTCGAATTGAAAGGAGAACATATGAGTAACGTACGTCGTGTATATGTAGAGAAAAAACCTGACTTTGCGGTAAAGGCAAAGGAATTAAAGCATGAGATTAAGCATTATCTGGGAATCACAACTGTGGAGGCAGTACGTGTATTAATCAGATATGATGTGGAAAATATATCAGAGGAGACATACAAGAAAGCCTTGTATACAGTTTTCTCAGAGCCGCCTGTTGATGATATCTATGAGGAGACATTTGACTATGGTGATGCAAAAGTATTTACAGTAGAGTTTTTACCGGGACAGTTTGACCAGAGAGCAGATTCAGCCGAGCAGTGTGTGAAGCTTCTCAATGAGAATGAGGAGCCGATCATCAGAAGTGCTATCACATATGTGATTGAGGGTGCTATCACAGATGAGCAGTTTGCTGCTATTAAGAAGCACTGCATCAACCCTGTTGATTCGCGTGCTATCGGCATGGAAAAGCCTAAGACACTTGTGCAGGAGTTTGATGATCCTGCTGATGTCATCATATTTGACGGCTTCAAGGATATGGCAGAGGACAAGCTGAAGGAGCTTTATTTATCATTGAACCTTGCCATGACATTTAAGGATTTTCTTCATATCCAGAATTATTTTAAGAATGAGGAAAAGCGTGATCCTTCAATGACAGAAATCCGTGTGCTCGATACATACTGGTCAGATCACTGCCGTCATACAACATTCTCTACAGAGCTTAAGAATGTCAAGTTTGACGATGGCTTCTACCGCACACCGATTGAAAATACCTACAAGGATTATCTCAATACATTTTCAAATATCTACAAGGACAGAAATGACAAATTTGTCTGCCTGATGGATCTTGCACTTCTTGCCATGAAGAGATTAAAGGCAGAGGGCAAGCTTGATGATCAGGAAGAGTCTGATGAGATCAACGCATGCTCTATCGTGGTACCTGTTGAGGTGGACGGAAAGACAGAGGAGTGGCTTGTAAACTTCAAGAACGAGACACACAACCATCCTACAGAGATTGAGCCTTTTGGTGGCGCTGCTACATGCCTTGGCGGAGCAATCAGAGATCCTCTCTCAGGACGTACATATGTATATCAGGCAATGCGTGTAACAGGTGCAGCAGATCCTACAGTACCGGTTTCACAGACAATTGAAGGAAAACTTCCACAGAAGAAGCTTGTCAGAGAGGCTGCTCACGGATACAGCTCATATGGTAACCAGATCGGACTTGCTACAGGATATGTTAAGGAAATCTACCATCCTGATTATGTTGCCAAGAGAATGGAGATTGGTGCAGTTATAGCTGCTGCTCCAAGAAGTGCAGTTAAGAGAGAGAATTCTGACCCGGGAGATATCATTATTCTTCTTGGTGGAAGAACAGGACGAGATGGATGTGGCGGAGCTACAGGTTCATCTAAGGTTCATACAGAGAAGTCTATTGAGGATTGTGGTGCTGAGGTTCAGAAGGGTAATGCTCCTACAGAGCGTAAGATGCAGAGACTCTTCAGAAGACCAGAGGTTACTAAGCTTATTAAGAAATGTAATGACTTTGGTGCAGGCGGTGTATCCGTTGCAATTGGTGAGCTTGCAGCAGGTCTTAAGGTAGATCTTGATAAAGTTCCTAAGAAGTATGAAGGTCTTGATGGAACAGAGCTTGCTATATCAGAGTCTCAGGAGAGAATGGCTGTTGTAGTTGATCCTAAGGATGTTAAGGAATTCCTTCAGTATGCTGCTGAGGAGAACTTAGAGGCAGTTGAGGTAGCTGTTGTAACAGAAGAACCAAGACTTGTTCTTAACTGGAGAGGCAAGGATATCGTTAATATCTCAAGAGCATTCCTTGATACTAATGGTGCTCATCAGGAGACTAAGGTTGTAGTTGATATTCCTTCACAGGAAGACGATTACCTTAAGCCGGTTAAGGTTACAGATGTACGCGGTAAGTGGTTAAAGACTTTAGCAGACCTTAACGAATGCTCACAGAAGGGACTTGTTGAGAGATTTGATGGTTCTATCGGAGCCGGTTCAGTATATATGCCATATGGTGGTAAATATCAGCTTACAGAGACACAGAGCATGGTTGCAAAGCTTCCAGTGCTTAAGGGTTCATGCGATACAGTAACTATGATGTCTTATGGATTTGATCCATATCTCTCATCATGGAGCCCATATCATGGAGCAATCTATGCTGTTACAGATTCTGTAGCTAAGATTGTTGCTGCCGGTGGTGATTTCAGTAAGATCAGATTCACATATCAGGAATACTTCAGAAGAATGACAGAAGATCCAGAAAGATGGAGCCAGCCATTTGCAGCACTTCTTGGTGCATATGAAGCACAGATGGGATTCGGACTTCCATCAATCGGTGGTAAGGACAGTATGTCAGGAACATTTGAACATATTGATGTTCCACCAACACTCTGCTCATTTGCTATTGATGTAGCTAAGGAAGGAGATATTATTACTCCTGAACTTAAGAATGATGGTGATGTATTAGTCAGATTTGATATTAAGAAGAATCAGTATGATCTTCCAGATTTCGAACAGGTTAAGGCACTCTACAGTGCAATACATGAGCTTATCCAGAAGAAGGCAATCGTATCTGCATATGTTCTTGATGCTAACGGACTTGTGCCAGCACTCAGCAAGATGGCATTTGGTAATAAGTTAGGTTTTGAGATCAGCGCAGACGTTAAGGAAGATGATCTCTTTGCACCAGCTTATGGCTGTATCGTTGCAGAAGTTCCAGCGGACAAGCTTAGTGAGATTACTACAGCTTATACTAAGGTTGGTACTGTTAAGGATAATGGTAAGTTCACATACAAGGAAGTTTCAATTAATGTAGAAGAAGCATTAAGCGTATGGGCTGATACCCTTGAGGGTGTATTCCCAACTAAGGCTTCTAAGGAAACTACACCGGTTGAAAGCAAGTTATATGAAGCACCAAGCGTACATGTATGCAAGAATAAGGTTGCTAAGCCAACAGTATTTATCCCGGTATTCCCAGGAACTAACTGTGAGTACGATAGTGCCAAGGCATTTGAAAGAGCCGGTGCTGATACAATCGTTAAGGTGTTCAAGAACCTTGATGCTGAGAGTATCAGAGAGTCTGTTGATGAGTTTGAGAAAGCACCTCCGAAATTCAATCCTTACCTCTCCTGAAGCCCAGCTTATCCTGGCCAACTGGGCTTTGTCGAACTCTGTTGATTTAACATTGATAGTAAGTAGTTTCACCTCCAATGAGCAACGCTTTAACTACAGAAAGAGGCATCCGAAAGTTTCAAAGAATCTTAACTGTTCTTCTTTGGGCACGTCTGGTTTGAAGTATTGCTTGTTAGACTTATTCAGGTTAGCCTTGGAGAAAATATTGCGAATAAGTCCGGATCTTTTCTGGACGCAGCTTTCACGAAAAGTGTCACCTCAGAGTCGGTTTAAGAGGATAGTATGGAAAGAAAAACTTTTTCCCAACTGCCGTTAGGTGTGTCTGATTTTCATAAGTTACGAGAGTTGGAAAAAATTTACGTAGACAAGACTGGCCTGCTCTATGAACTTATCACCACCTTTGAAAAAGTTTTTCTTGCTCGGCCTAGGCGTTTCGGTAAGTCGCTTTTGGTCTCTACCTTTGAATCACTTTTCAAATATGGAACGAGAGATTTCAAAGGGCTGGCGATTGAAAAACTTTGGAAAGATAAAACTTACAAAGTTATCCGACTGGACTTCTCCAACTTAAAAGATTTCTCCAGTGAAGAAGAATTTTCTGTCCTCTTAGACGAATACTTTGAGATTTTGATGGCTCAGAGCGAAGTTACCGTTATCTGGAAGCTATACAAACCTGTACATTGCTTCTCAGTTCG
>ENA-OPVV01002498-OPVV01002498.1-human-gut-metagenome-genome-assembly--contig:-NODE-2498-length-11067-cov-3.532782_pt1 | contig 11067 bp, 4 predicted proteins | sample MGYA00241500_ERZ501992 | MGnify/ENA primary metagenome ERZ501992 (study PRJEB25962, sample SAMEA2043052) | human gut metagenome | biome: human gut; feature: human-associated habitat; material: faeces...
CGGATAGCGAATGTAAGACCCTGCTCCATAGCTACTGGATGGATCATGTCGATTGTCATTTCTACGTTATCACCAGGCATGCACATCTCTGTTCCTTCTGGAAGAGTGATAACACCTGTTACGTCAGTTGTACGGAAGTAGAACTGAGGTCTGTAGTTGTTGAAGAAAGGAGTATGACGTCCACCTTCATCTTTTGTTAAAACGTAAACCTGAGCTGTGAACTTATGATGGCATGTTACGCTACCTGGCTGAGCTAATACCTGTCCACGCTGAATTTCGTCTCTCTGAACACCACGAAGAAGAGCTCCGATGTTGTCACCAGCCTGAGCTTCGTCAAGTAATTTACGGAACATTTCAACACCAGTTACAACAACTTTACGTGTTTCGTCTGTGATACCAACGATTTCTACTTCATCAGATACGTGTAATACACCACGCTCTACTCTACCAGTTGCAACAGTACCACGACCTGTGATAGAGAAGATGTCCTCGATAGGCATTAAGAAAGGCTTATCTGTGTCACGTTCTGGGTTAGGAATCCATGTATCAACAGCGTCCATGAGTTCCATGATCTTGTCTCCCCATGGTCCGTTAGGATCTTCAAGAGCCATAAGAGCTGAACCCTGGATGATTGGAGTGTCATCTCCTGGGAAGTCGTACTCGTTTAATAATTCACGGATTTCCATGTCTACTAACTCAAGTAACTCTTCATCATCTACCATATCACATTTGTTCATGAATACTACGATGTAAGGTACACCTACCTGACGGGATAATAAGATGTGCTCTTTAGTCTGAGCCATAACACCATCAGTAGCAGCTACTACAAGGATAGCTCCATCCATCTGAGCAGCACCAGTAATCATGTTCTTTACATAATCGGCATGACCTGGACAGTCAACGTGTGCGTAATGTCTCTTCTCTGTTTCGTACTCAACGTGAGCTGTAGAGATTGTGATACCACGTTCTCTTTCTTCTGGAGCTTTATCGATGTTTTCGAAATCTACTTTTTCGTTTCCTTCTACTCTTTCAGCTAATACTTTTGTGATAGCAGCTGTTAAAGTTGTTTTACCATGGTCAACGTGTCCGATGGTACCAATATTACAATGTGGTTTAGTTCTCTCAAACTTAGCTTTAGCCATTTGAATTTCCTCCTTAAAATTACGCCTGATAGGCTGTCTTTATAATTTTAAATATTCTCGTCCGGCAAAGAATCGACCAGACGATTCCAAATCACAGCCAGACTGCGACTATAAAGCCGCACCTGCTGTAATTATATTTCATTTTAACATTATTTGCAAGTAAAACTTTACAGATAATCTTTATCTATGAAATTATTTGTTCTGAGCTGCTAAATGAGCATCCAGAATCTTTTCCTGTACGTTCTTAGGAACTTTTTCATAGTGATCAAAGAACATGGAGTAGTTACCACGTCCCTGAGTTCTTGAACGTAAGTCTGTAGAATATCCGAACATTTCAGATAATGGTACAAAACCATGAACGATACGTCCGCCACCTACATCTTCCATACCTTCGATACGTCCACGACGGGAGTTGATATCACCGATAACATCACCCATGTATTCTTCAGGCATTGTTACGTCAACCTTCATGATAGGCTCAAGTAAGGCAGGATCTGCTTTCTTCATAGCATCTTTGAATGCTAAGGAACCAGCTACCTTGAATGCCATTTCAGAAGAATCGACTTCATGGTAAGATCCGTCGTATACTGTAGCGTGTACACCAACAACAGGGAATCCACCAAGGATACCAGCTTTTGCTGCTTCTTCGATACCAGCACCAACTGCAGGGATGTATTCTTTAGGAATAGCACCACCAACAACTTCGGAATCGAATTTGAATGTTTCTTCTCCGTTAACGTCCATAGGCTCGAAACGAACTTTACAGTGTCCGTACTGACCACGTCCACCGGACTGTTTAGCGTACTTAGAATCGATATCAACTGCTTTTGTGAAGGATTCTTTGTATGCTACCTGTGGAGCACCAACGTTAGCTTCTACTTTGAACTCACGAAGGAGACGGTCAACGATGATCTCAAGGTGAAGCTCACCCATACCAGCGATGATTGTCTGTCCTGTTTCCTGATCTGTATGAGCGCGGAAAGTAGGATCTTCTTCTGCAAGTTTTGCAAGAGCTTCTGCCATCTTGCCCTGTCCAGCTTTTGTCTTAGGCTCGATAGCGAGCTCGATAACTGGATCTGGGAATTCCATAGACTCAAGAATTACTGGATGCTGTTCATCACAGATTGTATCACCAGTAGTAGTGAACTTAAATCCAACTGCTGCTGCGATATCTCCTGAGTATACTTTATCTAATTCCTGACGTTTGTTGGCATGCATCTGAAGGATACGTCCAACACGCTCTTTTTTGCCTTTTGTAGCATTTAAAATGTAAGAACCAGAGTTCATTGTTCCGGCATATACACGGAAGAAAGCAAGCTTTCCAACGAATGGGTCTGTCATAATCTTGAATGCTAAAGCTGCAAATGGAGCATCGTCAGATGCAGGAACTTCTACTTCATTACCTTCTAAGTCCTGACCTTTGATGGCTTCTACATCTGTAGGAGCTGGCAGATATTCGATAATAGCGTCAAGAAGTTTCTGTACACCTTTGTTTCTGTAAGCTGTACCACAGCAAACAGGAACCATTGTACAGTTACATGTTCCTTCACGGAGAACTCTCTTTAACTCTTCAACGCTTGGCTCTTCTCCATCAAGGTAAGCCATCATTAAATCATCATCTGCTTCACAGATTTTTTCAACCATATCTGTGTGATATAATTCAGCATCATCCTTCATATCTTCTGGAATATCAATAATGTCAATGTCTTCACCCTTCTCATCGTTGTAGATGTAGGCTTTCATTTCCATTAAGTCGATAATTCCCTTGAAGTCATCTTCCTTACCGATAGGAAGCTGAATAGGAATCGCGTTTTTACCTAATCTTGTTTTGATCTGATCTACTGCACCGTAGAAATCAGCACCCATGATATCCATCTTATTGATGAATGCCATACGTGGTACATTATAGGTGTCTGCCTGACGCCATACATTTTCGGACTGTGGTTCAACACCGCCCTTTGCACAGAAGACACCAACAGCGCTGTCCAATACACGAAGAGATCTTTCTACCTCTACTGTAAAGTCAACGTGTCCTGGGGTATCAATAATATTGATACGATGCTCTAAAGCACCTTTTTTAGGTTTACAATCCTCTTCCAGAGTCCAGTGACATGTTGTGGCAGCGGAAGTGATTGTGATACCTCTTTCCTGCTCCTGTTCCATCCAGTCCATGGTAGCAGTACCTTCATGAGTATCACCAATCTTGTAATTTACACCAGTGTAATAAAGGATACGCTCTGTCAATGTTGTCTTACCAGCATCAATGTGGGCCATAATACCAATATTTCTGGTTCTCTCAAGTGGATATTCTCTTCCAGCCAAGGTTTTTTCCTCCTATATTTAGTGTCCTATGCACAACCGGACTCTGTTACAAATCCGGTCCGCTGCATGAATCAAAAGCAAAGCTGTAAGCTTCTTACAGAAACTAGAATCTGTAATGTGCGAATGCCTTGTTTGCCTCTGCCATCTTGTGCATATCTTCTTTTCTCTTAACAGATGCGCCTGTGTTGTTAGCTGCATCCATGATCTCGTTAGCTAATCTCTCAGCCTGAGTTTTCTCTCCTCTGGCACGTGAGAATGCTGTTAACCAACGAAGGCCTAAAGCCTGACGACGATCAGGGCGAACCTCGATTGGTACCTGATATGTGGCACCACCGATACGTCTTGCTTTTACTTCGAGAGCTGGCATTACATTGTTCATAGCCTCTTCGAATACTTCAAGAGCTGGTCTTCCTGTCTTCTCTTCTACTGTAGCAAATGCTCCGTATACAATCTTCTGAGCTACGCCTTTCTTACCGTCTAACATAATGCTGTTAACAAGCTTTGTAACTACTTTGCTGTTGTACATTGGATCTGCTAATACGTCTCTTTTCTGAGTATGTCCTTTACGTGGCACGTTACTTCCCTCCTTAATCATGATATTTGTGGATTAATTCATCGGTACTCACATGTGTCTCTCTAATGTGTTCGTGCGGAATTGTATTCATATAGTGAAATCCTGCATCTGCAGGTCTAATCCCAACACTAACCTACTTTAGTTCTGTTTGTGATACACAATGTTGCTAAATTATTTAGCAGCTTTTGGTCTCTTTGCGCCGTACTTAGAGCGGGCCTGTTTTCTGTTTGCAACACCTGCAGTATCTAATGTACCACGGATGATATGGTAACGTGTACCTGGTAAATCCTTAACACGGCCACCACGAATCAGAACAACGCTATGCTCCTGTAAGTTGTGTCCCTCACCAGGAATGTATGAAGTTACTTCGATTCCGTTTGAAAGACGAACTCTGGCGATCTTTCTAAGAGCTGAGTTAGGCTTCTTAGGAGTAGCTGTCTTAACAGCTGTACATACACCACGCTTCTGTGGAGAAGAAGTGTTGATTGGCTTCTTCTGGAGAGAGTTAAAGCTTCTCTGAAGAGCTGGTGCTGTAGACTTCTTTACAGATGTCTGACGTCCTTTTCTTACTAACTGGTTAAATGTTGGCATTATTTTCACCTCCTGTTTTATTTTAAGCAGTGCAATCTTATGCACGCTAAAATATTATACAAATCCTTGTCTGTTTTGTCAAGACCAATTTTGTTTTCAATATAATACAAGAAAGAAGTCCGGTTTCCCGGACTTCTTTGTTTTTGGTTTGTAACAGCTTCTGTAGCTTAAGTACAAACATCAGTAATTATTCTTCATCAACTGATTCAGCATCTGTATCAATGACTCCGACTGCCTCTTCCTCTGCGAAATCCGCAAAATCATCATCATCAAAATCAAGTGTATCGTCATCGTTTACATCGCTGTCAAGCTTGATATTACGATAAATCTTCATACCTGTTCCTGCCGGGATGAGCTTACCGATGATTACGTTCTCCTTCATACCGATAAGCGGATCAACCTTGCCCTTGATTGCTGCCTCAGTAAGAACCTTTGTGGTCTCCTGGAATGAAGCTGCTGACAGGAATGAGTTGGTTGCAAGAGATGCCTTTGTAATTCCAAGTAATACCTGTGAACCAACTGCAAGCTCCTTGCCCTCTTCCTCAAGCTTCTCGTTGAGCTCTAAGAAGTCAAGGGCATCAACCATGCTGCCCGGAAGTAAATCTGAATCTCCCGGCTCCTCTACGCGGATCTTCTGTAAGCACTGACGAACTATAACCTCGACATGCTTATCGTTAATCTCAACACCCTGTAAACGGTAAACACGCTGTACCTCGCGGAGCATGTAATCCTGAACCGCACGAACGCCCTTAATCTTGAGGATATCGTGTGGATTTACAGAACCCTCTGTAAGCTCGTCGCCGGCCTCAAGCTCCTGTCCGTCTACAACCTTGATACGTGAGCCGTAAGGAATGAGGTAAGCCTTTGTCTCGCCTGTCTCGTTGTTTGTAACGATAACCTCACGCTTCTTCTTTGTATCCTTGATTGTGGCAATTCCGCCGAACTCTGTGATAATAGCGAGTCCCTTAGGCTTACGTGCCTCGAAAATCTCCTCTACTCGAGGAAGACCCTGTGTGATATCTCCACCGGCAACACCACCTGTATGGAAGGTTCTCATGGTAAGCTGTGTACCAGGCTCACCGATTGACTGTGCTGCAATGATACCGATTGCTTCACCAACCTGTACTGCCTGACCTGTTGCAAGGTTTGAACCGTAACACTTAGCACATACACCCATGTGTGAACGGCAGGTAAGCACTGTACGGATCTTAACCTGTGTGATTGGATTACCGTTCTCATCAACACCCTCTGCCATAACCTTTGCTGCACGCTTTGGTGTAATCATATGGTTGGCCTTAACAATTACATTGCCATCCTTATCGCAGATTGTATTGCAAGAGAAACGACCTGTAATTCTCTCCTGAAGGCTCTCGATTTCCTCTCGACCCTCCATGAATGCCTTTACAACCATTCCCGGAATCTCACGTCCTGTGCCTGCACAGCAGTCTGACTCACGAACGATCATATGCTGAGAAACATCTACGAGACGTCTTGTAAGGTATCCTGAATCGGCTGTACGAAGCGCTGTATCTGAAAGTCCCTTACGAGCTCCATGTGCTGACATGAAGTACTCGAGTACGTCAAGACCCTCACGGAAGCATGACTTGATAGGAAGCTCGATTGTACGACCTGTTGTATCAGCCATGAGTCCTCGCATACCTGCAAGCTGTTTGATCTGCTTATCAGATCCACGGGCTCCGGAATCTGCCATCATAAAGATGTTGTTGTACTTATCAAGACCTGTAAGAAGTGCCTTTGTAAGGGCATCATCTGTATCCTTCCATGTCTCGATAACCTCTTTGTAACGCTCCTCATCAGTGATAAGTCCACGCTTGTACTGTCTTGTAATCTTATCTACAGTGTCCTGTGCATCAGCGATCATCTGTGGCTTCTGTGGTGGCACTGTCATATCTGAAATTGAAACTGTCATGGCAGCCTGGGTTGAATACTTGTATCCCATAGCCTTGACATTGTCAAGAACCTCTGCTGTTGTTGTAGCTCCGTGTGTGTTGATAACCTTCTCAAGGATCTGCTTGATCTGTTTCTTACCAACGTGGAACTCAACCTCAAACTTGAGTGCATTCTCAGCCTTTGATCTGTCTATAAAACCAAGATCCTGTGGAATGTTCTCATTGAATATCAAAAGTCCTACTGTTGTCTCTGTAAAACCTGAAACCTCTGTGCCGTCAGGAAGCTTTACTGTACGGTGTACAAAGATATTCTGGTGAAGAGTAATCTCCTTGTTCTCATAAGCGAGCATTGCAAGATTAACACTTCCATAGTAACGGCCGAGAAGATCTATCGGTCTGCAAAGCACACGACGGTTTCCGTCTGTGACATCCTCAAACCAGATGAGGTCATATAAGCCAAGCTCAGCCTTTCCTGTATTTTCATCAGGAGTTGTGAGCTTTCTAAGCTCCTCAATATCATTGTATACAGTGTCTGATGACACCTGTGCAACCATCTTTGGATCGTCCTTGTAATCAGCGAGCTTTCTCATTGTGAGGTAGTAAACTCCAAGGATCATATCCTGTGAAGGAACGGCTACAAGTCCACCATCAGAAGGCTTAAGCAGGTTGTTAGGTGACAGAAGCATGAATCTGCACTCAGCCTGTGCCTCAGCAGTCAGTGGAAGATGTACAGCCATCTGGTCTCCATCGAAGTCGGCGTTGAACGCTGTACATACGAGTGGATGAAGTTTGATTGCCTTACCTTCGACAAGGATTGGCTCAAATGCCTGAATACCCAGACGGTGAAGTGTAGGGGCACGGTTTAACATAACCGGATGCTCGCGAATTACTTCTTCGAGGATATCCCATACAGCAGGCTCTAACTTCTCTACCATTTTCTTTGCATTTTTAATATTATGAGCAGTTCCGTTTGCAACCAATTCTTTCATTACAAATGGTTTGAAAAGCTCAATTGCCATCTCTTTTGGCAGACCGCACTGATAAATCTTAAGTTCCGGTCCTACGACGATTACAGAACGTCCGGAATAGTCAACACGCTTACCAAGAAGGTTCTGACGAAAACGTCCCTGTTTACCTTTAAGCATATCAGACAATGATTTCAATGCACGGTTTCCAGGTCCTGTAACCGGACGGCCACGACGTCCATTATCAATCAATGCATCAACTGCTTCCTGCAGCATACGTTTTTCGTTTCGCACGATGATATCCGGAGCGCCAAGTTCCAAAAGTCTCTTCAAACGGTTGTTACGATTAATGATTCGACGATACAAATCGTTCAAATCGGAAGTTGCAAAACGTCCACCATCCAACTGTACCATCGGACGAAGATCCGGTGGAATAACAGGAATCACCGTAAGAATCATCCAGTCCGGATGGTTTCCGGATTCACGGAATGCTTCTACAACTTCCAGACGCTTGATAATGCGGGCACGTTTCTGTCCGCTGGCATCCTTCAATTCATCTTTCAATGTTTTGGACTCTTCTTCCAAATCAATTCTCTGCAAAAGTTCCTGAATGGATTCTGCACCCATACCAACACGGAACGTATCACCAAAATCTTCTCTTGCTTTCTGGTATTCCTGCTCGGAAAGAACCTGTTTTACCTGAATTTCCGGTGTCTCAGATTCCAATACAATATAGGAAGCAAAATACAATACTTTTTCCAATACTTTTGGAGAAATATCCAAAATCAAGCCCATGCGGCTCGGAATTCCCTTGAAGTACCAAATATGGGATACCGGAGCAGCCAACTCAATGTGACCCATGCGCTCACGACGAACGCTGGATTTTGTGACTTCCACACCACATCGGTCACAGACAACTCCTTTATAACGTACTTTTTTGTACTTACCGCAATGACATTCCCAGTCTTTGCTTGGTCCAAAAATACGCTCGCAATACAAACCGTCTTTTTCCGGTTTCAGGGTACGATAATTGATGGTCTCCGGCTTCTTTACCTCACCTCTGGACCACTCACGGATTTTTTCCGGAGATGCCAGTCTTATTTTAATTTTATCGTAAGTCAATGTCTTTTCTTCTTCATTACCATACTGTGGCATATTTATAACCCGTCCTTTCTATCAATCTGCGCTGATGCTGCTATCGTCATCAATGCCCTGTACATCCGTTTCGCGGAAACCGGCATCTTCAAAGGATTCTTCTTTGAGTTCAAAGTTTTTGTCATTGATTAATTCATTCACATTTTCATGAGTTCCTTCTTCTATGGACTCATTCATCTGAACTTCGTTTCCTTCTTCATCCAGCACTGCAACATCCAATCCGAGAGCCTGTAACTCTTTCAGCAATACCTTAAAGGACTCAGGTATGCCAGGCTCAGAAATATTGTCGCCTTTGATAATTGCTTCGTATGTCTTAACACGTCCTACTACGTCATCCGACTTCACGGTCAGAATTTCCTGAAGAGTATAAGCTGCGCCATACGCCTCAAGAGCCCATACCTCCATCTCTCCGAATCGCTGACCACCAAACTGCGCTTTACCACCAAGTGGCTGTTGGGTAACCAGTGAATAAGGACCAGTGGAACGAGCATGGATTTTATCATCAACCAAGTGATGGAGTTTCAGATAATGCATGAAACCAATCGTAACTTCGCCATCGAAATACTCTCCGGTACGTCCGTCACGAAGCTGAACCTTTCCATCTTCCTTAATCGGCACACCTGCCCATTCTTTTCTATAGTCCTGATTTGTCAAGAGATAATCCATCACTTCCGGATCAAGAACATCTTTGTATTTCTTCTCAAAATCCTCGAGTGGTGTATTTACATAATCGTTTGCCAGTTTCAAGGTATCCATGATGTCAATCTCGTTTGCGCCATCAAATACCGGTGTTGCAACATTGAAACCAAGGACTTTCGCTGCCAGACTCAAATGAATCTCAAGCACCTGTCCGATATTCATTCGGGAAGGCACACCCAGAGGATTCAACACGATGTCAAGCGGACGTCCGTTTGGCAAAAATGGCATATCTTCAACCGGCAGTACACGGGAAACGACACCCTTGTTACCATGACGACCAGCCATCTTATCGCCGACCTGAATTTTTCTCTTCTGTGCAATATAAATGCGCACGGTCTGATTTACACCAGGTGACAATTCATCCCCATTTTCACGGGTAAATACTTTCGCATCCACAACGATACCAAATTCACCATGTGGAACGCGAAGAGATGTATCTCTTACTTCTCTTGCTTTCTCTCCGAAAATAGCACGAAGAAGTCTTTCTTCTGCAGTCAGTTCTGTCTCACCTTTTGGTGTTACTTTACCAACTAAGATGTCTCCGGCACGAACTTCTGCACCAATACGGATAATACCGCGCTCATCCAAATCTTTGAGAGCATCATCACCGACGCCCGGTACATCACGTGTAATTTCTTCCGGTCCGAGTTTTGTATCACGTGCTTCTGTCTCATATTCATTAATATGAACAGAAGTATACACATCTTCCTGCACCAGTCTTTCACTGAGCAGTACGGCATCCTCGTAGTTATAACCTTCCCATGTCATAAATCCAATCAATGGGTTTTTACCAAGGGCGATTTCGCCGCCGGAAGTAGAAGGTCCATCAGCAATTACCTGACCAGTCTCAACTTCATCACCTTTTGTAACAATCGGTCTCTGGTTCATGCAGGTACCCTGGTTGCTTCGTACAAATTTAGACAATTTATACTCATCCAGATTTCCATCTTTTTTGCGAATCAAAATGCGGTTTGTTTCGGCACGTTCTACCACACCGCCTTCTTTTGCTACCACACAGTTTCCGGAGTCAACAGCCGCTTTCATTTCCATACCTGTTCCGACAACCGGCGCCTCTGTTACCAGAAGTGGCACTGCCTGACGCTGCATGTTGGAACCCATCAGAGCACGGTTCGCATCATCATTTTCCAAGAATGGAATCATGGCTGTTGCCACAGAGAATACCATCTTTGGCGATACGTCCATGTAATCAATTTTATTTCTCTCAAATTCCGATGTCTCTTCACGGAAACGACCGGATACATTTTTACGAACGAAATGACCTTCTTCGTCCAGACGCTCATTCGCCTGTGCAACGTGGTAACGGTCTTCTTCGTCTGCCGTCATATAAACAACTTCATCTGTTACACGTGGATTCTCCGCATCCGAGTGGTCTACTTTACGATATGGAGCCTCAACAAATCCATACTCGTTAATTCTTGCGTAAGATGCCAGTGAGTTGATCAAACCGATGTTCGGTCCCTCAGGCGTCTCAATCGGACACATTCTTCCATAATGGGAATAGTGTACGTCACGCACCTCAAATCCGGCACGGTCACGGGACAAACCACCAGGTCCGAGGGCTGACAGACGACGTTTGTGTGTCAACTCAGAAAGCGGGTTGTTCTGATCCATAAACTGTGACAGCTGGGAACTTCCGAAGAATTCCTTAACCGCTGCCGTTACCGGTTTAATATTAATCAACGACTGTG
>ENA-OPVV01002502-OPVV01002502.1-human-gut-metagenome-genome-assembly--contig:-NODE-2502-length-11060-cov-2.083871_pt1 | contig 11060 bp, 8 predicted proteins | sample MGYA00241500_ERZ501992 | MGnify/ENA primary metagenome ERZ501992 (study PRJEB25962, sample SAMEA2043052) | human gut metagenome | biome: human gut; feature: human-associated habitat; material: faeces...
TGGTCAACAAGATCGACCGTCCGGACGCACGCCTGGACGAGATTGCAGACGAGGTGCTGGAGTTGCTCATGGATCTGGATGCCAGCGAAGAACAGCTGGAAAACACCCCATTCCTGTACTGCTCCGGCCGTGCCGGCACGGCCAGCTTTGACCCCCACGAAACAGGCACCGACCTCAAACCCCTGTTCGACACCATTATGTCCTATGTGGATCCGCCGGAGGGCGATCCGGAGGCACCGCTGCAAATGCTGATCTCTTCCATTGACTATAATGAGTACGTGGGCAGAATCGGCATCGGCCGCATCGCAAGAGGCACCATTCAGGTGGGACAGCAGGTGCTGCTGGGCAACTACCACGATCCGGAGAACTCCCGCCGCAACAAGATCGTCTCCCTGCTGCAAATTCAGGGACTTCAGCGTGTGCCGGCAGAGTCCGCAACCGTGGGCGACATCGTCTGGATCAGCGGCATTGAGAACATCTCCATCGGCGACACCGTCTGTGCGCCGGAGTGCTTCGAACCGCTGCCGTTCACCAAGATCAGCGAGCCGACGGTGGAAATGACTTTCTGTGTCAACGACAGCCCGTTTGCCGGACAGGAGGGTAAGTTCGTCCCCTCCCGCCAGCTTCGTGACCGTCTGATGCGGGAGCTGCTCCGTGACGTTTCCCTGCGTGTCACTGAGACCGACAGCACCGATGCATTCCGTGTTGCCGGCAGAGGTGAAATGCACCTGTCCATCCTGATTGAGAACATGCGCCGTGAGGGCTACGAGCTGGGCGTTTCCACGCCTCGTGTTCTGTTCCACGAAGTGGACGGCAAGCGCTACGAACCCATCGAGGAACTGTCCATCGACGTTCCGGAGGAGTGCGTTGGCTCTGTCATGGAAAAGCTTGGCTCCCGCAAGGCAGAACTGCAGGACATGCACCCGCAGGGCAGCCGTACCCGTCTGACCTTCCTGATCCCCTCCCGGGGTCTGTTCGGCTATAAGAGCGAATTTCTAACCGACACCAAGGGCGAGGGCATCATGAGCAGCGTCTTTTATGAGTACCAGCCGTACAAGGGCGATATTCCCCGCCGCAGCGTTGGTTCGCTGATCTCTTTCGAAACCGGCGAAGCTGTCACCTACGGTCTGTTCAACGCACAGGAGCGCGGCTCGCTGTTCATCGGCGCAGGCGTGCCAGTTTATGAGGGCATGGTTGTGGGCGCATCCCCCAAGGCAGAAGATCTGGTAGTCAACGTCTGCAAGCGCAAGCACCTCACCAACACCCGTGCCAGCGGCAGCGACGATGCGCTCCGTCTGGTACCGCCGCGCAACCTGAGTCTAGAAGACTGTCTGGAATTTCTGGCAGACGACGAGCTGCTGGAGGTCACCCCCAAGACACTCCGCATCCGGAAGCAGATCCTGAGCAATCAGACCCGTGCAAAAATGCGCGGCAAAAAATAAAAGCAACGCCGCACAAGCTTTGTACGGGATTGCCTAAAACTCGTGTTCCCCGAAAGCCAACCGCACCGATTCAGTTTCAGTCGGTGCACCGAAGAAAGGAACGAATATGACACATCATCCATTTTGGAAAAAAGCATTGTGGGCTGCCCTCCTGACCGCAGCGTTCGCCATGACCGCTACCGGCTGCGGCAATCAAAAGGATGACAGCAGCACCGCCGGTGCAGGCACCTCCGCCTCCCAGACCGAAGTCGGCACGACACCGGAAGGCGGCGACACTGCACCGGAAACCAGCATCTTCAACTATCAGATGAACGATGACGGCACCATTTCCATTACCGGATACAACGGGACAGATACCGATCTGAACATCCCGTCCACGGTGGACAGCTATGTGGTTTCCGCCATCGCCGACCACGCCTTTGAGGCAAACTGGAATCTCACCAGCGTGACGCTGCCGAATGGTCTGGCCACCATCGGCGAGAGTGCGTTCATGGACTGCGGTTCGCTGACCTCGGTTTCCATTCCGGAAACGGTTTCCACCGTGCGCCGTGCGGCATTTGCAAGCTGTTCCAGCCTGACCAGCATCTCCCTGCCGGCTGCAACCACCACCGTTATGGAAGAGGCGTTCACCGGCTGCGGCAGCCTCACCGACCTGACGATCGCCAGCTGCACGCTGGAATACGACCGCTGGGGTCTGGTAGAGGGCGCAGAACCGCTGGCAGTGACCATCACCTGCCCGTCCGGCTCCGCCATTGAAACATGGGCAGCGGAAAACGGCATTTCCACCCAGCCGCTGGCATAAGGAAAGGACAAGCGCATGAAAAAATCCCTTTGGAACCGTATTACCGCACTGCTGCTCGCCTGCACCGCCCTGTTTGCCATGGGCGGATGCGGCAGCAAGGCAGATTCCTCCGACACCTCGGAGAGCAGCGCTGCTTCTGAGAGCACCGGAGAGGACATCCAGCCGGTGACGGAATCCAACCCCGATGATATGGATTACAAGCTGACCTACGACAGCGACGCTGTTCCGGAAGGTCTGGCAAACACCATCTCTCTCTATTTCTATGCCATCGACACCCAGAACTATGACCTCTACAAGGCACAGCTCTATACGGACTATCAGGAATCCATGGAGGCATACTTACAGGAGAAGTACAGCTATGGCATGGAGCGTGGACTGGAACAGTACCACGAGACACTGGTGAACTATGCCCAGACCGACACCTTCACCATCACCGGTCTGGAAATGGCACAGGCAAAGGAAGTCCTCCAGGAAAACTTTGAGGAGGACACCGACTTCGTACAGGATTATCTGGACACCTACGCCTCCCTGCTGGGCGACGACTTCGTCAGCAAGATGAAGGAGGACGCCACCGCCATCTATGACATCGCCGTAACCATGAAGGGCAACGATGCCGACGGCAACGAGATCACCATTCTGGACAACGTAGAAGTTCTGGCTGTGGAAATCGACGGAACGTTCGGCATTCTCGGCTAACCCCACAATACAACCGTTTTTGACAAGACCCGTGCTGCATCTTTGCAGGCGGGTCTTTTTGGTGCAAAAACGACAAAACCGGCGCCGGGAATCCGCCTTGGAAAAACAATTGTCCGCAAATTTTATGCAGAACTTGACAATTGCACGAAAATGGCGTATAATAAAAAGTACCGTTTCAAAAAACCGGTCAGAGCAGAAGCTTGTTTTCACGGAGATCCATACATAGAGGGGCCTATGGAATTACTGGCGCTTTGGAAAACCATGCGCCATGCCCATGGAAGCAGCTCTGAGAATCTGCTGCAAACAGATTCTACAGGGACACTGTTCCAGTGTCGCCTGCCATTTCCGGCCGTCCTGGATCGGAAAACAGAATTTCAAAGCGTATGGTTTTGCATGCCACGCTTTGCAGGAGGGTATTTAGCGATGCACAGAGTGTATAACTTTAGCGCAGGCCCGGCAGTGCTGCCGGAAGAAGTGCTGCAGGAAGCAGCAGCTGAAATGATGGATTACAAAGGCACCGGTATGTCCGTAATGGAAATGAGCCACCGCAGTGCCGCATTCGACGAGATTATCAAAACAGCAGAACAGGATCTCCGTGACCTGATGGGAATTCCCGACAACTACAAGGTTCTGTTCCTGCAGGGAGGCGCATCCCAGCAGTTTGCAGCTGTCCCCATGAACCTAATGAAAAACGGCGTAGCTGACTACATCGTCACCGGTCAGTGGGCAAAAAAGGCATATCAGGAGGCGCAGAAGTACGGCAAGGCTGTCAAGATCGCTTCCTCCGAGGACAAGACATTCTCCTATATTCCGGACTGCTCCGATCTGCCCATCGACGAAGACGCCGATTATGTCTATATCTGTGAGAACAACACCATTTATGGTACCAAATATAAGAAGCTGCCCAACACCAAGGGCAAGCCTCTGGTGGCAGACGTTTCCTCCTGCTTCCTGAGCGAGCCGGTAGATGTCACCAAGTACGGTGTGATCTACGGCGGTGTTCAGAAGAATGTGGGTCCGGCAGGCGTTGTCATCGCCATCATTCGGGAAGACCTGATTCCGGAAAAGCCGGCTGTGGAGAACACCCCCACCATGCTGGCATGGAAAACACAGGCGGATGCAGACTCCCTGTACAACACACCGCCCTGCTACGGCATTTATATCTGCGGCAAGGTGTTCAAGTGGCTCAAGAAGATGGGCGGTCTGGAAGCAATGCAGAAGCGCAATCAGGAAAAGGCAAAGATCCTGTACGATTTCCTGGACGAGAGCAAGCTGTTCAAGGGCACCGTCCGCAAGGAAGACCGTTCTCTCATGAATGTACCGTTCGTGACCGGCGACAAGGAACTGGATGCCAAGTTCATCAAGGCTGCTACAGAAGCCGGCTTCGTGAACCTGAAGGGTCACCGCACCGTTGGCGGTATGCGTGCCTCCATCTACAATGCAATGCCCATCGAGGGCGTGCAGAAGCTGGTGGACTTCATGCGTCAGTTTGAAGCAGAAAATGCCTGAAGAAAGGATGGAATCCCATGTATACCATTCAAACACTCAATAAGATTTCTCCTGCCGGAACCGAACGGTTCGGACAGAATTACACCGTAACCGACACCGCTGAGAATCCGGATGCCATTCTGGTGCGCAGCGCATCGCTGCACGAAACCGAATTTGGCTCCAACCTGCTGGCAATCGCCCGTGCAGGTGCCGGTGTCAACAACATCCCGCTGGATCGCTGCGCAGAAGCTGGCATCTGTGTATTCAACACACCGGGTGCCAATGCCAATGCTGTAAAGGAACTGGTGCTCACCGGTCTGCTCATCTCCTCCCGAAAGATTCCGGAGGCAATGACCTGGGCGGCTGGTCTGACCGACGGCGAAACCACCGTTGCAAAGCAGGTGGAAAAGGGCAAGAGCCAGTTCGCCGGCCCGGAGATCAAAGGCAAGACACTGGGCATCATCGGTCTGGGTGCCATCGGCGCACTGGTTGCCAACGCAGCCGTTGCACTGGGCATGAAGGTCGTCGGCACTGACCCGTTCCTGTCCATCGGCGCAGCACTGCGTCTGGATCCGTCTGTGACTGTCGTCAAGACACAGGACGATGTTTTCGCCGCAGCCGATTACCTGACCATCCACGTACCGTTCAACAAGGACACAGAGGGCATGATCAATGCCGCTTCCATCGCCAAAATGAAGGACGGCGTTCGTGTGCTGAACTATGCCCGCGGCGAACTGGTCAACGATGATGATATGATCGCAGCGCTGGAGAGCGGCAAGGTGGCTTACTACTGCACCGACTTCCCCAACGCAAAGACCTGCAACGCAAAGCACATCATTGCAACCCCGCATCTGGGTGCTTCCACACCGGAGAGCGAGGACAACTGCGCAAGCATGGCAGCCGATGAGCTGATGGCTTATCTGGAACAGGGCGACATCCGCAACAGCGTGAACCTGCCCAATGCACAGCTTCAGGCAGTATATACCAAGGTTTGTATCATTCACCGGAACGTTCCGGCAATGATCTCCGCCCTGACCTCTGTCATCGGCGTGGCTGGCGCAAACATTGAGAACATGACCAATGCCAGCAAGAAGGATTACGCTTACACCATTCTGGACATCGACGGTGTCACCGAGGGAATGATCAAGGCACTGACCGCCATTGACGGCGTGCTGCGTGTTCGTGTGATCGAAAAGTAAGAACCCGTCTTCACAAAGCGGATACACGTATTTTGTGAAAAATGGTTCGAAATCCTATGGCATCTCCCCGGCATTTCTCTCTGCCGGGTGACTTCAGCGCACTGCGCTGAAATAGATTGCATTACCAGAGTAGGAAACGGTGCGTTAAGTGTCCGGCAGACGGGGAGTTGCTGCCGGGACGAAAAATTCAGGACAGTGTCCCGAATTTGCGGTGCCGATTCCGCATCCCGCTGAATGCATCATAAGAAGTCCTGATTTTTCAGAAAGCCTTTCTTGAAATTCACTCCTTATGTGCACGAAGCACCATTTCAAAATGCCCGTCAAGGGTAAGGAGGTATTTTCATGAGAGGCTTTTTGTCATTATTCACTGATTCCGCACGTGAACTGAAACAGGTGCGGACCATCACCGTTGCGGCGCTGTTCATGGCGCTGTCCATCGTCCTGCGCACCATCGCCATTCCCATCGGCACGGACATCCGCATCACGTTCGCATTTCTGGGCGTGATGATCATCGCCATGCTGTATGGTCCGGTGGTTTCCATGATTGCCGCACTGGGCACGGACATCATCGGCTATCTGCTGGACGGCTCCAAAATGCGGGAATATAACCTGCTGCTGGCGCTGGTGGTTGTTCTGAATGCGCTGGTATACGGTCTGTTCCTGTATCGCCGCACATCCCAGAAGAACCTGTTGTTCTCCGCCGTGCTGGCACGTCTGACCGTGGTGCTTATCGGCAATCTGGTGCTGAACTCCAGCATTCTGTACGCATGCTACATCAATCCGGATTTCCCGTTTGCCATGTCCGGCTCGGCATGGAGCGCATTCGGCACCTGGATGCTGCCCCGTCTGATCAAGAACGTGGGACAGTTCCCCTTTGACGTCATTATGATCTGCGTTCTGCTGCCCATCGTCGTCAAGGCTTACCAGCAGGTATTCCATAAGTCGGTCCTGCGCACGGTAAATTAAGAGCCTGTCTTTCCATGCGTACACACGTGTCTTGTGAAAACAGATTCTAAGCACCCGTCTTTCCAAGCGGATCAGCTCCCATAATCCGTAAAACCACCCGCTGTCCGGTGTCACTCTGGTGCCGAACAGCGGGTGTTTCTTTGCCATGGCAGACGGGACACAGCGGATTTCGCCGTCTGTGAACCGCAATTCATAGAAAGCGCTGCCTGCCGGCTTCTCTCAAAACGCAAATCCCGAAAAAAACACGTGACAAATTCAGAGAAATATGTTATAATAGAGGTTAAGAGCCTACGCCGCCGGAACTTCTTTCCACAGGATCCGGCGGCTGCAAATAAAGGAGGATCCTGTATGTCAAAAAAGCCGTTCTATATTACCACACCGATCTACTATCCGTCCGGCAATCCGCACATCGGACACTGCTACACCACCGTTGCCTGCGATTCCATCGCACGCTACAGACGGATGCAGGGCTATGATGTGATCTTTCTCACCGGTACCGATGAGCACGGTCTGAAAATCGAACAGAAAGCCGCTGCCAAGGGCGTTACCCCGAAAGAATACGTGGACGAGATCGTCAAGACGTTCAAAGCCCTCTGGGCAAAGATGCACATCAGCTATGACCGCTACATCCGCACCACCGACGATTACCACATAGAGACGGTACAGAAGATTTTCAAGAAACTGTACGATCTGGGCTACATCTACAAGGGCGAGTACAAGGGCAAGTACTGCACCCCGTGCGAGAGCTTCTGGACGGAATCCCAGCTGGACGAAAACGGTTGCTGTCCGGAATGTCACCGTGAGGTGACCGAGGCAAAGGAAGAGGCATACTTCATGAAGATGTCCCCCTTCGCCGACCGCATTGAAAAGCTGCTCACAGAGACCGACTATCTTCAGCCGAAAACCCGTGCGGTAGAGCTGGTAAACAACTTCATCAAGCCCGGTCTGGAAGACCTGTGCGTTTCCCGCACCTCTTTCAAGTGGGGCATTCCGGTCACATTCGACCCCGACCACGTGGTTTACGTCTGGATCGATGCGCTGTCCAACTATATCAGCGCACTGGGCTACGGCAACGAAGCTTACCACGATTTCGACCGCTACTGGCCGGCAGATGTCCACATGGTTGCCAAGGACATCATGCGGTTCCACGCCATTATCTGGCCGGCAATGCTGATGGCGCTGGATCTGCCGCTGCCGAAGCACCTCGCCGTTCACGGCTGGATCACCTTCAACGGACAGAAAATGTCCAAGTCGCTGGGCAACGTAGTTGACCCGTTCCTGCTGGCAGACCGCTACGGCGCCGATGCCATCCGCTATCACATCCTGCGGGAAATGGCGCTGGGCGCAGACAGCTCGTTCTCCAACGAGATCATGATCAACCGCATTAACTCCGATCTGGCAAATGGTCTGGGCAATCTGGTTTCCCGTACCGTTGCCATGGTGGACAAGTACTTCGGCGGCACGCTGCCGGAGGAACGTCAGGCAGGCGAGTTTGACGACGACCTCATTGCAGCTGCCACCGGACTGAAAGCAAAGCTGGAGACGCTGCTGGACAAGACCCAGTTGAACCAGATGCTGGCGGAGATCTTCCAGGTGGTATCCCGTGCAAACAAGTACATCGACGAGACAGCGCCGTGGATTCTGGCACGGGACGAGGCAAACCGCACCCGTCTGGCAACAGTGCTGTACAACCTGCTGGAGACCATCCGCATCATCACCCTGCCGCTGGGCGCATTCATGCCGGAGACCATGCCGAAGATCTGGGCGCAGATCGGCGCAACAGAGGACACGCTGACCTACGACACCGCCGACCAGTTCGGCACACTGCCGGCAAATGTGACGGTGCACAAGGGTGAGATCATCTTCCCGAGAATTGACGTGGAGAAGGAGATCGACGAGCTGAACCAGCTGATTCTGGCAGCACAGCCCAAGGAAGAGCCGAAGGAGCCGGAGTTCACCCCGCAGCCGCTGGCAGAGGAGATCGGCATCGAGCAGTTCGGTGCGGTGGATCTGCGTGTGGCAAAGGTGCTGGAATGCGAAAAGGTGAAGAAGTCCAAGAAGCTGCTGAAGCTCCAGCTGGACGACGGCATGGGCGGCAGACAGGTGGTTTCGGGCATTGCACCGTGGTACAAGCCGGAAGACCTGATCGGCAAGAAGATTATGCTGGTGGCAAACCTGAAACCGGCAAAGCTGTGCGGCGTGGAGAGCTGCGGCATGATCTGTGCAGCAGATATGCCTAACGGTGATGTCAAGGTGATCTTCCCTGACGAAAGCCTGCCGGTAGGCGCAAAGATTCGCTAAACGAACAAAACGCAAAACCATAGAAAAAGAAGCCGTACCTCGGAGTGGTCTGAGGTACGGCTTTTCTGTTGGGGGTGCGGTTTGGTTATGCCAGCTTCTGCCGGAGCAGTGCCAAGTCGAAGCCGTTGACAGTACCGTCTGCGTTGAGGTCAGCGGTCTGCCACTGGGATTGTGTCAGGGTGTCCTCGCCCAGAAGATAGCGTTGGAGTAGAACGGCATCGGCGGTGGTGAGGGTGTTGTCGGCGTTGAGGTCACCGTTATGTGTCATTTCTTGTTCTGAATTATATACACAAAAATGACAATCGTTTCGATTGCTGTCTAAATATCCAAAAACATTTGAAGAAGTTACATATGCACTATAATTTCCTGCCTTGGTAATTGTGTATGATACTTCCTTTGCATCAGATGCTATAGAATCAATCCTTTCATTATCTCTATAAATTCCAATTGCGTAATTTACTGCATTATCACTCTCTATTGTAAATTTTATTGTTTCACCTACGGAATAACTTGACTTATCAGTTTTAAGAAATGATGCTATTGGTTTTGAATCATATACACTAAAATAAACTAAAGCACTATCTACATATCCCGATGAATTATAGGAAGTTACATATGCACTATAATCACCAGCAGTTGTTGGTGTGTAATTATAAATTGATTCAGAAAAAGATTCTGTTGTATCGACCCTTTCACCGTTTCGGTATATTCCAATTAAATAACCTGTGGCTTTATCGCTTGAAACATGAAAAACTACATTTTCACCAACAGCATACAGTGCTTTATCTATTGAAATATTAGACACTGTCGGCGGATTTGGATTCGGATTCGGATAATTCGGTCTCAAATACAACCGAATCGAACCGCCCATGCTTTTCGCAACGCTCTGTGCATTTCTCTCTCCGGCACATCTTCCGCCAGGATAAGTTTTCCCCTGGTTATTACCGCCGGCACAGTACACAGTGCCACCCTCGACCCTTGTTACAATTTCCACGTGCGACCATGAAAAAAACAACAGGTCTCCCGGCTGCGGCGAAGATACTACAACCGCACCTCTTTTTCGCATCTTTTTTTCAAAATCTGCAACCGTTCCACCGTGTGCAACGATTGAATCATCACATCCGGCATTTTCAAGGCAGTCCGCAACATATTCATCACACCATGCCCCATAATCGACCCCAGAATACCCAAAATCAGAACAAGTTCGACCAGCTTGTGATTTCGCTATCGTCGCAACATCCTGTGCAACATTGCCGGTCAGAGTATATCTGCTCTTATCAAAGCCATCCTTTCGACAGCAAATCGCAGAGACTGTCAGTGGATTCATTGACAAAGAACCCAGATATGTTCCAAATAGCACAATGCTGACAAACGCCGCAATCCACCGGACAAACCTTGTTTTCCTGCTTGCTTTCACTGATACCAACTCCTTTGTTTCCAGTCAAATCCATTCTTTGTTTGTTTTTTCTTCCTCGAAATACAACGAATCATGTATTTCTAAAAATATAATACTACGTTTATTGTAAAAAATCAAGTGTTCGTCCGTATTTGTAGTATAATTTTGGTGAAATCAATAAATAGGAGCGAGTGACATTATGCAACATTACCAGCGGATTCGTGACCTCAGAGAAGACCACGATCTGACACAGGAAGCACTTTGCAAAAAGTTATACATGCACAAGACCACCTACACCAATTACGAACAGGGAAAACATTCGGTACCGCTGGACTTTGCCGTCCAGCTGGCGGACTTCTACGGGGTCAGTCTGGACTACATCGCCGGACGCACCAACATTCCCGTCAACCGCTGTACCGTTTCGCTCCACGAAGACGCCGCTGCCGTGCTCCAAAAATACAACGCCCTCACCGAACGCAACAAGGGCAAGCTGGAACAATTCCTCGACACCCTCTATGAACAGCAGGCTCAGCAAAAAGAAGCGCAATCCTCCGGCTGAAATAAATACCGCACAAAAGTCCCCGCACCGTCTGACCGATGCGGGGACTCTTTTGGTCCGCTTATTTTTCCGGTGTCACGCTGCAAACTGTCAGCGTTTCCGCCTGCACAGTAAACCGGATCTCCATGCCGGCAAAGGGGAAGCCGTATACCCGTTCCGGGTCGTGCTGGTAGGACGGGCGGGGATCCTGCGCCAGCAGTTCCGTCAGCGG
>ENA-OPVV01002510-OPVV01002510.1-human-gut-metagenome-genome-assembly--contig:-NODE-2510-length-11026-cov-1.709689_pt1 | contig 11026 bp, 11 predicted proteins | sample MGYA00241500_ERZ501992 | MGnify/ENA primary metagenome ERZ501992 (study PRJEB25962, sample SAMEA2043052) | human gut metagenome | biome: human gut; feature: human-associated habitat; material: faeces...
TCTTCTGGAATTTTAACAAGGAAGCCCGCAAGCACAACAAGGTCTACATTAAGCGAATTAACCTTTTCAAGAAGTGCTTTATTAAATTCATCTCTTGTAGCATAATCCTTAGGTGATACACAATAAGCTGGTATTCCGTTCTCTTTAGCTCTTGTAAGAGCATAAGCATTAGCATTATTACTTATAACAGCAGCAATCTGTGTATTAGTAATTGTCTTGTCCTTTACACCATCAATTATAGCCTGAAGATTAGTTCCACCTCCAGATACCATAACAGCTATTCTTAGCATAAAGTTACTCCCTTCTCACCTGCTTCAATATTACCGATAACATAAGGTGTCTCACCAGCAGCTTTAATAGCTTCCATAGTTGTATCTACGTCCTCAGGGGCTACTGCAAGTACAAGACCAATACCCATATTAAATGTGTTATACATCATATCTTCTTCAATCTCGCCATCTGTCTGTAACATCTTAAAGATTGGGGGAACTTCATAGCTGTCTTTCTTTACAACAGCTCTTACACCATCTGGTAACATTCTTGGAATGTTCTCATAGAAACCGCCACCTGTGATATGGCTGCATCCCTTAACACGAACTCCTGCGTTCTTAATAGACTTCATAGTCTTAACATATATCTTAGTTGGAGCAAGTAAAGCCTCTCCAAGTGTCTTGCCAAGTGAATCGTAATATGTATTAAGTGACTCTTCTGTTATTGTGAATACACTTCTTACAAGTGAAAATCCATTAGAATGAACACCACTTGAAGCAATACCGATAAGTGTATCGCCCGGCTTAATATTCTCACCTGTTATAAGGTCTTTTCTATCAACAACACCTACAGCAAATCCAGCAACATCATATTCATCTACTGGCATAAGTCCTGGGTGTTCTGCTGTTTCACCTCCGATAAGTGCACATTCTGACTGACGGCAGCCCTCTGCTACACCACCTACGATTGTTGCAATCTTTTCTGGATAGTTCTTTCCACATGCAATATAGTCAAGGAAGAAAAGAGGTTCTCCACCTGCACATACAACATCATTAACACACATTGCAACTGCGTCAATACCGATTGTATCGTGCTTATCCATAATAAAAGCAAGCTTAACCTTTGTTCCACAGCCATCTGTTCCTGAAAGAAGAACCGGGTCTTCCATCTGCTTAATCTTCTCAAGTGAAAATGCACCTGAAAATCCACCGATACCACCTAACACTTCCGGTCTGAATGTAGACTTGACCGCATCTTTCATTAATTCAACTGACTTGTAACCTGCTTCGATATCAACACCAGCATTCTTGTAATCCATTGTAATCCTCCATTCTTACGCAGCTTATCTGCGAATAACTATGTATGCTTTATAAGCACCATTTTATAATTTAACGACAATCTGATATTTTAATTACTTTGCGTAATTCTTGTATCCAACTTCCTGAAGTCTTGCATCTTTAGCCTGAACACTTTCCTTTAATTCCTTAGTATAATTCTTAAGCCTTTCAAGAAGCTGTTCATCTGATGTCGCAAGAATCTTAGCTGCAAGAATACCTGCATTAGCACCACCATTAATAGCAACTGTTGCAACAGGAATTCCTGTTGGCATCTGTACTATTGAATATAACGAATCTCTACCACCTAAAGAAGTTGTGTGCATTGGAATACCAATAACTGGCATAGGGAATATTGCCGCACACATTCCTGGCAGATGTGCTGCCATTCCTGCTCCTGCAATGATAACCTTGAATCCTTTCTGTTCTGCTGTCTTCGCATATTCAAAGAATACATCTGGTTCTCTGTGAGCAGAGATAATTGTCATCTCATATGAGATACCTAACTTGTCTAATATGTCTGCTGCCTTTGCCATAACAGGCATATCAGAATCACTACCCATAACTATTCCTACTAAAGCCATGTTTAACTTCCTCCATTCTGATAGAAATACAACTATCATCTTAAAATAATATTAAATCACTTATAATTTCATATTATCTGATAAATCATCCATCTGGATAATTAAACAGATAATATAATACAATACCTATAATATTCTACTTTGTTTTAGATATATCGTCAAGGAATTTAACATAAACCGTGTTATTGAACAAATGTCTGTTTTAATCTTCAAACGGTTCGTTAAGCATATCAGTTCCTGAAAGCACAAATCTTCCATTTTCTATTATGCTTGTTTCTTTTCCTGAATAGTCTACAACTGATATTCTTCCAATTTCATCATATGGAATTGTAATATCTGTATGACAATTGTAATATGCCTTGTCAGGCTCACTCTTTCTTAATAAAGACACCTCATTATCCCTTGAGATTATCTCCTTGCCATCAGGATTGAACACTGCAACATCCTCTGACCTTGAATAGCACGTATCACCAAGTGCAAAATGTGGTCCCATTTTCTCAACAATAAGAATTGGAAGTAGATACACAATATCATATCTGTTCGCTGACACATATGCTGTAGTATTAGTTCCTATTGCAAATTCACCGATTGGAAGTGTATTGTGGTTAAACAGGACATTTTCTTTAAATAAATCCTTGCAACGCTTCTCCTCATAATTATCACACATATAATCCGTGACAAAACCATCTTTAAAATGCACCTTAAGGTTCTTGAAATTAATGTCGTTAAGATATACCTTGCTTACATTAAGCACGCCCTCTGTTCCCTTAAGGACTGGCGATGTAAATACTTCACCAAGCGGTATATTAACATCTGCAAGGCAGTTCTCAAATACTGTCTGCTTACTGCCATCATTAACCTTCATTATAGATACTTTCATATCCGTTTCATTGCCGTTACAGCCTTTGACCCTGACATACTCTGCTGTATCAAGCACATCTATAATTCTCTGCTGGACAACCTTGTACTTGTCATAATCAAGAGTATTTATCTTGACAATCTCATCAAAAATCTCAGTGAACTTGTCGCCTGCCTCTGGTGATGGATAAGCTATTATAGTAAAGCTTCTCTCCTCGCCTTTAATATATGAATTAACTATAGCTCCTGATTCATTATTATATTTGACTATAAGCTTCTGCTGTTTATCATCAAGATGATAACATTCTTTAGCATCATCTGGCTCAAATGGCTTCTCACCAAATACTTCCATAACAGCAGGACCGCCGTGTACATCGGCAAGCTCTTTATGCTTTTCATACGCATTTTTTAATGCACCAAGCTTTCTCTCAACAAAATCTCCGTCAAGATATAGTGCATTATCAAATCTATGGTCAAATTCCATCTGTTTATTAGGACTTGCGCCATAATAGCCTATCTTAATATGCATACGCTTGTTAATTGAATTAACTGCCGCCCTGTATATAGTAGGCTTAAGCCCCATTGCCTCAAACTGCTTTATCTCTTCTCTTACAAGTCTTTCAAAGCCTACGCAGTATCTGATATTGACAGTCTGCTTCTTCTCTAACGGCTTATTGCCAAGAATAAATCCCTTTCGGTATCCTTCTGTAAATGTTGCCGCCATATCTTTTATCTGCTGTTCAGATAATGAGTTCAAATGCTGTGCCATTTTAATTTCATTATCAGTAATATATTCCCCATATCTGTACAGATATCTTAAATCATTCAAATCGCTGTCCATAATAATTCTTACAGCAAAATCCAGTGATGGGTCTATAAGTTCCCTTATCCTGTATTCAATATGGTCATCACTGTAATCACTTACATACCAGTAGACTGCTTCCTTAAGATGCTTATAATCAGCCTCTGTATTATCAGCCGCACAGTCCTTAACTATGCAGTAAAGCTCAATAAACAGCTCAATAAGTGCTGTTGCATCTGCTAATCTTCGCTCATACATATATACAATCAGACCCCTGATTTCCATATATACCATTGAGAATAATCTTCCGCACTGCTCTCCAAAGCACCTAACACTAACTCTTGGATTAGCATAACTTGTATTATAGGCTTCTCCTGTCACATCTTTATATAAAGCCCTGTTATATTCGCCAAGCTCCTCTAATGAAGCGTTATCAAATGCTTTGCCAGCTATATCATTCTTGAGCTTATCCATAAGCAGTATAAACGCCGATACATTTTTAAAATAATCAGCATAACTGCCAGCACCATAATCTGACAGCTCATCATCTTTATTAATCTCTGATATTCTTTCTATTGCAAGCGAATATCTTTCTTCTATATTATCATCAAACATATTAATCTCCATTTCTATAATAAATATATATATATTAATATCCATTACTATATATATAACAATCCTATTATTTTACATTGTCACACAACAAATGTACTAATCTCTAATACTGCACAACTATTATATTATTCTTTATTGTTACACAAAAATATATTAGCAATTACACTATACCCATAAGGAATACCGCTGCCATAAATACTGCGAGTATTCCACATAACAGTGAGCCCACCTTTGATAAAGTATAGAATTTATCATCTTCCTTAAAGCTAAGAAGCCCGATTACTGAACCTATTATTGAAAATAACAGACTTAACAGTCCAAGACTTCCTACCTTTAAACCTGCATATCCTTCAGCTTTGTAGGATAAATACACGCCATATATTAAGGAAGCCAATGCAAGCAGACCCATTATGGTAGATATTATTCCACCAAGCGACTGCCTTTTATCCGAAAACTTGTATTTATTAAATAATTTCACGCTTAATCCTCTCTTCTAATAATTTTGTACCAGACTGCATATATGATGTATCCTGTCAGTCCTCCCAGACAATTTAATATCAAATCATCTACATCGCAGCTTCCAACCATAGTTATAAGCTGTGTAAGCTCTATTGCCAAAGAAAGACTAAATGAATATAAAGTTGTTGCTATTAATTTAATTCTTCTGTGAGATAGCACTGGAAGAAATATTCCAAAAGGAATAAACGCAACAACATTTCCTATAATATTAAGTCTTGCTATTCTTCCAAGTGAATCATTATCTAATATATATTTCCAGAACCTTTTTATTTCTTTAAAAGGTTCCAGATTGTATATATGTCTTGTCTGCGATGTCCTTCCCATTGACTCAGCAAAGAATACAACGTATATAAGCAGACACATATATATAACAAAAATTATCCATTTCATAACATTATGAAACTTCTGCTTATTCATAATCTCTCTCCACACAATATAATATGCCTGACATACCATTGCAACACTCCGTTAAAGCATTGCAATAATATATCAGGCAGTATATACATTTAAAATAATATATCTGATTTATGTGCAAGAAGTCTTGCTCCATTAACTATCATCATAACACCAGCGCCAATACCAAAAGCGATTGTTACAATTCCAAACACAAGATTTGATACGCCAACTGACTTCATTTTTTTATATAATTTTTCTTCCACAACAATCCTCCATTCCTGCTGGCTTGATAAACCAAACTGACTAATTAATTACGCACCCCATACTGTTCATAATAAGTATCTATGGCTGCCTTTAACTTATCGTCAATGACAACTCTGCCTTCACATTCTTTATTATAAAGATGTTCTACAACGTCTGCCATTGAAACAATTGCACTTGTCTCAAAGCCATATCTTTCCTTAATCTCATCTAACGCGCTCACCTTGCCGCCAAGACCTACTTCCATACGGTTAAGTGATACCATAAGACCGATAATTGTAACATCAGCTGCTCCTCTTACCTTAGGAACTGTCTCTTCCATTGACTTACCTGATGTTGTAACATCTTCTATCATAATAACTCTGTCGCCATCTTTTAACTTGCTTCCAAGGAAACTTCCCTTATCTGCACCATGGTCCTTCTCTTCCTTACGGTCTGAACAATAACGCACTTCCTTACCATAAAGCTTAGCATAAGCAACGGCTGTAACTACGCTGATTGGAATTCCCTTATATGCTGGTCCAAAAAGCACATCAAAATCATCACCATATGTCTCGTGAATTGCCTTAGCATAATACTCGCCAAGACGCATAAGCTGTGTACCTGTTACATATGCACCTGCATTCATAAAAAATGGGGACTTTCTTCCACTCTTTAATGTGAAATCTCCAAACTTTAACACATCACTCTCAACCATAAAATCTATAAATTCCTGCTTGTATGCTTCCATTGTATCTAAAACCTCCTGTATATGCGGCTTCGCACTGTTATTGTTATATTGGGTCTATTCTAACATAAAACTTTATTGGTTTCAATGTGTATTTGCATTATCAACAGGCTCTGCGTTGCTTAGTGAAAATTATTTTAAATCTGTAAAATATTACAGACCATTTGTTTGTTTTGTGTTATAATATTTATAATCATTTCAAACTAAAAAATCCATGCATTTGCATAATTACAAATGCATGGATTACATTCATCTTAGCTTCAGAGAATAATAAAGTTCTATGTATAAAGTTCTATTTCGATTTATTCACAATCGTTTCTTTTACTTTTTACTGTTAATCCTGTCATTATTGTTAAAGCTGACATAAGCAATATCAACCAAAGTCTTATGTCTGTTGTATCTCCTGTCTTTAAGGAGTCATTTTATTCAATATTTTTTCATATAGTAGGCGATTTTTTTGGTTACTTACTTATAAATTTATTCATTCAATTTAATACGAAAAATGATAACAGACGGCGAATTCTTCAACCTTTTTTTCTTTTATCAAGAATATTATACGATATATTTGCAGTCAATTCTTACTCATATATTATAGAACTCTTAACTTGTGCACAAATCCTTATATGTTGTGATAAAAAAATATATAACCGTTTACTTGTACTTATACAATACTATACATACAGCTATTTATCTTCTATTATAATAATTTGTATCCGTATAGTTGTATTAAGGGATATTCAACAATTATATAATAACAAACTTTATATTGATTACAATACACTTTCAAGTATTATCATTTCTTATATCATAGCCTATATATATTTTAATACTAAAAAAATCAAATTATTAAACACAGCAAAACCCTACATATTTCTATATGATTTTATATCAATTGCAACTATCATCACTTTATCAATAGCACCTATTCTCACTGAACCAACAATACTTAATTCACAGATGCTTATTCCTATGTTTTTTATATTAATCGCACTAATAATCATATTTTGTCTTACTACTTATAGTAGAATCGCAATTACTCTTGAAGAAAATGCTATGAATAAAATTCAAATTGAAAAAGCTGCTATGGAATCTGAATATAATTCTCAGATTGACGATAAATTACAACAGCTCCACACATTAAGACACGATATGAAAAATCACCTTCTTATTATTGACAGTTTGTCTGCTGATGGTAAAAATAAACAAATTCACAATTATATACATAAGATAACTGATGAACTTAAACAGACTCAGGCTATATCTTCCACTTCATCTACCATATCAGCACTTCTTAACTCTAAAAAGCTCATATGTGATGATAATAAAATAGCATTTGATACACAGTTAGATTTTAACAACATCTATATAAATGACTTTACTCTCATAACAGTGCTTGGAAATATATTAGATAATGCTATAACTGCCGCTTCAAAACTCGATAACGGATATATTAATCTTGCTATTAAACAGGCAGATACATATCTGGCAATACATTGTGAAAATAATCACCACGAAAAAATCAAAAAAAGAGAAGGTCGCTTTATCTCAAGCAAACCTTCTTCTGTCTCTAAGGCTAATCCTTTGCACGGATTAGGTCTTATTAGTGTTACGAATAATGTTAATAAATACGGTGGCACAATTGATATTAACTACAATGATACTACCTTCATTGTTGATATACTTATTCCTAATTACAGATAATAGTATTTAATTATTATCTGTAATTAACAATAGTGTTATCTCTACATTTTTCTTTCTTCAAGCAGCTTTCTTATTTTACTCATATGCCTATTCTTCACTTCTTTATAATGACTTCTGCTTAGTGGCACTTCAACGCCATCCCCAAGACATACCACATTTTCTTTAACTTCTTTTATTGCATCAAAATTGACTATATACCCTTGATGCACATATATAAATATATTTTGATCTAACTTACTACAAATCTTCTTTAATGTTTCATAACACGTTATCTCTGCATCTGTACAATGTAAAACGCATTTATTTCTTCGTTTTTCAATATACTGTATAGTCCTTACGTCTACTATTCGGGTATTTCTCGAAACAGGAACCTCTATGTATCGTTCCTCTGCTTCCTTATAATCAAATGTATATTGCACCAATACAACAGCTCTTGACAGCACTCTTTTCAATTCAGCATATGCAACTGGTTCAACACCATAAGCTTGTATTGCGTATTTATCAAAACTCGTCACAAAACATATTATTACATCTTGTGTAATTTTACGTATCTGCCTTGCCATATCTACTCCATTAATTTCTGGCATTTCAACATCAAGAAATATAATATCATACTTTAAATCATCATTTTCTATATCCTTCAACAATGCCATTCCTGAATTATATGATGTTATATTAATATTTATTTCAGATTCTTCCGAATATACATCTATATATTTAACAATTCTGTCTATATGCACTTGTTCATCATCACATACTGCTATCTCTACTGTTTTCATACTAATCCTCATTTCTTTATTCATAAATAAAATGTATCACAATGACTATACACTTTCAATTGAGATGTGTTATTTGGTATTTAATCAGTGCTATTCAGAATAAATTCTGTATCTAAACACCCATATGATAAATATTATCGCTTTGAGTTATTGACTTCTAATCTACGTTAGTTTATTCTAACTCTTGTGTATAAATCATGTGGACTCCTTTCATTATGTGTTTACAGCAATCTTAATCTGTTACATTAAGATATGGTTGTCAGCACATTTTCAGGTACTGCTGATGCCTGAAAGAAGTCCACTTAACTAATGTAATTCAGTCTTATATTGAATATAGGCTGGATCAGAATGGAGGAATTATGTCATATTTAGAAATCGAAAAAGTAATAGGACGAGAAATTCTTGATTCAAGAGGTAACCCAACTGTAGAAGCAGAAGTTTATCTTATTGATGGTACTGTTGGTCGTGGTACTGCTCCATCTGGTGCTTCAACTGGTGAATTTGAGGCTCTTGAGTTAAGGGATGGTGATAAGTCAAGATATTTAGGCAAAGGAGTTACAAAGGCTGTTGATAATATTAATACAATTATCAATGATACACTTGCAGGTCTTGATGCGTCTGATATATATGCTGTTGATGCTGCTATGATAAAGGCTGACGGAACTAAGGATAAATCTAAGCTTGGTGCTAATGCAATACTTGCTGTATCAATCGCCTGCTGTAGAGCTGCACGCATTGCTCTTGATATTCCTCTTTATAAATTCTTAGGTGGAATTTCAGGCAACAGACTTCCAGTTCCTATGATGAACATTATTAATGGTGGCTGTCACGCTTTATCATCTGGACTTGATGTTCAGGAATTTATGATTATGCCTGTTGGCGCACCTTCATTTAAAGAATGTTTAAGATGGTGCTCAGAAGTATTCCACGCACTTGCTTCTATATTAAAGGAACGCGGACTTGCAACTTCTGTTGGTGATGAAGGTGGTTTTGCTCCTGCATTAAAGTCTGATGAAGAAGCTATCGAAACTATTCTTGAAGCCGTTAAGAAGGCTGGATATGAACCAGGCAAAGATTTCAGGATTGCTATGGATGCAGCTTCTTCTGAATGGAAATCGGAAAAAGGAATTGGTTATTATAAGCAGCCAAAATCCGGTAAAGAATTTACTTCGGATGAGCTGATTGCACATTGGGAATCTCTCATTGACAAGTATCCGATTATTTCTATTGAAGATGGTTTGGATGAGGAAGATTGGGAAGGCTGGAAGAAGATGACTGAGAAGATTGGTCATAAAGTTCAGCTTGTAGGAGATGACCTTTTTGTTACAAATACAGAGAGACTTTCCAAGGGTATTAAAATGGGGGCAGGTAACTCCATTTTGATCAAATTAAACCAGATTGGTTCGGTGTCAGAAACATTGGAGGCTATTAAGATGGCGCACAATGCAGGATATACAGCCATTTCTTCCCACCGTTCCGGTGAGACAGCGGACACAACTATTGCAGACCTTGCGGTAGCGCTGAATACATGTCAGATTAAGACAGGTGCTCCTTCGAGATCCGAGCGTGTAGCAAAATACAACCAGCTTCTCCGCATTGAGGAAGAGTTAGGTGCCAGTGCAGTGTACCCGGGTATGGATGCATTTCATGTAGGTAAATAATAGAATTAAAAACAGACGATGAAAAGATTTCCGGTGCATGAATATGTGTGTGCCGGAAATTTTTTATATGTTGAAATTGAAAAGAAGGGCGGACGGTTTTGGCGCGAAGCTCGACGCAGGATATTGCGAAAACCATATTTTGGTGATATGATTATTGCAGTGTTGTGATTGGAATGTAGAGGAGGTTGAATTTGTGGTACAGAGTAAAGAAATAAAAAACGCCAGTGAATTGGAGTTTGCTATATTTTGCATAGAAAATGTAGCGGCAAAACTGGGGGTGAATGCAGAGCGTATCTATCGGGCATTTACTGAAAAAAGCGATATTCTCAATAGCTATATTGTGCCGGAATACGAGGTGCTGCATACTCAAAGCCGCGAATATATTGTAGACGACCTTCTTGAGGTGATGAAAGAAAGGGGGGTGGAAGTATGATTCTCTATCATGGTTCCTCTTTAGAGGTTGTGAAACCGGACTTGAGTCATTCCCGTGCTAATGTGGATTTTGGGCGTGGTTTTTATGTCACGCCATTGTATGAGCAGGCAGTGAAATGGTGTGGCAAGTTTAAACGACGTGGAAAAGATGGTGTTATTTCTTGCTATGAATATGATGAAAGCAGGGAAAATGAACTGAAAATATTAAAATTTGAATCTTATAACGAAGAATGGCTAGACTTTATTTTGAATTGTCGTACAGGAAAAGATTCAACAGATTATGACATTGTTGTGGGCGGTGTTGCTAATGATAAGGTATTTAATACCGTGGAGCTGTTCTTTGACGGACTGATTGATAAAACGGAA
>ENA-OPVV01002515-OPVV01002515.1-human-gut-metagenome-genome-assembly--contig:-NODE-2515-length-11006-cov-1.632819_pt1 | contig 11006 bp, 8 predicted proteins | sample MGYA00241500_ERZ501992 | MGnify/ENA primary metagenome ERZ501992 (study PRJEB25962, sample SAMEA2043052) | human gut metagenome | biome: human gut; feature: human-associated habitat; material: faeces...
CGTCACAGTCGTAGCCAATGGCATCGATGATCTCGGCACTGTTCTCACAGGGGGCATAACCTGCCTGTGTGCAGAACAGTCTGCCCTTGCCGTGGGTGTAGTTCGTCACAGCGGTATAATAGTCCTGCAATCCAGCCACAGGCGCTTTTCCCCGCAGCACAGCGGTATCGCCCTTGGTCTCCGGCGGCTGGAATGTTCCGCCGCACTGCTGGATGTCTGCCATCGCCCTGCCCACACAGTCCTGCGGCACTTCCAAAGTATAGGCGTACCACGGCTCCAGCAGGACGCTCTCCGCTTTCCGCAGACCGTTCCGGACGGCACGATAGGTCGCCTGCCGGAAATCTCCGCCCTCGGTGTGCTTCACGTGGGCTTTTCCGGCACGGAGGGTGATCCGCATGTCCGTAATGGGCGAACCGGTGAGCACACCCACATGAATCTTCTCCACCAGATGAGTGAGCACCAAATTCTGCCAGTTCTTATCCAGCGTGTCCTCCCGACAGTCGGCGGCAAACTGCAACCCGCTGCCTTGGGGAAGCGGTTCCAGAAGCAGATGCACCTCGGCATAGTGGCGCAGCGGCTCGTAATGCCCCACACCCTCCACCGGACGGCGAATGGTCTCCCGATAGGCGATTCTCCCGCTGCCGAATGTCACGGACAGGTCGAACCGCTGGGCGATGCGCTGTTCCAGAATCTCTTTCTGCACGGCACCCATGAGCTGCACCTGTACCTCCTGAAGCGACTCGTTCCAGACAAGGTGCAGGGACGGTTCTTCCTCCTCCAGCGGAAGCAGCTTTTGCAGCGCTGCGTGGAGATTGGTGCCCGCCGGAAACTGGAGGGCATAGCTCATGACCGGCTCCAATACAGGACGGGTGCTGTTTTCCGATGCACCCAGTCCCTGTCCGCAGAACGTCCGGCTCAGCCCCGTGACTGTGCAGACTGCACCAGCCGGAATAGTTTCCACCGTCTGGAATTTTATGCCGGAGTAGCAGCGAATCTGGCTGACTTTCTCCGTACAGACTGTGCCGGACTCCGTGGTGTAGGAGATGGCATCCCGCACATGAAGCGCACCGCCGGTGATTTTCAGATGCGTCAGGCGGCTGCCCTTCTCGTCCGAGGAGATCTTGAACACCTGCGCCGCAAACGCATCCCCGTAGGAGGGGGGCGTGGTGTAGCATTCCAAGCCCTGCAAAAATTCCGTCACGCCCTCCAGCTTCAGCGCCGAGCCAAAGTAACAGGGGAACAGTTTCCGTCTGGCAATGCTCCGGCGGAGCGCATCGGTGCTGATTTCACCGCTCTCCAGAAATTCCTCCATGAGCGGTTCTTCGCACATGGCGGCTGCCTCCAGAAATGCCGGATCTGTCACGTCGGAAAAATCCAGACATCCCTCCCCCAGACGGGACTGCAGCTCCGCCAGCACCTGCTCCCGCTCTGCGCCGTTCAAGTCCATCTTGTTGACAAACAGAAAGACCGGCACCTTGTAATGTTCCAACAGCTTCCACAGGGTTTCTGTATGGCTCTGCACGCCGTCCGTCCCGCTGATGACCAGCACCGCAGCGTCCAGCACCTGCATAACACGCTCCGTTTCCGCAGAAAAGTCCACGTGTCCCGGCGTATCCAGCAGTGTGATCTCCGTATCTCCCAAGCGCATCTGCGCCTGATGCGAGAAGATCGTGATGCCGCGTGCCCGCTCCATGGCGTCGGAATCCAGAAATGCGTCACCGTGATCTACTCGTCCCAGCTTCCGAATCTCTCCTGCCTTGTAGAGCATTGCCTCCGCCAGCGTGGTTTTTCCTGAGTCCACGTGCGCTGTGATTCCCATAACCAGATGATGCAAACCATTCCCTCCTTTCGTCAAAAAAATCGGAATACTTTTTATTATAGCACAGGACCGATTCTTTTGCAAGTCTTTTTTCTCTTTCTATCATTTTGTAAGAAACATTATAACACAATCGATTCGCTGTGTCAAGAGCAGAATACAACAAACACCGCACCGGTTCAAAAATCCAAACCGATGCGGTGTCTTTTTTTGATGTTCTTACTTTAGTGATTTGACCATGGTCACATGGGGACAAAACTCGTCCATGTGGTAGTCCTCTGTCAGGGCGTAGCCCAGCTTCTGATAGAAACCAGATTTGTCGCACTGCGCCGAAAGGGAGAAACGGGATGCACCGCATGTTTTCGCCTGCTTTTCCAGTGCGGAAACCAGCAGCTTCCCGATGTGCTTCCCACGATACGCCGGAATCACGGCGATGCGTCCGAGGGTATATTCCCCCTCCGCCTCCGAGTACATCCGGCCGGCAGCGATGGGCGTTTCGCCGTCCCGCACCAGCACGTGCCATGCACATCCGTTCTCGTCCCAGCGGTCAAACTCGTTTTGAAAGCCCTGTTCCTCCACGAACACTTTGATGCGGACGGCTGCGCCCTCCGGCGAGAGTGTCTGAGAACATTGTATTGTGTACGCCATACTCAGAGCACCTTGGACAGGAATTCCTGCAGACGGGGATTCTTCGGATTGGAGAAAAACTCCTGCGGTGCGTTCTCCTCCATGATTTTTCCGCCGTCCATGAACATGACACGGGATGCCACCTCCCGGGCAAAGCCCATTTCGTGGGTAACTACCACCATGGTCATGCCCTCCGAAGCCAGCTCCCGCATCAGCTCCAGTACCTCACCGACCATCTCCGGATCCAGTGCAGAGGTCGGCTCGTCAAAGAGCATCACGTCCGGATTCATCACCAGCGCACGGGCAATAGCGATTCGCTGTTTCTGTCCGCCGGAAAGCTGGTTGGGATACTGCTCCGCCTTGTCCGAGAGTCCCACCTTTTTCAGCAGGCGTTCTGCCGTTTCGTTTGCCTGCTGCTGGTTCATCAGACCCAGCTTCACCGGTGCAAGAGTGATGTTCTTCCGGATGGTCAGATGGGGAAACAGGTGAAAATGCTGAAACACCATGCCCATTTTTTCCCGCACCGCATAGAGCTGTTTGTCCGGCATTCTGGTCAGATCCTGTCCCTCGAACAGAATCTGTCCGGAAGTAGGCTGTTCCAGACGGTTCAGACAGCGCAGAAAGGTGCTCTTGCCAGAACCGGACGGCCCGATGATGACGACCTTTTCACCCTTTTCAATGGTCGTTGTGATGCCCTTCAGAATGTGCAGGTCGCCGAAGGACTTCTCCAGATTTTTAACCTCGATCACTTTTTGCCAATCTCCTTTCCAGCTTCGATACCAGCGAACTCAGGATCATTACCATCACCAGATAGATCACCGCCACCGCAATCAACGGCAGAAACGCCTCATAGGTCTGGCTTCGGATGATATCGCCGCCCTTGGTCAGGTCGGTCAGCGCAATGTAGCCGGCGACGGAGGTTTCCTTCAGCAGAACAATACACTCGTTGGCAAGTGCCGGCAGGATGTTCTTAAACGCCTGCGGCAGGATAATCGAGATCATGGTCTTGGGATAGTTCATTCCCAGACTTGCGCCTGCCTCGAACTGTCCGTTGTCAATGGACATGATGCCGGAGCGGACGATCTCCGCCACATATGCGGCAGAGTTCAGACCGAACGCAAGAACGGCAACAAAAGTTTTTCCCACATTGACAGAGGCAAAGATAACGAAATAGATGATCAGGAGCTGGACTACCACGGGGGTGCCGCGAATGATAGTCAGATAGATGCGTGCCAGCACATTCAGGAAGCCCAGTTTGCCGGTCTTGTCGTGAGTGGAACGGACAATGGCGATGAGAAAGCCCAGCACCATACCCAGAATCACAGCAAACAGCGTGATCAAAAGCGTTGTTCCGAGACCGTGCACCAGATACATCCACCGATCGCCATCAATAAACGTCGAGTGAAATTTCTCCACAAAATTCAAAGCTGCTGCCTCCCGTTAGTCTTTCCGGACAATGATGACCTGTGTTGCAGTCGCATAGCCCTGTGTAAAGGAGACATTCTTTTCCCGATCCGGTGTTACCGTCATGCCGGCAACGCCAACGTCTGCCTTGCCGGACTGAACTGCAGCGATGATAGAATCGAACTCCATGTTCTCCACTTCCAGCTCCATGCCGATGACATCGCAGACTGCCTGCATCATATCCACATCAATGCCGACAACCTTGTCGCCGTCCATGCTCTCATACGGCGGGAACTCTGCGTTGGTTGCCATGACCAGCTTGCCGTTCCGCTCCACGCTGTCGTCCGGCGTGTAGGAAACCTGATCGGCATTGTCACCAATCCAGTGACCGACGATTTCGTCCAGCGTGCCGTCTTCCTTCAGCTGTGTCAGCGCATCGTCCAGCTTCTGTCCCAGTTCGTCGTTGCCCTTCTTGTAGGCAATGGCGTATTCCTCTTCTACGAACGGGTCGTCCAGAATCTTCAGGGTGTCGTTCTTCTCCACGAATACCTTTGCCGGTTCGCTGTCGATGATGACGGCATCCAGCTTGCCTTGCTTCAGCGCCTGTACTGCATCTGCGCCCTTGTTATACGGCTCTACCTTGGCATCCTCCACATCGCCGGCGTAGATATAGCCGGTGGTGCCCAGCTGTGCGCCAATGGTCTTTCCCACCAGATCGTCTGCGCTGAATACGGTGTTGGGCTTTGTGCCACAGCCTGTCAGCGATGCCGCCAGCATCATTCCTGCCGCCAAAATTGCAATTCCCTTTTTCATACAAAATCATTCCTTTCAAAATTGTATCTGCGATGGATACTCAAATCAGTTTCTATTATAATAGAAAACGGCGAAAAATACAAGAGCTTTTTTCGCCTGTCGCATATTTTTTACTTTTCCTATGGGATTTTCCACAGCAAAGGTTTTCTTTTCAAAGAAATTCCCGCAAATTCTTTATAAAAAGAGGAACAGCACCTCTGTTTTCTTTTTTCTGCAAAAGATCTCCAATTTTCCATCCAGCGCTCCGCTGATAAAAAGACATGCGGAACGTGGATAATTTTTGTGGAAAAGTGCCTTTGACAATTTGACGGAAACGTGGTATCATCGTAGGAAAGATGTGTAGCTTTGTTGCGTAAGTCCAATCAAAGCTGCACATCTTTTTTATTTTGTCAGAAAAAAGAGAGGAGAAAGACAATGGAACAAGTAAAACAACCGGACAAAATGGAGGTCATGCCTGTCAAACGGCTGATGCTGTCCATGGGCATTCCCATGGTGCTCTCCATGGTGTTGCAGGCTGTGTATAACATCGTGGACAGCGCCTTTGTGTCCAACATGAAAGAAAACGGTGAGGCTGCGCTGAATGCGCTCACTCTCGCCTTTCCGCTGCAAATGCTGATGGTGGCAGTGGGCATCGGCACCGGTGTCGGGGCAAACGCCCTGCTGTCCAAGAGTCTGGGGCAGGGCGATCGGGAACGTGCCAGCCGTGTTGCCGGAAACGCCTGCTTTCTGGCGCTGGTCATCACCGCCGTTTTTGTGCTGTTCGGCATCTTCGGTGTCCGCCCCTACACCAACTCGCAAACCTCGAATCCGCAGATCGCCGAGATGACCGTAGACTACCTGCGCATCTGCTGCGTCGGCTCTTTCGGGATCCTATTCTTCTCCATCTACGAGAAGCTGCTTCAGGCAACCGGAAATTCCCTGTACTCCACCATTGCCCAGATCGCCGGCGCCGTCATCAACATGGTTCTGGATCCCGTTCTGATCTACGGCTGGCTCGGCTGTCCTGCGCTGGGGGTGCGGGGTGCTGCCGTCGCCACCGTTCTGGGACAGGTCGCATCCTTCGCACTGGCGCTCTTCTTCCACCTGCGAGTAAACCGGAGCATCTCCAACCGGTTCTCCTACTGGAGGCCCTCCGGCAGAACCATCCGTGCGATCTATGCCATCGGGCTGCCTGCCATTGTGGCGCAGGCGCTCATGTCCGTCATGACCTACGGGCTGAATCTGATTCTGGGCGACATCAGCGAATCGATGGTGACCGCCTACGGACTGTACTATAAAGTGCAGCAGTTCGTCCTCTTCGCCGCTTTCGGGCTGCGGGATGCCATGACTCCCATCATCTCTTTCAGCCACGGCAAACAGAACCGCAGCCGCATTCAGGAGGGCATCCGCTGGGGCATGTGCTTCACGCTTCTGGTCATGCTCGTGGGCTTCCTGCTGCTGGAGCTTTTGGCAGCGCCGTTTTCCGCCATGTTCGGGCTGTCCGGCGAAACCCGTGGGCTTTGCATCAGCGCCATGCGCATCATCTCCACCAGCTTCGTCTTTGCCGGCGCAAACATCGCATTTCAAGGCATCTTCCAGGCGCTGGACGGCGGACTGGAATCGCTGATCGTCTCCCTGTGCCGTCAGGCGATTTTCGTCTTTCCCTTTGCGCTTGCCTTTGCAGCGCTGGCAAAAGCCAATGCCGACATCTGCTGGACTGTGTGGCTGACGTTTCCCATTGCAGAGATACTCTCCGCCGTTGTCGCCTGTCTGCTATTCCGGCGCATCTTCCGAAAACGTGTCAGCGTTCTGACTGAATAACGCAAACCGGCGCAGTCTTCCGTGTCAAACGGAGCACTGCGCCGGTTCTTTTTCACGGTTCTTCGTCCGCACCGATGGACAGCCCAAGCAGCTGGGTCGCCTGTGTTTCCTCCAATCGTTCCACATCCCGCAGCCTCCGCTGGATGGCGCTGGAGCGTGTGCCGATGAGGGTGTCCAGATGTTTTTCTGCGCCTTGCAGACTCTTCTGCGCCTTTTGCAGCACCTCGCTGAACTTGTCGAACTCTGTCTTGACAGCGCCTAGAATCCGCCACACCTCATCGCTCCGCTTCTGGATGGCGAGTGTCTGGAAGCCCATTTGCAGGGCATTGAGAATGGCAGCCATGGTGGAGGGGCCAGCCACGTTGATGTGGTACTCCCGCTGGAGCCGTTCCACCAGATCAGCGCTGTTGACCACCTCGGCGTACAGTCCCTCGAAGGGCAGGAACAGAATGGCGAAATTGGTGGTATAGGGCGGTTCGATGTACTTGTCCCGGATGTCCTTGGCACAGCCCCGAATGACCTGCTCCAGCTGCTTCTTGGCAGCATCGATCCGCTCCCGGCTGCCGGTCTCATAGGCATCCTGCAGGGCAGCGAATGTGTCGCCGGGGAACTTGGAGTCAATGGGCAGGTAGACACACCGCTCGCCGTCGCCGGGCAGCCGGATGGCAAATTCCACGTGCTCCCGACTGCCGGGAATGGTGGGGATCTCCGTTTCGTACTGCTCCGGCGAGAGAATCTCCTGTAGGATCGCACCCAGCTGGATCTCCCCCAGAATGCCCCGTGTCTTGACGTTGGACAGCACCTTTTTCAGGTCGCCCACGCCGGAGGCAAGGGACTGCATCTCGCCGAGTCCCTTGTACACGTCCTCCAATTGTTTGCTGACCCGCTGAAAAGAACGGCTGAGGTTGTCCTCCAGCGTTTTGGAGAGCTTCTCGTCCACCGTTCCGCGAATTTCGTCCAGACTCGTCTTTTGCTGAGCCTGCATGGTCTGAAGCTGTTGGAAGACGGTCTGCTGAATCTGCCCCATGCCCTGTGCGTGGGTACTCTCCAGCGTTTTCAGACGGGTCTCGAACTGCTGGAGCTGTGTCCGCATACTCTGCACCATCTCCTGCAGGGTCTGCTGCTGGAACTGTCCCGTCTTTTCCAGCTCCGTCTGCAGCTGCTGGCTCAGCTGCTGCACACTGCGCTGAAGCTGTTCCTGTGCCGCACGGGCGCTGGTATTCTGTCCCTCCTGCATCTCGCTCAGCTGCATCCGCACACTGCTGCGCAGCTGTTCCTGCCGCTGTCCCAGATTCTGTTCCAGAGATTGCAGACGCTGTTCAAACTGCTGGAGCTGCCGCATCATCCCCTGCTGGGTCTGCGTCAGAAGCTGGGTCTGGCTCTCGCCCACCTGCTGCTGATGGCGGGCGAGCATGTCTCCCATGCTGCTCAGTGCCGCCTGCATCTGTGCCAGCTGTTCCTGCTGTGCGGTGCGCAGATGCTGTTCCAGCAGCCGGTCTGTCTGCCCCGCCGAAGCGCCGTTTTTCCGGCACTGGAGCAGGAGAAGCACCAGCAGCACCAGTGCCGCCAGAATTCCGATCAAAATCACGTATTGCATGTGTCTCGTTCCTTTCTGAAATGTTTGAGATACTTTTATTATACGAATGGAGCGCAGAAAAGTCAAGTGAATCCGGTGTGCCATTCCCCGACAAGACAGCAAAGCTCCGCAAAATTGCAGCACCATTTTCCACAAAGCCGGCGAAGGATTGCTAAAATCCAATAAAAAGTGTGAGAGCCCGATGTTTTTTCCAAAAATAGTTGCAATCTCGCAGGCGGTGTGTTATAATAGAATGTATGGCTAGAACGCCATGCATTCATGAATGTTTTCCGCAGTGCCAAAGACGTGCGCACAAGAGTTTTCGGCACCGGCGGAATCCAATCCATACCAAGACGGTGCCTCCCGTTTCCGCAGGGAAATCAGGAGGGTAAAAGGGAAACCGGTGCAAATCCGGTACGATCTCGTCACTGTGATGGAGGAGCACGCTGCAAATGCATTTGAGAAGCTGTCTTCACAAGACACGTTCTGAGAATGCGGTCACTGTTTGCGAATCAAACGGGAAGGCTGCGGCGCTGCGGGGAGTCCTGAGTCAGGAAACCTGCCGTCTTTGGAGTACAGGAATCTCAGAATTCCAGATCACGAGGCATTGATCGTACTGTAAACATAGACATTTGTCTTTCAGACGTTGCAAAACGTCTGTTTCGGTATGCCTTCTGTTCGATGCGAATGGAGGGCAGTTTCTTTGTTTCGTTTTCCTACCTAAAATATAAGGAGAACTTATCATGAAAAAAACCGCTATTTTTATGCTTTCTCTGGCACTGGTTGCCGGCATGCTGTCCGGCTGTTCCGGTGATTCCAGCGACTCTTCCGCAAAGGACAGCAGCTCTGCTGCGGACAGTTCCTCTGTGGCAGAGACATCCGCAGAGGATTCCACAGAAGATTCCTCTGAAACTTCGGAGGAGGAAACCATGGACGACGACGAGAATTACGATACTGGCGACGCTTCGCTGGATGACATCCGCAATCAGGACAACATCGGCGACAACGAGCTGCTGGTACTCAGCTTCGGCACCAGCTACAACGACAACCGGCGCCTGACCATCGGTGCAATCGAAGGCGATCTGGAAAAGGCATTTCCGGACTTCTCTGTCCGCCGTGGCTTCACCGCCAACATCATCATCGACCACGTGCAGAGACGGGACAACATCCTCATCGACGATGTCGATGCTGCACTGGAGCGTGCCGTCAACAACGGCGTCAAGAATCTGGTCGTACAGCCCACCCACCTGATGCACGGTCTGGAATATGACGAGCTGGTGAAAGAGGTCGGCAATTATTCGGATGCCTTCGATCAGGTGGTATTCGGAGAGCCGCTTCTGAACAGCGACGACGATTTCGTCAGAGTGGAAAAGGCGATCACCGAGTGGACTGCCTCCTACGATGACGGCGAGACTGCCATCTGCTTTATGGGTCACGGCACTGAGGCAGATTCCAATGAGGTATACCAGAAGATGCAGGATCTGCTGACCAAGGACGGTTATACCAACTACTTTGTCGGCACTGTTGAAGCTCAGCCGTCGCTGGATGACGTTCTGGCAAAGGTACAGGCAGGCGATTACAAGCGTGTCGTTCTGGAACCGCTGATGGTGGTTGCCGGCGATCACGCCAACAACGACATGGCTGGCGACGAGGACGGCTCCTGGAAAAAGACCTTCGAGGATGCCGGCTACGAAGTAGAATGCCTGCTGCGGGGTCTGGGCGAAAACGAGGACATCCGTGCCATCTACGTGGATCACGCCAAGGCTGCCATCGACTCCCTGAAGTAAGTAACCATTCCAATATTTCACTTGTTCATATTCAAGAGCGGTTCGGACTTTTCCCAACCGCTCTTTTTGAAAGGAAGGCTCTCTATGAAATTTCGTGTATTTTCCGCCGCACTCTCCCTCTGTCTGACCGCTGCGCTTTGTGTCGGATGCGGCAGCACCGCTAAGGAGGAAACCGCATCCGAGGAATCCTCCGCCGTTGTCACCGCCGAAACGGTTCAGGTGGTACAGGACGACATGGAACCCATCTCCGGCAGCGAGATCAAGGACGGCACATATGACATCACCGTGGATTCCAGCTCCACCATGTTCCAGATCACATCCTGTCAGCTGACCGTTAGGGACGGCAGCATGACCGCTGCCATGACCATGGGCGGAACGGGTTACCTCTATCTCTACATGGGAACGGGTGCGGAAGCCGAACAGGCGGATGCGGACAGCTACATTCCCTTCACAGAAAACGCTGACGGCACACATACCTTTACCGTGCCGGTGGAGGCGCTGGATACCGGCATTGACTGCGCAGCATTCAGCAAGAAAAAGCAGATCTGGTATGACCGCACGCTGGTATTCCGGGCGGACTCCCTGCCCATGGACGCACGCACCGAGGATGCTTACACCTCGGTGGAAAGCCTGAATCTGGAGGACGGCACCTATACCGTTGCCGTCACACTGGAGGGCGGTTCCGGCCGTGCCAGTGTGGAATCTCCGGCAACACTCACAGTGGCAGACGGTAGCGTCACGGCGGACATCCTCTGGAGCAGCTCCAACTACGACTATATGAAAGTGGACGGCGTACAGTATGACCCCGTCAACACCGACGGAAACTCGGAATTCCGGATTCCTGTGCTGGGCTTTGATTACGCCATGCCGGTTTCGGCAGACACCACTGCCATGAGCACACCCCACGAGATCGAGTACACCCTGTACTTCGACTCCGCCACACTGGAAAAGCAGTGATGCGCCGGATCACTGCATGCAGTCTGCTGCTGCCCTGTGTGTTGCTCTTTGCCTGCGGAACGGGAACGGCGGAGTCCTCCTCCGGCAGCGCCTGGGCAGACCGTTCCCCCACGGGACACATGGCGCTGGAATACGCCAAGGAATTTTCCGTGGACTACTACGGCAAGGATGCCCTCATCACCATCGCCGGCAAAGACCAGTACCTGCTGGTACCGGAGGGCGAAAC
>ENA-OPVV01002525-OPVV01002525.1-human-gut-metagenome-genome-assembly--contig:-NODE-2525-length-10977-cov-1.677165_pt1 | contig 10977 bp, 12 predicted proteins | sample MGYA00241500_ERZ501992 | MGnify/ENA primary metagenome ERZ501992 (study PRJEB25962, sample SAMEA2043052) | human gut metagenome | biome: human gut; feature: human-associated habitat; material: faeces...
AGAAAGAAAACGTATGGAAGAAGAAAAGAAAAAAGTTATTGCTGAAATTGAAAGAGCAAGTAAAATGCTTTCAAATCCAGGATTTGTTAATAAAGCTCCAGAAGCTAAAATTAATGAAGAAAAAGCAAAACTTGAAAAATATCAAAATATGTTAAAAAATCTTGAAGAAAGATTAAAATAATTAATTAGAGCGCATAATTTTATGTGCTCTTTTTAGTTATATTTATTATATTAACAGCATATTATAATTTAGTATGAAAGAGAAAGGATGATATTAAATTATGATAGAAGAAAGAAAAAGTACGACAATTAATCAAAACATTGTTCAAAATATAGTATTAGAAAATAGAGAAAAGCTTAATGTATCAGGAGTAAATGATGTATTAAGTTTTGATGATCAAGTAGTAATGATAGATACAGAATTAGGATTACTTACAGTAAAAGGAGAAAATATTAGAATAAATAAATTAAGTTTAGATACATCAGAAGTAATAGTTGATGGAGAAATTTCAAGCCTAACATATAGTCAAAAAGTACCAGAAAAAAATGGAGGAACATCATTATTAAGCAAAATCTTTAAATAAAAGAAAGGCATAAAATGGTAGAAAATCAAACATATTTATTTATAGTTTTTTCATTAACAGGAATTGGATTAGGAGTGTTATTTGACTTTTTTAGAGCATTAAGGAAAACATTTAAAACACCAGATTTAGTTACATACCTAGAAGATATAATATATTGGATATTAGCAGGAATAATTGTATTATATAATATATGGTTCTTTAATGATGGAGAAATCAGAATATATATGATATTAGGAATATTGATAGGAGCAGTAATATATACATTAACATTGAGTACAATATTTATAAAAATAAATTATTTTACAATGAGTAAAATAAAAATAATATTGACATTTATCAGCAAAATCTTTAAAATTCCAATAAAATTTATTAATAATATATTAAATAAATTAAAAAAACTAATTAAATTCAAAGAGAAAAAAGGGGAATTTGGAAAGTAATGGAGAATAATATATTATCTAAAGTTTAAAAAAATGGAGAGCACTTATGAAAAAGAATAAATTTTTAATACCTGTCTTTTTAATTGCCATAATAGTATGGGGAGTGGTGTTAATAAGACAACAAAAAAATATAATACAATATCAAAAAGAAATTAAAGAATTATCTACAAAAATAAATGTAGCACAAGACGAACTAGATCAAAACAAACAAAATTTAGAAGAAGAAATAAATAAATCAAATTCACCAGAATATATAGAAAAAGTAGCACGCGAAAAACTAGGAATGTATTTACAAAATGAAAGAGTTTATGTCGATAGTAATAAGTAAATCCTTAAAACATTCAAGTTTTAAGGATTTATCTTTATTTTTATTAAGTCTCAAAAGAATCCAAAAAATTTAAATTAAAAAATCAAATAAATAGGAGGTAGTTATGTCAGATTTAGAAAACATGACATTATTAGAGTTGAGAAATTTTGCCAAAGAGCATAACATAAAAAATATCTCAAAGCTAAAAAAAGAAGAATTAATAGTATTATTAAATCAAATTAAAGACTCATCAAAACCAAAAGTAGAAGAAAATGACGAATTAAGATATGATGAGAATGATGATGAACAAATGGGAGAATTATCAGAAGCAAGTTCAACAATTGAGTATAAGGTAACAAATGATGATGATCAAATTGTTGAAGGAATACTTGAAGTATTACCAGATGGATATGGATTTTTAAGAGGAGATAATTACTTATCAAGTCCAAAAGATGTATATATTTCACCAATTCAAATAAGAAGATTTAAACTAGATACTGGTGATATAATAAAAGGAATTGCTAGAACAAAAGAAGGAGAAAAATTCCCTTCATTAATATTTGTTGGAGAAGTAAATGAAGAACATCCAGAAAAGGCTGCAAAAAGAAAAAGATTTGATGAATTAATACCAATTTATCCAAATGAAAGACTAAAACTTGAAACAAAGCCAACAGAATATGCAATGAGAATAATTGATTTAATTTCACCAATAGGAAAAGGACAAAGAGGAATGATTGTTGCTCCACCAAAAGTAGGAAAGACAACATTATTAAAGAAAATAGCAAATAGTATATCAGAAAACAATCCAGAAGTTGAATTAATAGTTTTACTCATAGATGAAAGACCAGAAGAAGTAACAGACATGAAACGTTCAATAAAAGGACAAGTTATTTATTCAACATTTGATGAAATGCCAGAACATCATGTAAAAGTAGCTGAAATGGTATTAGAAAGAGCAAAAAGAATAACAGAACATAATAAAGATGTTGTAATATTATTAGATAGTATTACAAGATTAGCAAGAGCATATAATTTAGTTATGCCATCATCTGGTAAAACATTATCAGGAGGCTTAGATCCAGCAGCATTACATAAACCAAAAAAATTCTTTGGAGCAGCAAGAAATATTGAAAATGGGGGAAGTTTAACAATACTTGCAACAGCATTAATTGAAACAGGAAGTAGAATGGATGATGTAATATTTGAAGAATTCAAGGGAACAGGAAATATGGAAGTACACTTAGATAGAAAACTATCTGAAAAACGTATATTCCCAGCAATTGATATAAATAAATCTGGAACAAGAAGAGAAGATTTATTATTGACAAAACCAGAATTAGAAACAGTATTTGCATTAAGAAAAGCATTAAATAATTTACCTGTTGCAGATGTTACAGAGCAAATAATTTCTCAAATTACCAAAACAAAAAATAATGAAGAATTTATAGAGAAGATGGATTCTTATTTAAAAAATTATAAAAACTAGAGAAATAGAATTTCTGCATTTCGCGGAAATTCTATTTCTATATAATAAACTAATTATTTTGATTAGAATATTTTTGCTCAGCAGCAGTTATTTTTTGTTGTTCAGCATTTTCTGTTTGATACCAACCTTTTTCTGCCATCAAATTATAAATTTTATTTTGAATATTCAAACATTCATTTAAAGCTTCTTTAAAAGCAGTATGAACTTCAGCTGTTGTTGATTCTATTGCACCATGTAAATATAAGTCACAAACACCTTTAACAACAAGAAGTTCATTTTCCATTAAATCTTTATCTTGCATAATTACAATTCCTTTCTTTTATAATAAATTTAAAAATTTGTTATACAATTCAGTATGCTTTTGCTCTAATTCACCAATAAAAGTAGCAAGAGTTGGATCAGTAAGTTGTGTAGCTGTTTTTTTGCTACATGTTTTCATATAGTTTTCATGTCCTAAAGCATCTTCAACATATAAAAGCTCTTTATTTGTCATAAAATATCACCACCTAAATATATAATTTCCGAAAATTATAAAAAAATACATTTACTTTTTTTGGAAAATATGGTACAATTCAATTTTGAAACCGTTTTTTGTATCCAAAATAATAATTTGTTTAGGAGGAGTAGCAAAATGAGTAAAAAACGGCAAAAACAATTTGGGGCAATATCAATCTTTTTTAGAACATTAATAACAGCTTTTTCAATTTTTGTAGCAATAGCAACTATATTGGGGTGTGTAAAAATAACTCAAAATGCTGAAGAAACAATTGAAGTTGGAGCAAATGTTCAAAATGCAACAATAAAATGGCTCTTTTGGGATGTGTCTGATAAGGCAGTAATCTCAATTAATACAGTAGATACAACAAAAATTGGAGATTATAAAATTAGCTATATATTTGGAATCAGAATTTTAAATCAAACAATACATGTTGTGGACACTCAGCCACCAATTATAACATTAAAAGGAGATGCTGTGGTTCAAACTAAAAATATTGAAAACTATAGAGAACCAGGATATGAAGCATTGGATAACTATGATGGAGATTTGACCTGGAAAGTTCAAAGAAAATGTGTGCCAGATGAGTTTGAAGTTGGAAAATACATATTTATTTATTCAGTTTCAGATAGTTCTGGAAACACAGCAACAATTGAACGAATTGCCTATTTGCAAGGAAATGGCTACTAACCAAATGAGTCAATTAGTCTAATGAGATTAATTGGCTCAATTTGTTTGAAATTTGATTGGAAAATTATGTAAAATATATTATGATACATGTGTACGAACTTTGAAAATTTATTATAGGAGGCAAGTTATGCTTTATAAACAGCTTCAATTTACAACAGGTTGGTTTGGAAGACTAATGTTTAAATTTGATTCAAAAATTGATATTCGGTTTGATGATGTAATAGGATATGATGCTTAAAAAATTAAATTACGTCAAGCAATTTCTAAAATTTTAAATAATCAAGAAAGTAAGCCCAAAGGCATTATCATTAAAGGCCCTGAAGGAACAAGAAAAACTTTTATGGCAAAAGTATTTATTGGTGAAGCACAAATGCCATATATGATTATTTCTAGAGGAGAAGTAAGAAGTGCAACAGATATAAAAAAAATTTTTTCAGTAGCAAGACTTAAAAAATCTTGTATTATTTTCTTTGATGAATTTGATGCAATTTACAAAAATGATAATGGAGAAAAAAATTGTGCTCAGTTTAATTTTGAAATGAGTAAGAAAGATAATATTTTTGTAGTTGCAACAACAAGAAAAGAAAATATCGAAAGAAGTGTTAAACGTCTTGGAAGATTTGATATCAAAATTGAGATGTATTTTCCTGATGCCAAGGAACGAAAAGAAATTATTGAATATTGGTGTCAAAAAATGAAATATCTACTAGTGAAGATAGTTTTATGATTGCCAAGAAATGCTTTGGAAAAAGTTTTTTGAAAATAATCCATATTATGGATGGTGCAAAAGAAGATTTAATTAATGCTGAAAGATTGTTAAGAAAATATTTGGTAGAATATTGTTTTGATGATGAATTGGGAATTGTACCTATTTCAAGTATTAATGTTTCATTGTTAGCTGGTACTGATGTAAATAATCAAGTACTTAACAGAATAAAGGAACTTTTAAATAAGTTTTACGAAGAAACTAAAAAGATTATTACTGAACATAAAGATATGGTTACTGAAATGGCAGAAAAATTGTTAGAGCAGAAAATCCTTGATGAAAAAGAAGCATATGAAATCTATGATAAATATCAATCCAAATAAATATTTGGACTAATTTTAAGTAATAAATAAATCCCTTGTTATCAATTTGATAGCAGGGGATTTATTAGAATAAAGCCTTGATTTTTCAAGGCTTTTATGATATGATGTAACCGAAAAAATAGCCTTAAAGAAAGGTATGAAAATGGAAATAAAAGAACAAATAATAGTACTAGTAAAATCTAAAAAATCCAAAACAATAAACATAAAAGAAATAAGAGAAAACCTAAATCTTGAATATACTCCACAAAATGAAAAAATACTAAAAAACGAAATTGAAAAATTAGTTCAAGAGAGATATATAGAACCACAAAAAACATCAAAAACAAATGTAGAAGGAATTTCAGAAAAATATAAAATAATAAAACAAGATGATGCAAATATAAAACAAGAAATTATAAATTTATCAAATAAGCTTAAAATAGACTATTATTTAAAAAATACAAAAGAATATCAAAAAGACAAAGAAATTATTAATTCAATAAGTAAATTTATTTCAAAACCGATAGAAGGTGTCTTAACAATAAACGAAAGATCATATCGAATATTTCAAAACGAAAAATTGCTCAAAGAAAGAGAAGATATAATAAAAAAGCTTGGATTAACATTACAAGATTTAAAATGTTATGAAACTTATGAGCCATTTTTTTATTATGAAAATAAAGAATTTAGTAAAGGAAAAATTTTAATAATAGAAAACAAAGATACATTTTGGACAATACAAAATGTAGTAAAAACTAAATATAAAAATATATATTTAATAATATATGGAGAAGGAAAAAAGATATTAAAAAGCTTTGAATTTATCAATAATTTTAAATTAGAAAATAACATAATCGAATATTTTGGAGATATTGATTATGAAGGAATAAATATTTATGAACAGTTAAAAAGTAAGTATTCACAATATAATATAAAAGCCTATAAAACAGGATATCAAAAAATATTAGATATAGAAAAAAATCCCAATAAAATAAGAGCAAATCAAATTTGTAATTTAAAAAACAATGAAGAATTTTTAAAAGAATTTGATAAAGATTATCAAAGAAAATTACAATATATATTTGAAAATAAATTATATATCCCACAAGAAGTGTTTAATGCAAGTATTGCAGAAAAAATAATGAAAGGAGAATAGATTTTGGAAAACGAAGAAAAAGAAGTATTTACAGCAGAAGAGATAAAAAAACAAGCTTATGAAGAAATAATAAAAGATGTAATAGAAGAAATAGATTCAAGAGAAGAAAACTTAAAAATCTATTATCCTTATTTTGTAATAAATAAAAAATTACAAGATGAAAAAACTGAAATTGACTTAAATTCAGTATTTGTAGCAATATTATCATATTTACTTTATACAGGAAAATTAAATAATAGAAAAATCGAATATCAAGATATAGTGGATTTTACAGAATATTTTATTTATAAAATATATAATAAAAAGCAAGAAAATGTAAAAGAAATAGTAAATAAGATATTAGATGTAGCACAAAATAATGGAAACAATTTTACTTATGAATATTACAGTTTAAAAGAAAAAGAAAATAAAGATAGACATATAAAATATATAGAAATAAAATTAGGAGAAAATGGAAAGCTAAATTATTATATAACACCACAAGGAATAGATTTTTACTTAAAAACAAAAGAATTTCCAGATTCAGCACAAATAACAATAAATTTATTACTATTTAGAAAACAAATAGAAAAAGGTTCATTTAATTATGCTTATGACACGATAAAAAGACTAAATATAGAAGTGAAGAAAAAAAGCGAACAAAAAGAACTAGTACTTGAAGCACTAATGTATGGTGGAAAAGAAGGAATAGAAGAATATAACAAGTATCATGAATCTGTTGAAGGACAAATAAATGAAGAAGAAGAATTATTTGGAGAAGTATTAGAATTAGTAGATAATATTTACAATGAATATTTAGCCAAAAATGAATCAAATCAATTAAATGAAAAAGAAAAGCAAACAATTTCATTAATAAAAAAGATAGAAAAAGAATTAAACAAAACAATAAATAGTCATACAAAATTATTAAAAGAAGCAATAGAAATGACAAAAAAACATGATGAAATAATAGGTATGAGAGCAAGAAGTGCATTTTCAGAAAAATTCAAATTTGAGCAAGAATTTGAAAAGGTTATATCAAAAACAAATAATCCAGAAAAATTATTTTATTTTATATCACCATTTTTATTACCAAAGAAATTAAAAAGTTTTAATCCAATGAAATCATTAGAATCACAAAAAATTAATCAAGATAAAAAAGAAGAAGAACAAAAAGAAAAATCACAAACACATCAAATAGATACAATTGATGATATTACTAAAAAAAGAGTAGTACATAATTTTAAATTTTATTTTGAAAATATGTTACTTTTATTAAAAACGAGAAAAAGTTTTGATTTAAAAGAATATTCAGAATTTATAAGATCAAATTATGGAGAAAAATCATTATATAATGGTGATTTTATATCTTTTGTAATATTTTTAAATGGTAAAAAAGAATTAACTGCAGAATCTGATGAAATGTTTAAAGATTATTCATTTAATCAAATTATAATAATAACACAAAATGATGATATTGACTTTGGAAATGGATTGAAAATAACTAATATTATTATTTCAGCAAATTCATAGAAAGGAGCAAAATTGGAAGAAATAAAAGATAGTTTAAATATAGCATTAGAAATAATAAATACATTATTACAAAATAAAGAAATAAAAAAATCTGAAAACACAGAATTATATCAACAATATGTTGGAAATGATGAAGTAGAAAGCTTATGTGATATGATTTCTGAAAAGATGGGATTTAATATTTATAGATTAGACAATACATTGAATTTATGTGTAATGCTTGATAATAAAGTATTTGGTTATTCAAATGAAGATTTGAAGAAAAAAATTAAAATATTAAATAAAAATGAAGATATATATTTAATGTATTTTATAATATTAACAATAATAACATGTTTTTATAGAGAATCTGGACTAAATTCACCAAGAAGCTATTTAGGTCTTGACGAATTAATAGAAACAATAAATATAAAATTTCAAAGTCTTGTAAAAGAAGATATTGAAAAAATAAGTGAAGAAAATGAATATAATTTTAGAGATGTAAAAAAAGTATGGGAAAGGTTGCCAGATGCAAGAGAAGACATCAACTCTGGAAAAAATGATAAAATATCTTTTGTAAAATTAGTATTAAATTTTATGCAAGAAGAAAATCTAATTTTCTTTGATGAGGAAAGAAGAATAATATCAATTACAACAAGATTCAAATCAATAGTCTATTTTTACTTTGAATATAGTAAAGAAAATAAAAATAGATTACTTGAATATGTATATGAATTAGGAGGTAATGAAAGTGCCACATATTAATAGAATTCGATTAGTAAATGTAAACTATAATGATGCAAAAAGCATATATGATGATTTTAATATGAGATTAGATGGAAAATCTACAACATATGATTTAATAAATACTGGCGGAAAATCAATGCTAATATTAATGCTTTTACAAACAGTACTTCCAAATACATATTTAAAAAAAGAAAAGCCTATAAAAAATATATTTATAGGTGGAAACACAAAAAGAACATCACATTGTCTTGTAGAATGGGAACTTGATGAAGGATATGAATACAAATATATGCTTACAGGATTTTGTGCAAGAAAAAAACAAGAGTCAGATAATGATGAAGAAGATGATAATAAACTAGAAATAGATTATTACAATTATTGTTATTTTTATAATGATTATGCACAAATAGATATAAAGAAATTACCACTTGTAACAAGAGATGGAAATGATAAAATTTATATGTCTTATGATAAATTAAGACAATACCTTATTGGAATGAAAAAAGATGGATTACCAGTAGAAATATTTGATAGTAAAAAAGATTATATGAAAAGAATAGAATATTATGGACTTATATCAGCAGAATGGAAGCTTATATCAGAAATAAATGTATCTGAAAATTATATAGAAAAATATTTCAAAGAAAATAAAACATCAAGAAAATTAATAGAAAATTTTTTAATAAAAATAATTGATAATATCAATTTACAAAATAGTGATGAGACAGAAGATACATTAGTAGATACATTAATAGAATTAAAAGATAATTTAATGTTATTTAGAAAGCAAAATGATAACAAAAAAGAATATGAACAAGCAAAAGAAATGTATGAAAATCTTCAAAAAGAAAATGAAAAATTTATTGATGAATTTAACAGAATTGATAAAATAAATAAAAAAGCAAATGAAGCATATCAATATAAGCAAAATAAAATGAATGAATTGAAAGACAAAATTCAACATGAAACAAATGAAATTGCTAGATTACAAGATGAAAATACAAGATTAAATATTGAAAACGAAAAATATAAAATAGATAAATTACATAATGACAAAGCAGAAATTGAAAATGACAAACAAAATATAGACATTGAAATACAAAAAATACAAGCCAAAAAAGATGATGTGGAAAAGAAATTAGCATTGTCAAAAGCTCAAAATGAATATGTTGAATATTTAGAAAATAAGCAAGAAAGAGATAAAACACAAATACAAATAAATAGTATGCAAATTGCTGATAAAGATTTGGCAAAAAAATATAATATTTATGGATATAATTATAAATTAAAATTACAAGAATTAATAGAGAAGATTAGTAAACAATATTCTGATAAATCAAAAGAAAAAGATGAAAAAACTAGTGCTAGAAAGATTGCCAAAGATCAAGAAAATTTTGCAAGAACAAATTTTACAAAAAGTTCTTTAAATATAGAAAATTATCAAAAACAAATTGATGAAGAAAATGAAAGCAAGAATATAATTACGAATGAGTTTACAGAAAAAGGAAAACTTGATTTAATTTTAAATACTGATGAAGGAATAGAAAAAGAAGAAAAATTACAAAATGAGTGTAAAGAAAAAGTAGAAAAAAATAATGCAGAAATAGAAAGATTAGATAATGAAAATATAAAAATAAATCAAGAACTTGCTCAAAATAGAGCAAATCAAATACTTCAAAATAAAGTATTTAATGATGCTGAATCAGATGTTCAAAAATATGAAAAAGCGAAAAATAGTATAGAAAAACTAGCCAAACTATTTGATGTAGATTTTGCTAATATAAAACAAACAATAGAGGCAAGTATAGAGGAAAGAGAAAAGCAAAGAAATTCATATCAAATAGAAAAACAAATAAAATCAAGAAAACTTGAACTAATTAATAAATATAATACAATAATTCCAAATGAAGATATATTACATTTGAAAGAAAAGCTTGAAAATAAATGTAATTATGTAATTGCAGGATTTGAAAAGTTAGCAGAATATGATGAAGAAGAACGTAATGAAATAATAAAAAATAATCCATTAATAATTTATTCAGTATTTGTTGATAATAATAGTTTTGAAAAATTAAAAGTAAAACAAATAGAAACAGAATTACAAAATTTAGTACCAATTGCAAATATTGAAATGTTAAGACAAGAAGCGGTAATAAAAAGCAAAGATTACATATTTCCTATTTATGTTGACGTATTGCAAAATTCAAATACAGAAAAACTTGAAGAATATAAATCAAAATTAGAGAAAAATATTGAAGGATTAAATTCTAAAATATTAGATGTAAAATCAAGAATTGACAGAGAGCAAGAATATTTGAATGAAGTTAAAATATTTGAACAAACATATTCAAGCAAAAACATAATAGATTCTTTATATGAAAATGTAGATAGTACAAAATCTCAAATAGAAAAATTAGAAAAAGAGCAAAAAGGCTTAAGTAATAATATTCAAAATAATAATGAGAAAAAAGAAGAACTTTCTAAAGAAAATACTTTATTAGAAAAAGACCAG
>ENA-OPVV01002528-OPVV01002528.1-human-gut-metagenome-genome-assembly--contig:-NODE-2528-length-10962-cov-5.075456_pt1 | contig 10962 bp, 10 predicted proteins | sample MGYA00241500_ERZ501992 | MGnify/ENA primary metagenome ERZ501992 (study PRJEB25962, sample SAMEA2043052) | human gut metagenome | biome: human gut; feature: human-associated habitat; material: faeces...
TCAAAAAACTGTCGTCCTCGACAATTAAAATCTGCTTCATATCCTCACTTCCTTTTCTTTTTTAGTTTTTTATAAATAATTCCTGGAAAAATAATGCTGAACAATAATAAAAATACCATCAACGCAATCATTTCTTTTACCGGATAGCGGAAAGCGAAATAGGAAATCTGCATTTTCATATACCACTGCATGATACCAATCCCTAAATTTCCAAAACTCATAAGCAATCCACATAACAGTAACCAATAGAAAAGACCCTCTGTTACAAACATTCGATATTCTTGTTTTTTTGTCATCCCTACACGTTCCAGGATTTTACACTCCCATTGCCGAAGCATAATATCCGATATTCTTGTATTTGCGAAATTCATAATTCCTATAAATATTAAAATTCCACTAATACTCATAAGCAGCCATCTACTTGTCTGAATATAGTTCTGCTCCTTTAGCAAACGTTCTGATTTAGAATCTAAATAAAACAAGTTCAATTTATCAGCGTGTCCATATTTTGATTGAAATTCCATATTATAATTGCGAATCATCTGATTCAGTCTTTCTCGGATAACTGACTCCTGATTTTTGTCAACATTAAATTGTATTTCAAAAATTTGTGGTGTTAATTTTTCTACCAGCCAATCATATGTAGTCTCTGTTACCAATAGGATATTTATATTTTTACCATCCCAGCACAATTTCATCTCTGGGAAATCATCCTCTGTTATATCCAGATAACCACAATTTACTAATTTCTCAGGAACTAAACTGCTCATTTCCGTACCAACCGGAACCAGATCATAAAATTCCATCTCTGTTCCTATATAATCCTGCACTTCTCCTGCTATATAATCTGACATCCTATGATCATGTAGCACGATTGTTCCATGATTATTTTGAAACTGCTCCCAATTTACTAGCTTATCATTTTTCTGAATAAAGTCTTTTAGTTCTTCCTGCTCCCCGATACTGACTGTCTGAATTACCGTGGATATTTTATCTCCATTGATTAGAATCTTTATATTCTCCTTGCCATTTTTTCCGACGATCGGATAAAATCCTTTAATGTTTTCTACTGAATGAAGTTCGTTTCCTATGGTCGTTTCAATATCATTCATAAGGGACTTCGGAAAAAACTTCATATTCTTTGTGTCCGGTGATGATTCAATTAAATAATTGCAAGCTTCCTCTGTAATTCCTATTTGGAAGTCCGGCTCTTTACTATAATAATTCTGTAAATCCACTCCATTCACAATTACCGCAGAACATAATGCCAATTCGCACCCAAGCCATAATGACAAACTTGTTATCCCAAATGTTTTTTTATTCCGAAATAAATATTTCTTTGCAAGATAAATTTCAGGATGTTTTCCCCAATAGCGGAATTTCTTTATCTTCGGTTTCTTCCTGCTTTTATGATAAGTGACCGCCTCCGTATATTTCATACACTCCAACGGACTTAATTTCCTCATTTTTCTTTTCAGACATTCCACTGCCACTCCCAACGTGAAAATCACAAGAACAATCGCTATGATAAGAAGTTTGGGTTGAAAGAAAACCATTCTTTCTAATTTCCATGTATTCTCTGCATACATTTTTTCTAATAACAATGGCATAATACCCCATATAAACATTCCTCCTAAAACTGCTCCAGCGATACTTCCCGTAAGTCCTATTTTTAGCATCTCACGATTCATGACTTTAATATTCTGCTTTTGTTCCACACCAATTACTTGTAAAAGACCATAACGTTGTAAATCTTTTTCCAGCGAAATATTTAGGATATTGTAAATAAACAAAAACATAGAAAGTAAAACCATAACCGAAAAAAAGACTGCAAATCCATAACTTCCCATCATTTCACTTATTGCCCGATATTCTGCTGGGTTCATACTTACAATTCTCTGTCCCTCATTCAACTTTATGTTATTTGTCAGCATATGTTCTATTTGCGAACCACTGGAATATTTCTTTGTATGATCTATTAAAATCCTACATGGCTCCCATTGAAGCCCGTTCTTCTCCATTGATTTCTCTGATAAAAAAGCCACAGAAGCACCGGAGGTTTGATTTTGATACTCTGTAAAATACCCAGAAAGTAAAAAGTTCTGCATACCGGTTCCACTGGTATTGAAAATGTCATTCCAATAAAAATCCAGTTCAATTTCCATGCCCACTTCGGGATTCTTGATTCCAAGATATTGCAGAGTTTTCGTAGAAAGCATAATTTCATTTTCTTTTTCTGGATAAGTCCCTACCACATTTGTAAATGCAGGACGTATCATTTTTTCAAATCCGGTCACATCTGTAATGACGCAATCACAATATTTTATGGAATCATCTAATAATTTTCCTGCAAACTTTTCTTTCCCAATGCTTTCTATGCATGGTAGCTGTGTAAGCTGTTGTGTCATATCCACTGTACCATTTTCAATATAGGTCGATACAGCCATACCATCGGCTTTCATATTTTTCTGAATATCAATCTCCATCTTCCCATAGATTAAAGAGAACACACTAAAAATCACGCCTACAGTAATTGTAATTACGATAAACAGTAAACGATTTCTGTTTTGATTCTTTTTCCTGGAAGCATCCATAAGCACTCTTTCAGCCGACTGATTACAATCGTAATTCTCCATCCTATACAACCCTCCCATCTTTCATCTGAATAATCCGATCTGCCATAGCTGCTATTCTTTCATCATGTGTAACGATAATCATTGTCTGTCTATATTTTTTACACATCTTTTTCAAAAATTTCATAATGGATATACTGGTTGTAGAATCTAAATTTCCTGTCAACTCGTCTCCCAAAAGTATAGTAGGATGTGTATAAATAGCTCTGGCGATTGCGACCCGCTGCTGTTGTCCACCAGATAAAGTCATAGGATTTTGTAATAGTTTTTCCTCAATTTCCAATTCTTCAGCTATCCGCATTACTTCTTTTTTGCTGATATTTCTTTTCATAAGTTTGGCAGGTAAAACTATATTTTCAAATACATTCATCTCTGGGATTAAATTAAAATTTTGAAAAATAAACCCAATATGCCATCTTCTGAAGGAACTTCTTTCCTCCATAGATAACTGTGTAATATCTACATCATTGATATAGACACATCCGTGTGTGGGATTTTCCAAACCACCTAGTAAATTGAGCAACGTGGTCTTTCCGCAACCTGAACTTCCCATAATAGCTACAAATTCATTTTCTTCAACTGTGAAAGATATATCATCAACTGCTCTTAAATAGTGTTCTCCATTAGAATATTCTTTTGTTAAAGATACTGTCTTTACTGCTGCCATATCAATCCCCCCTTATCTTTTTCAGATAGTATAACAGGCAAATGTCCGCGAAATGTTACAGCGGACGGATTTTTTTCTTTTGCCGTCGTCCGGCAGATTTAATCACATTTTCTATCTTACTTGTAATTCTATAATAAAGACCAAATGTTGCAGAAATCTCCTAACCATTTTCTTTTTTGACAAGAAAACAGGCTGAATTGCTTCATTTTTGTAGCAATTCAATTCATAGATGTACCTCCAAAATCAGAACGGAGGGTAATACTATTGCATTTTCTTTTGTTGATAAGGTCACTGTAAAACGCAAAAAGTTAGGCAGATGCAGACTTATTAAACAATACCCATGTACTAATAAAGTAACTTATTAAAAGGACACCTAAAATAGCCAACACAATCAAAAGTTGCTGCACCAATCGCTGTACTCCGATATACACTGCAATCTGCATATGGAATCCTACAATCAAAAATACAAGGAATGCGCCAGCCAAGATAAGGGCCAGTATAACCGGAACACCAAACCATACAGCTAATTGTTTCAAAATCAACTTTCGTATATGGGGTTCTTCAACACCCATATTTCTTAGAACCCGAAAGCGATATTTGTATTTTCCGGAATCTGATAATTGCTGCAAAGCCAAGATAGTAAAACAGGTTACAAACAAGATGATTGCGCTATATGTCAATCCAGTTTGCATAATGAAAATAATAGCAGAATTATCATTAACCTCGATTGTCCGCATGGTAATGTTATAAGTTACAAGCGAATCAGTAAGGCTTGAATTTTCAAAGTATGATTTTAATTCTTGAGCAATATCATAAGAAATTGTTTTATCCGCCATCATATACCGGAATGTATTAGCTGATGTCAGTTTATTGCAAATGTGATCTGGTACAATATATATCACACTTTGAAAATTATAAAAATCTTCACCTAAGTCTACTGTGTGTGCAGAAATATCAGCACGCTGTAAATCGCCTCCATCTGTTCTAATAGATTTGTGAGCTTCAAGATACGTCGAAATTGCATCTTGGGGTGTTATGGAAAGCCACTGGGTTGTAAATTCATGATCTCGTAAAGAAATTTCATCATAACCTGCCATCTTTAATAGATGGTTATAGTCGGACAAAGAAATTGCTGTAATGGGTGGGGCATTTTTTCTGCTATTCTCCAGTTGGTTATAAAAGTCAGTTTTGTTTACAAAGTATGTCTTAAAAGAGCAATCATCACGAACAGAAATATTCTTTTCAATGAAAGAGTCAAGAAAACTATAATCCGTTACAGGTAGTTCTTTTTCGGACTGTATGCCGATATAACCAGACTGCATACCAATGTAGTCCGAAGAAATCTGTATATCAAAAGGAACTCTTTTTTCCAAAAAACCTTGTGCCCATCCAACAAGGAGTGGTGTTACAAAAAATAATGCCATGGACAATGTAAGTGTGAGGCAAATCAAAGTCATTGAAAGTGTTTTCGATTTTAATTTAGATAACAGTTGTCCAAAAAAGAACAGATTTTCTTCTTTATACTTCTGGCGTTCTTTGATAACCAATAAGTAATTACTAAACAAAACGAAAAATACACTCACTCCAAATACAACACACCAAAACAGAAATCCCATATAAACATTAAAAGCACCTTTATCCATCGGCATTGCAAGGTACACTTTGAAAACTGGTAATATGGAAAGAATAATCAGTTCCAACAGGCCAATACATTCAATCAAAAAGAGCTGCTTTACTGTGTTTTGTTCTTTTCTTCTGAATCTTTCCCTTATATGCATAATCAACATCAGAATTGGTACAATAATGCTGATTGCAGACCATATTTTGATTACCAGTTCAAATTCTCCGTTAAAGTAGTAAGACAGGGTTCTAATATTATAAAAGGTAATCAGCAGATAAAGGACAAAATTTACTGGAAAGAGTTTGTATATCCATTTGTGGGGGGTTCCCAATATATCATTTTTTCGATCTGCATTTAGCATATCAATTATCTTTGTTTTTCGTATCGTGCGAACTTGAGATAAACCAACTGTCGCAAAACATATGCAGAAAAATAGAATCGTCAAAATGATTGTATCTGGAAAAAGCATAAATGAAAATTCAAATGGTTTATGATACATTTGAAGCAGCATAGCAGTAATGAATTGAGAAAACACACCACCTAATCCTATCCCCACAATCAGCGAAAAAATTCCCATTATTAGTGATTCCACAAAGAAAAGTCGAGCTATCGTTGATTGCTCCATTCCAATAATACTCTGAATTGCAAATTCCCTTTTTCGCCGTTGTATCATAAAGTGGTTTACATACTGCATAAGGAACATCAGCAATACGGTAATCAATAGAATCGCATATTTTATTCCATCACCTAATATATCTAAATTAAATTCTGCTCCTATATTCGGATCATAATAATTGCTGGAAATGGAAAGGAAAGCATAAAACATAGATATACACGCCGTCAGAGTGACAATATATATCAAATAGTCTTTTGTGGATTTCTTTACATTTTCAAGTGCTAATTTAGCGTACATCATTCATGCCCCCTCCCATCATGGTAAGGACATTCAAGATTTTTTCAAAGAAAACCCTACGAGAATCACTGCCTTTGAGAATTTCCGTGAAGATCGCACCATCTCTTAAAAAGAGAATACGATTGGCATAGCTTGCCGAAAAAGCGTCGTGTGTTACCATCAGGATTGTGGCGTCAAGGCTTTCGTTAATACTCTGGATTGTGGAGAGCAAGGCTTGTGACGAGTGACTATCTAACGCGCCGGTAGGTTCGTCCGCCAGGATCAACTTTGGCTGGTTGATAATAGCTCTGGCACAGGCACACCGCTGTTTTTGACCGCCGGACACCTGATAGGGATATTTATCCAGAATATCCGTGATATTCAGCTTTCCGGCCATTTCCCGCACCCGCCCATCAATCTCACCTGCAGGAACCTTGTTGATAGTCAGTGCCAAGGCAATGTTTTCCGAGATTGTCAGAGTGTCCAGCAGGTTAAAATCCTGAAATACAAATCCAAGATTCTCCCGACGAAACCGGGCAATCTGTTTTTCGTTGATTTCCGTCACATCGGTTCCGTCCAGATAGATATGTCCCGCACTGACGGTATCAATAGTGGAAATACAGTTGAGCAGGGTAGTCTTGCCGGAACCGGATGCTCCCATGATTCCTACAAATTCCCCCTCCTGAACGGAAAAGCTGATGTCCTGAATTGCTTTTGTAACATTCCCGCCATTTCCGTAATATTTTTGGATATGATCCAGTTTCAAAATTTCTTTCATTGTTATCACCTCTGATCTCTATTGTAGAATAAGAGTGGCTTCGTTTGTATCAAGTTTTCTTACAAAGTTCTAACAAAAATGTAAGAAGTGCAGGACCGCAATCAGCCCTGCACTTCATGGATCAGACAGTCGATGTGAAACGCCAGGGAAATGGCGGTTCCTTGTTCCGATGATTCTGCCGCAATGCCAATGCCCAGCTTTTCACAGAGCCGTTTGCATAGGTACAGGCCAATGCCTGTGGACTGCTGGACCATACGACCATTCTGACCGGTAAATCCCTTTTCAAAGATACGGGGCAGATCGGACGCAGCAATCCCGATTCCATTGTCCTCCACGACAAGAACAACCTGATCTTGCCGTTTATGAGTAGAAATGCGGAGAACCGGTTGTTCCGTACGATACTTGACCGCATTGGCAATCAGTTGGTTCAGAATAAAGCGCACCCACTTTTCATCTGAATAAACCGTGTCCTGCATTTCCTCCACTTCCAGACGCATACCACCTTGGAGCAGCAGATATTTATTATCTGCAATCGCCTGATGCACCACTTGGGACAGTGCCATTTCCCGGACAGAATAATCTTTCTCTGTATGCTCACTGCGGGCGTAATAAAGAGCTTGTTCGGTAAAGCGGTTGGTCTTTTCCAGTTCCAGCAGAAGTTCCTTTGTCCAGTCCGTCCGGTGGTTTTCACATAGGAGTTTCATGGCAGTAATGGGCATTTTGATTTCGTGAATCCATTGCTCAATGTATTCTTTGTACTCCAGGCGTTCCCGCTCGACTTCTCCAATCTGTTCCAACATGGATTTTCCAGCCATTTTCAAAAGCTGATAGTAAACCTGATCCTCGGCCTGTTCCGGCAGCTCCATCACTTCGGAAATAAGGTATCTCTCGGAGAGCTGCTCCGCCATATCCAGAAGTTTTTTCATCTGCCGCTTCCGTTTCCAGTAAGTGAGGACAAGTCCCGTCAGCAAAATCAATGCCCATACAATCAGGATCAATACTACTGCGGAAACCGAATTGCCGCACACCAGCAAAAATACAGTGAGTGCAGCCATACAAACAAGGTTCGTCAGCAGAAATGGTAGCCTGTTTTTCCAATATCGTCTGCTGTTCATATCGTGTACCCCTGTCGGTGCTTTGTCTTGATAAAATCCGTCAGACCGATGCCCGCCAGTTTTTCCCGGATGCGGTTGATATTGACGCTCAAAGCATTGTCATCCACATATAGCTGATTGTCCCACAAATACTCAATCATATCTCCGCGAGAACAGATTTTTCCACCGTTCTTGAACAAATAATAGAGAATTTTCAATTCGTTCTTAGTAAGTTCTACGCTCCGTCCATTATAGTCCAAACTGCTGGATTCCAGATGCAGCACCGCATCTCCATAGACGATCTTCTCCCGTTGTTGTGCGGGATAGGTTTTCTTCAGCAGAGAAGCAATTTTCGCAAGCAGGATTGCTGTGTTATAGGGCTTCGTGATAAAAGCGTCTCCACCCAACATAATGCTATTCAGCTCGTCCATATCCGTGTTGCAACTTGTCACAAAGATGATCGGCACTTCGGAAAAGGTACGAATTTTAGAGCATAAAGCAAAACCATTCTCTCCGGGCAACTTAATGTCCAACAAAATCAGATGTGGCTTTTCATCCTGAATCTGTTCTGTCACAGCAGAAAAATTCCTTACTCCAAGCGTTGTATATCCATTTCCATTCAATAAAGTTTGTAATTCTCCCTGTATCACAGGATCATCTTCAATTATCATAATTTTAGATAGTTTCATGCTTTCTGCACCTTTCCTTGTTTTGTCCGGCCATCAACTGGCTTCTCCGCAGTTTTAGGGATCAGCCAAACACCAGCCATCTTCACAGCGCCGTGGATACGCTCACCGGCACAATAGTAGTTTACCCTACGAGGTGTCACGCCCCACTTCTCGGCGGCCTCTTTTAATGTCATATAATCCATCTTACACCTCCACAAAACGTATTATAGTTCTTTAACTCGAACAATACAAGTGTGGAGAAATATTCCTCTCAAAAATCGGTATAATCAAGCCTATTGACAGGCATAATAAGGTTATTCCTTTGTGCAAATCGGCACGATAGAATATACTTGAGGTGAATGATTATGCCGATTGATGATTTGACAGCTTTGGGGCAAAAAATGCGGGAATCCCGAAAGAAAAAAGACCTGACACAGCAGGAGCTTGCGGATCTGAGCCATGTATCTGTCAAGCAAATCGCCAGCATTGAAAAAGGACAAATAAATCCGTCCTATTTGATTTTGAAGGCATTGGCAAAGGTGCTTCCGATCTCTCTGGACACTCTGATCAATCCAGATGTTTCTCCAGAAGATGATGGAGCCAATCAGATGAAAATGCTTTATTGCAGCTGTCCGTCAGAAATGCGTGAAACCCTCTTGCACCATACGCAGGAGACCGCGAAAGAACTAACAGAACTATCCGAGAAATTTGAAACGAATTGAGCCGGTGAGTGAAATTTGACTGTTTCCTCACTGGCTCCTTTCATTTCCGGGTAAAAAGAGGCAAGCAATGCCTGTGTTAATACACACAGGCCCGCAGAGAAGAAAATCCCTCCGTGATTTTCCTCTCCGCTTGCTTGTTGAGGGCAGCGCCCCCAAGCCCCTTTGAACACAGAATTTCATTCTGTGGCTGCGCGTTCTGCGAACGCTTTTGACCAGGACCAGCTTACCGCTGGCCGTGGTCTTTTTCTTTTTCAACATCCTGTTCTACCTCCATTTTCAGCACTCGATCTACATTTGCCTTTGCCGTTAAAAGCTCCCGCATTTCCTCACGGGAACGCCGGTACTCGGCATAGGTCTTTTTCTTTTCTTCCAGCAATTTCGCGTACTCCGTCTGCAACTCTTTGACCTTGGGAAGCTTCTTGACTCCCATCTCATCAAAGGCATTCTTAGCAGCCTGGTGGAGCAGAATTTCTTCCTCATGTTCCTCCCGGAATTTCTTAGAGTAACCCGCCTTGCGGTATGCCACATAGACCTCACGGGTCTTGGCATAATTTACGATGTGAGTACGCAGAACAGCGATCTCTGCCATGCGCTTTTCAGCCGCTTTGATCTGCGCCGAAAGATCATTGTGATGTGCCGTGGCAGCCGCAGCCTTTTCTTCCAAAACCGCATACTCCAGCAGGTTATGCTCTGACAGGTAATTCATGGTCTGCGCCATTTGCTTCAGATTGAAAACTTTAGCCCATCGCGCATAGCCAGCACCTTTTCCAGCCTGCAATTTTGCCTGAATGTCCACCAGCAGATTGACCTTCGGCGGCTCTGCCTGTGTGACTGTTTTCTTTCGCGGGGTATGTGCTTTCTTCCCTAAGAGAACTGCCCGCAAATCTTCCAATCCATATCCTTCGCCCAGACTGTCCATGCGGGCGGCTTTCTCCCAACCAGAGAGTTTCAGTCGATACGATTTTCCGCGCTTTGAGACTTCACAACCATATTCTCGCAACAGCTTCAGCAGTTCTTCAAAGTCAGCAGGACTTTGTGATAATGCGTTGTCAATCGCCACACGAAGCAGCTCTCGGTGAGATGGCTTTGCCTGATCGCCCAGCCATTTGTTATAGCTCTTTCCGTGAAGTTTCGGATTCTCTACAATGGACAGTCCATTCTCAATACAGATGGTGTCACTTAGCCGACGAACCGCCTTGGTGCTGCCCCAAAAGTTTCGGAACTTCCGGTCATATTCTAAGCTGACCGATGACCAGATAATGTGATTATGAATGTGCGACTTGTCTATGTGAGTGCAAACCACAAAGGCATGATTGCCTTTGGTAAAACGCCTTGCAAATTCTACGCCCAGACGGTTGGCTTCTTCCGGGGTAATCTCACCGGGGCGGAAGGACTGGCGCACATGATAGGCAATCACATCATCCGCTCCGCGCACTCGTCCGGTAGCAACAATATACTGCCGCTTTGCTAAAAGAAACTCCGCATCAACCGTTCTGCTGTCACACGCATAACCGGTAATGAGTTTGCCGTTATCTGTTTTCTGTGGATTTGCTACATAGTCGATGATGTCACTGATCGCCCGACTTTCTGTCCGGCCTTTGCCGACATGAAGCGGCATGATTCTTGTGGTTGCCATAATAAAGTGTGCCTCCTCTCAAAAAAAGCGGCCTGACATAGCAGACCACTCTTATAAGTAACTGTTTTAAATTATTTTTTCTCAATACGTAGAATCCAAAAGGTAGAAATTATATCCTACTATTTGCAAAATACAGAAAATCCAATCTCTTTCATTTTATTCATGAAAGCTTCTTTAAACCCATTAACCTTATATGTGCATATTCCGCAAAAACAGAGCACTCGCTCCGCATGAGCGGAGCGCTGTTCCGC
>ENA-OPVV01002541-OPVV01002541.1-human-gut-metagenome-genome-assembly--contig:-NODE-2541-length-10923-cov-1.991351_pt1 | contig 10923 bp, 9 predicted proteins | sample MGYA00241500_ERZ501992 | MGnify/ENA primary metagenome ERZ501992 (study PRJEB25962, sample SAMEA2043052) | human gut metagenome | biome: human gut; feature: human-associated habitat; material: faeces...
GATGCGGACGGATTGATCGTGTCCACACCAACGGGTTCTACTGCGTACAATCTGTCTGCAGGAGGACCGATCGTGGAGCCGACAGCGTCATTGATCGTTGTGACACCGATCTGCTCGCATGCACTTAATTCCCGCAGTATCGTTTTCTCGGACAAAGATGAGATCGTGATCGAGATTGGTGCAAAACGGGAAAATCAGATCGAGGAAGCAGTGATTGCATATGATGGTGCGGATGAAGTCCCGCTTCATACCGGTGACCGGATTCGGATCAAAAAGGCGTGGGAGACAGCGAAAATCGTAAAACTCAGCAAAGTGAGCTTTCTGGAAACATTACGTGAAAAGATGAAAGGAAACTAGAAGATGAAAGTAAACCGACATGCCAAAATTGTAGAATTGATCAACAAATATCAGATTGAGACACAGGATGAGCTTGCCGAGTATCTGAATGAAGCGGGATTTAAAGTGACGCAGGCAACGGTATCCAGAGACATCCGCGACTTAAAGCTCACCAAGGTTCCGGCAGAAAACGGCAGGCAGAAATATGCGGTACTCCAGAGTGCACAGAACGGAATGACTGAAAAATATGTGCGCATTTTGCGGGATGGATTCAGCTCTATGGATATGGCTCAGAACATTCTGGTACTGAAAACGGTATCCGGTATGGCGATGGCGGTGGCTGCGGCACTGGATGCGATGAACTGGAATGAGATCGTTGGCTGTATTGCCGGGGATGATACGATCATGTGCGCTGTGCGGACCGTAGATGATACGATTCTACTGATGGAAAAGATCAAGAAACTACTGGAACAATAGACAGGAGAAAGAATGTTACAAAATTTGCATGTAAAAAATCTGGCGCTAATCGATGAGGCGGAAGTGGATTTCTCTGGTGGACTCAATATCCTGACCGGGGAAACCGGTGCCGGAAAATCAATTATCCTGGGGAGTGTCAGTCTTGCCCTGGGCGGAAGATATTCAGCAGATATGCTTCGTAGGGGAGCCGATAAGGGACTTGTAGAACTGACCTTTTATGTGGAAAATCCGGAAACGGTACGGAAGCTGGAAGAGATGGATCTTTCGCCGGACGGAGGGCAGATCATTATCACCAGACGGTTTAACGGAAACCGAAGTGTGAGCCGGATCAATGGAGAGACTGTGACACTGGGGCGGCTAAAGGAAGCAGCCCAGGTTCTGATCGATATTCACGGACAGCATGAGCATCAGTCACTGTTATATAAAAAAAATCATCTGGCAATTCTGGATGCATTTGCAAAAGAAGCCGGAGAATGGAAGAAAAAAGTGGCGGATTCATACAGGGAATACCGCCGGCTGGAAAAAGAACTTAAGGAAGCCGATAAAGACGAGGCTGAGAGAGCCAAAGAGATTTCTTTTCTTGAATTTGAGATTGATGAGATTGAAAATGCAGGAATCACTGCGGCAGAATGCCAGTCTGTAGAAGAAGATTACCGGCGAATGATGCAGGGGAAAAGAATCGCAGAGAATCTGGAAGAGGCGTATCTGTATACAGCAGGAGAAGGCGGTATAAGTGCGGCAGAAGCGATCGGACGGGCAGTACGTGCGGCAGCTGTGGCGGCAGAACATGATGACAAATCGGGAGAACTGTATGAACAGCTGGTCGAAGTGGAGAATCTGATCGGGGATTCCGGGCGCGAGCTTCGCTGTTATCTGGACAGTCTTTCCTTTGAACCGGAACAGTTCTATGAGACGGAGAGCCGGCTGAACCAGATCAATCATCTGAAGGTCAAATACGGAGATTCGGCAGAGGCGATCCTGCAGCATAAGGCGGATGACGAGGAGCGCCTCCTGATTTTAAAAAATTATGATGAATATTTAAATGAATTAAAGGGAAAACTGAAAAAATCAGAGGAACGTCTGCAAAAAGAATGCGAGGGTCTGTCGAAGATCCGTAAAAAAGAGGCAAAGCTTTTGCAGGCAAAGATCGCAGAAGGACTTCAGGATCTGAATTTCCTGGATGTCTGCTTTGAAATTCGGTTTTCAAAAACCTCCGGGTACACAGTAGAAGGAACGGATGAGGTGGAATTTATGATCTCCATGAATCCGGGTGAACCGACAAGACCGCTTGCAACTGTGGCATCCGGCGGTGAACTTTCCCGCATCATGCTTGCAATCAAGGCAGTCATGGCGGATAAAGATGAGATCGAGACACTGATCTTTGATGAAATCGATGTGGGGATCAGCGGTCGTACCGCACAGAAGGTTTCCGAGAAGATGTGCCTGATCGGCAGGAAACATCAGGTGATCTGCATTACGCATCTGGCACAGATCGCTGCAATGGCAGATACTCATTACCTGATTGAAAAACGGGTGGAAGATCAGATGACAAAGACCAAGATCCGGCAGCTTGACGGGGAAGAATCTGTGCAGGAGCTGGGAAGGATCCTTGGAGGCGCAAAGATTACGGATGCGGTGCTGGAAAACGCACGGGAGATGAAAATTCTGGCATCCGGTTTGAAAAAATAAGATTGAGCACATACTAGAGGCAGGAGAAAAAATCCTGCCTTATTTTTTGCGGAATTTTAGGGAGGAAAAAGGGGTGTGTAATGTCGGTTAGAAGTTATCGGAAAATGTTAAGTGTGTTATTAGCGGTAATTGTGGTTATAGGAGGCGGCTATTGCTACAGGGAATGGCGGGCCAAGAAAGCGGAGAGGGAGGCTTCGGTCAGTGAACTTTCGGGAAACCTTCTGATTCCGGGAGGGATGCCGGTTGGGATCTATATGGAGACGGATGGCGTGATGGTGCTGGGGACGCAGGAAATTAAGGGGAAAGATGGGATCGGTGTGAATCCGGCGAAGCATCTGGTGAAGGAGGGAGATTATATTGTCGGAGTTGATTCTGACAGTATTTATAATAAATCTGAGCTTATCGAACGGGTTAAAAAATTATCGAATAAGTCCGTCATCTTACACATTCGTCGAAAAAAAGTGTATATTGATGTACAACTTCATCCGACAAAAGATGAAGGCGGGGCATATAAACTTGGAATCTGGGTGCGTGATAACGCGCAGGGACTCGGCACAATCACTTTTCTGAATGCGGATAGTGAATACGGTGCGTTGGGACATGGAATACATGATGTAGATACCGGCAAACTGATCGAAATGTCAACGGGAAGATTATATGATACCAGCATTCAGAATATTAAAAAAGGTGAGAACGGAAATCCCGGAGGGATGGAAGGGATCATTGTCTACAATCATTACAATATTTTAGGTTCGATTACTACAAACACAGAGACAGGGATTTATGGGAAATTAGACAGGATTGAGAGAATATTTGACAGCAAAGAAGCTTATCCGGCTGTGGCAAAGGAAGAAATTCAGGTCGGAAAGGCGTATATCCGCTGTGCGGTAAGCGGAAAGACAGAAGATTATACAGTCAGAATCACAAAAGTTGACCTGGATGCCAGGGAGGTGAATAAGGGGATTGAAATTCAGGTTACTGACAAACGGTTACTTAAACTGACCGGTGGGATTGTGCAGGGAATGAGTGGAAGCCCCATCATGCAGAATGGAAAGATTATAGGTGCAGTGACACATGTTTTCGTACAGGATGCGACAAAAGGATACGGAATATTTATCGAAAACATGCTGGAAAATCTGAAAAAAGATTGAAATATGCGAACCTTGTCAGATTTCTGCGACACCATTTGCTTGTATTCACAGAATACAGAAGGTTATAATAGGTTACATTCCAGTGCAAATTGTCACTTTAAGGAGGGGAAAGGCTTTATGGAAAAACTGAATGTAGCGATTGCTGACGATAACGAAAGAATGTTGAATTTACTAGGAGAAATTGTAGAAAGTGATAAAGATCTCAAACTGGTGGGAAAAGCCAGGAACGGAGAAGATATTTATCACATTATAAGAGATAAACAGCCTGACGTTGTACTTCTTGACCTGATCATGCCGAAAATGGATGGAATCAGTGTGATGGAAATGATAGGCGCAGATAAAACAGTAAAGAAACAGCCGAATTTTATTATTGTAACTGCGATTGGACAGGAGAGGATCACGGAAGATGCCTTCGAAAAAGGAGCAGCCTACTACATCCTGAAACCATTTCGCAATGAAACAATCCTTCAGCGGATCAAAAGCTCCGGACATGCGGAAAAGAGTGTAGCGCCTTACACAGATTATACCGTATATGCGGAACCTTCTGAGGAGGACCTGGAAACACAGGTGACAGAACTGCTCCATGAAATCGGAATCCCGGCACATATAAAAGGGTATCATTATCTGAGGGATTCCATTCTGATGGCGGTTGACGATATGGAAGTTTTAAATGCGATCACAAAGATCCTGTATCCGACAGTCGCGAAAAAGAACCAGACCACATCGAGCCGTGTTGAACGGGCAATCCGCCATGCAATCGAGGTTGCATGGAGCAGGGGAAAGCTGGATACCTTAGAAGCTCTTTTCGGTTACACAGTAAGTAACGGGAAAGGAAAACCGACCAATTCTGAATTTATTGCTCTGGTCGCAGACACGATCAGACTGAAATCAAAGCGCAGATAATTCTTTTCAAACGGATGAAATTGCGGTATAATTATAAGTAAGCCGCGAGAGTAAGGAGGGTGTTAAATGAAAAAAGTATTATTTGTGTCATCTGAATCAGTTCCGTTTATCAAAACAGGAGGATTAGCCGATGTAGTGGGATCACTACCAAAATATTTTGATAAGAACAAATACGATGTACGTGTTATGCTTCCAAAGTATATGTGCATGAAAGACGAATGGAAAGATAAACTTTCTTACAGACTTCATTTCTATATGGATCTGAACTGGAGACAGCAGTATGTAGGGCTTCTTGAACTTCAATACGAAGGAATCACTTTTTATTTCATAGACAATGAATATTATTTTAATGGTTCGAAGCCATATGGTGATATTGCATACGATATTGAGAAGTTTGCATTCTTTTCAAAAGCAGCCTTAAGTGCACTGCCACTTCTGGATTTCAGACCGGATATCATTCACTGTCATGACTGGCAGACCGGGCTTGTTCCGATTTATCTGGATAATTTCCGCTATAACAATGAGTTTTTCCGTGGAATCAAGACTGTGATCACCATACATAACCTCAAATTCCAGGGTATCTGGGATAAGAAGACGGTTATGGATATCACCGGGCTTCCGGCATACTATTTCTCACCGGATAAGCTGGAAGCATATGACAATGCCAACTATCTGAAAGGCGGAATTGTCTACGCTGACCGTGTGACAACGGTAAGCAGCAGTTACGCGGAAGAGATCAAGACACCGTTTTACGGGGAGAAGCTGGAAGGACTGATGCAGGCAAGAGCAAACTGCCTGTCAGGAATTGTCAATGGTATTGATTATGGTGATTTTAATCCGGCAACAGATACCAACATTGCAAGAACTTACTCTGTCGAAAACTTCCGCAAGGAGAAAGTGAAAAATAAAATGGCGCTGCAGGAAGAACTCGGACTGGAGAGAGATCCGCACCGTATGATGATCGGTATCGTATCCAGACTGACTGACCAGAAGGGCTTTGACCTGATCGACTGTGTGATGGATGAACTTTGCCAGGATGCGGTTCAGATCGTCGTACTCGGTACCGGAGATGAGAGATACGAGAACATGTTCCGTCATTTCGCATGGAAGTATCCGGATAAGGTATCTGCACAGATCTATTATTCAGAGCCGATGTCTCACAAGATATATGCATCCTGTGATGCATTCCTGATGCCGTCATTATTTGAACCATGTGGACTGAGCCAGCTGATGAGTCTGAGATATGGTACGGTGCCGATCGTAAGAGAGACAGGCGGACTCAAAGATACTGTAGAAGCTTACAACGAATACGAGAAGACCGGAACCGGATTCAGCTTCACCAATTACAATGCGCATGAGATGCTTGCAACTGTAAGATATGCAGAACAGATTTACTATGACAAGAAGCGTGACTGGAACAAGATTGTAGAGCGTGGTATGGAAAAAGACTTCTCATGGAAGAATTCAGCCAAGCTTTACGAAGAACTTTACGAAAATATGTAAAATGCATTCTGGTAATTTACCGGAAAATATGGTATCATGAAATGAAAAAATTTACAGAGGAGAAACATTCATTATGAGGATTATAGACAAAATTAAAGCAGACGGAGTACATATTTCCTTTGAAGTGTTTCCACCGAAGACGGATGCGGGCTTTGAATCCGTGTTAAAAGCAACGGATGGGATCGCAGAGCTTACCCCGTCATTTATTAGTGTTACCTATGGAGCCGGTGGTGGAACCAGTAAGAATACGGTTAAGATTGCAAGTCATATCAAGAATGACCTGAAGATTCCGGCACTTGCACATCTGACTTGTGTATCCTCAACCAAGGAAGAGGTACATAAGGTTATCGGACAGCTTCAGAAAGAAGGGATTGAGAATATCCTTGCACTCAGAGGAGATATCCCGCAGGATGGACAGTTTCCGCTTCCGGGACAGTATTCTCATGCCTGTGAACTGATCGAAGACATCAAAAAAATGGGAGACTTCTGCATCGGAGCTGCATGCTATCCGGAAGGACATGTAGAGATGGAACACAAGAAAGATGATATCCGTTATCTCAAAGAAAAGGTAGATTGTGGAGTGGATTTTATTACCACACAGATGTTTTTCAATAATGATATTTTCTATAATTTCCTGTATCGTATCCGTGAACAGGGAATCATGATACCGGTGCTTCCGGGAATCATGCCGATCACAACGAAAAAGCAGCTCGCAAGAAGCTGTGCCCTTTCAGGAACTGCTGCTCCGCAGAGATTCCGTGCGATCGTAGATTATTTTGGAGATGATCCGGCAGCGATGAAGCAGGCGGGAATTGCATATGCGACCGACCAGATCATTGACCTGATCGCAAATGGAGTCCGCAATATCCACGTATATTCGATGAATAAACCGGAAGTAGCTGCTGCAATCATGCAGAACCTTTCAGAAATCGTAAAATAAAGGAACATAAGAAAGATGACAGATGCCAGAACGAAAGAAGCAATTCGTTATCTGGGATATGGAAGACATGCGGTAGATGAACAGACGCTTGCGCTGATCGATGTTTCCTTCGGGGAGCTCGATCAGACTACGCAGGCAAAATCCGTCTATCGCATTTTTGACTGTAAAGTTACAGGAGAAGACCAGGTGACGATCGGAAAAATGAATATTAAAAGCAGAAGTCTCGGAAAGAATCTCAGAGGCTGCAAAGAGGCAGTTGTATTTGGCGCAACACTCGGTACCAATGTCGATATACTGATGAAACGTTATTCACTGACAGATATGGCGAAATCTGTTGTATTGCAGGCATGCGCAGCTGCATATCTGGAGGAGTACTGTGACGATCTGCAGCTTTCGATCGGAGAAGAGTTAAAAGCACAGAATAAATGGCTCAGACCGAGATTTAGTCCGGGATACGGTGATTTTGATATCCATCATCAGGACGATATCTTACGGATGCTGGATACGGCAAAGAAGATCGGACTTACCATGACAGACAGCTATATGCTCACACCGACAAAATCGGTGACTGCAATCATTGGGATCAGTGATACGCAGGAAAAATGCCACATCAAAGGCTGCGAAGTGTGTGAGAAGAAGGACTGCATTTACAGAAGAAATTAAGGAGCGTAGGGCATGAATATCAGAGAACGTTTGGGAAAAGAACTTTTATTTTTAGATGGAGGAATGGGAACTCTTCTGCAGGCAGAAGGACTTGCACCGGGAGAACTTCCGGAGACCTGGAACATCGAACATCCGGAAAAGGTGGAAGCGATTCACCGCAGATATTACGAAGCAGGAAGTGATGTGGTTCTTGCAAATACCTTTGGCGCTAATGTCTGCAAATTTCATGATGACAGATATACGGTTGAAGAAGTGATCCGCGCAGGGATTGCAAATGCAAAAAGAGCAGGAGAGCAGATTGGAAAAGAGACTTATGTGGCACTGGATATGGGACCGACCGGAAAGCTATTAAAACCAATGGGAGATCTGGATTTTGATGATGCTTATGAAGCATTTGCAGAAGCCGTCCGCTATGGAGAAAAGTACGGTGCAGACCTGATCCATATCGAGACCATGAGTGACACCTATGAAGTAAAGGCAGCCATTCTTGCAGCAAAAGAAAATTCTTCTCTTCCGGTATTTGTAACCATGATCTTTGATGAAAGAGGAAAGCTTCTGACAGGCGGGGATGTCCCTTCTGTTGTGGCAATGCTGGAAGGACTCCGCGTAGATGCACTGGGGCTGAACTGTGGACTTGGGCCGAAACAGATGCTTCCAATCCTGAACGATTTAAGAAGATATACCTCCCTTCCGATCATTGTGAAGCCAAATGCCGGACTTCCGAAGCAGAAGAACGGGGAAACGTATTACGATGTAGAGCCGGATGAGTTTGCCCGGATCATGCAGGAGGTTGTAAAAGGAGGAGCCTGTGTGATCGGCGGATGCTGCGGAACGACACCGGAGCATATTAAAAAGCTGGTAGAAGAATGCAAAGATCTTCCGCTGCGCGAGATCGAGAAAAAGCATGATACGATCGTATCTTCTTATGGACAGGCTGTGATCCTGGATGATATGCCGCGTATCATCGGAGAAAGAATCAACCCGACCGGAAAGAAAAAATTCAAAGAAGCACTGGACTACATTCTGAAAGAAGCGATCACGCAGCAGGATAAGGGCGCGCACATTCTGGATGTCAATGTAGGACTTCCGGATATTGATGAAGTTGCCATGATGGAAAAAGTTGTAAAAGAACTGCAGAGCGTGACCAGTCTTCCACTTCAGATTGACACAGTAGATGGAAAGGCTATGGAACGTGCAATGCGTATCTACAATGGAAAGCCGATGATCAACTCTGTAAACGGAAAGCAGGTTTCTATGGACGAAGTCTTTCCTCTGATCCGGAAATATGGCGGTGTGGTTGTCGGACTGACCATTGATGAAGAGGGGATTCCGAAGGATGCAGAAGGCCGTGTGCGTGTTGCAGGTAAGATCATCAACGAAGCAGCCAAATACGGAATCGACAAGAAAGATATCGTGATCGATGTGCTGACCATGACCATCAGTTCGGAAAAGGACGGGGCAAAGGTTACCCTGGAAGCATTGAAGAGAGTACGGGAAGAATTCGGGGTCAGAACCGTTCTTGGAGTATCGAATATTTCTTTTGGACTTCCAAGGCGCCCGATCGTCAACAGCTATTTCTATGCGATGGCAATGCAGAACGGACTGACGGCAGGAATCATCAATCCATCTTCAGAAGATATGATGAAAGCTTATCGTTCTTATAATGCACTGATGGGCTTTGATGAAAATTGTACGAATTATATCAGTACTTATGCGGGAACCACAGAGACGGTGACAGTCCAGGCATCGCAGGCAGCTGCAGCAGCCGGAAATGCACCAAAAGCTGCAGGCGTTGAGATGACACTCAAATATGCGATCGAGAGAGGGCTGAAAGAAGAGGCGCATCATATCACCCGTGACCTGATCGGTACGAGGGAACCGCTGGATATCATCCAGGAGGAACTGATCCCGGCACTCAATGTAGTCGGTGAAGGTTTTGAAAAGGGAACCGTCTTCCTTCCGCAGCTTCTGATGAGTGCGGATGCTGCGAAGATTGCCTTTGCGGTTATCAAGGATGTGCTTGCTTCATCCGGACAGGAAGAAGAAAAGAAGGAGAAGATCATCCTTGCTACCGTAAAAGGTGATATCCATGATATCGGAAAGAATATAGTGAAAGTTCTTCTTGAAAATTATGGTTTTGATGTGATCGATCTCGGAAAGGATGTGCCGCCGGAGGCAATCGTAGAAAAAGCAGTTGAGGAGAATGTCACTTTGGTAGGCCTAAGTGCGCTGATGACCACAACTGTAGTCAGCATGGAAGAGACGATCAAACTCTTAAGAGAGAAAAAACCGGACTGCAAAGTCATGGTAGGCGGGGCTGTTCTGAACCAGGATTACGCGGATATGATCGGGGCAGATTTCTATGGAAAAGATGCCATGCAGTCCGTACACTATGCGCAGAAATTTTTTGGCATGGTGGAGTAGGAACTGCAAGGCAGATACAAAAGGTCGAAATTGTATGTGAAAATGCTAAAAAAGTTTGGAAAATTTTTTTGTATATGCTATAATATGCATAAATCAAGGAGAAAAGAAAATGATAGCATGGGAGGCATGACAAGATGGCATTTTTTTCAACACTGATCTCTACGGTATTGAAGATGCTCTTTATCGGAGTGTTTGCAGTCGGAGGGGTTTTTGCAGGCAAGAAGCTTCGCGAAAGAAAAGACGCAAAGAATTCAGAGACTAAGTAGAATGGAAAAAAGAAGGAATCGCAGAAAATGCGGTTCCTTTTTAAATTCCATTATATTGACAAGCCATCAAAATCTCTTTATAATTAGAATTTAGCTGATAGAAGCGAGGAGGATAAAGATGAAAGCTTACGGAGTTAACGAACTTAGACGCATGTTTCTTGACTTTTTTGAGAGCAAAGGTCATTTAAAAATGAAAAGCTTTTCGCTGGTGCCGCACAATGATAACAGCCTTCTGCTGATCAATTCAGGAATGGCACCGCTGAAACCATATTTTACAGGACAGGAGATCCCACCGAGACGCCGTGTGACAACCTGTCAGAAATGTATCCGTACAGGAGATATCGAGAACGTAGGAAAGACTGCACGTCACGGTACTTTCTTTGAAATGCTTGGTAACTTCTCATTCGGTGATTACTTTAAGACAGAAGCGATCCACTGGTCATGGGAATTCCTGACAGAAGTGGTTGGACTGGATCCGGATCGTCTGTACCCGTCCGTATATGAAGACGATGATGAGGCATGGAAGATCTGGAACGAAGAGATTGGTATTGCACCGGAGAGAATTTTCCGT
>ENA-OPVV01002563-OPVV01002563.1-human-gut-metagenome-genome-assembly--contig:-NODE-2563-length-10828-cov-3.373062_pt1 | contig 10828 bp, 10 predicted proteins | sample MGYA00241500_ERZ501992 | MGnify/ENA primary metagenome ERZ501992 (study PRJEB25962, sample SAMEA2043052) | human gut metagenome | biome: human gut; feature: human-associated habitat; material: faeces...
TTCAGACTTAGGTCTGTGAGTTGAAAAACATTTTTGGATAGGTGTTAGACAAAAAGCATTAGAAAATATTCTAGTGCTTTTTATTTTAGTATTTATGTTATACAATAATGTAAACTTTACATTATTGTATAGGTATAAAAATATAATTATTGTTGCATATTAGTAAAAAAGGTGATATAGTGAAAGGGTAAAAAGAAGAAGTTATCAGATATTGGCAGTATCGGATAACTTCTTCAGGTAGAAAACTGATTCAATTTAGAAATAAGATCTAAAAAGAATAGTAAACTACGAACATATACTATTCTATACGTTATTTTCTAATTTGTAAAGTCTTCTATAATTTTAGAGTAAAAAATACTCTAACACACAAAGGAAGAATTACAAAATCTAAAAATCTTTGTAAATTCCCAATGTGAAAATAAAAATCAAATTGATACTAAGGCAGAAATGCGATTTAAGAGGAGAGGTGGTAAAAAGGATTTTGAATAGAATTATTTGACATGTCAAAGTAGAAAACGATGAGGTATAAACTAAATATATGATCGAACAAAAGTTTGAAAATATATTGCGCTACAGGTCGGAGTCTGCTATAATGTGGTAAAAGTGAATAAAAAATCAGAACTTGACTCCGAAAAATAAACAAAATAGACAAAAGGAGAAAGTGATGAATAATACAAACGAAAATAAAACAAGTGACATTTATCTTGCACATGTGGATTTTGAAACAGGCCGTACCCAGAGCTTTCAGGAACATACAGATAATGTAACATCATATGCAAAAAGCATTTGTCCTATGGAAGAGATTCAGAAACTTGTCGAGGCGGCCGCACTTTTTCATGATGCGGGGAAACTCTCTGATGATGTGCAGAAAGATTTTCAAGATATCTTGAAAAAGGGGGATCAGGCACACCGAAACGATTTGGATCACTCAACCGCAGGTGGACGGATGCTATGGAAAATGATGCGGCAGAAAACAGCAGCAGAGCTGTTAAGTACAGTTGTGTACTCACATCATGGAATCAGCGACTGTATTGATTTTGAAAGCGGGTGTACCTTACAGGAACGCAGAGCGGAAAAAGAGTGTCAGGAAGACATTGTGAAGGAAAGATTTTTTCAGATCTTTGATAAAGAGAAAATCCAAAAAGTGTGCGAAGCAGCAGATGCACAATATGTTCAGATCAATAAAAAAATAGGAACATTTGTGCAGAAAAATACAAGACAAAATCGCCATTGTGGAAGTGGATACTTTTACATAGGGATGTATTTTCGGGTATTACTTTCTGTATTATTTGATAGCGACTGGACAGATACGGAAAAATTTTTTCAGAATGAAGAATTGAAACAACGTATTTCAAAGAAAGAAATACAGAAAATATGGCAACAGAGTATACAATGTTTTGAGAACTATCTTAATCATGAAATTCGAAACAAGGCAGAAAATGGCCAGAGTCTTCAGGCAGTCCGGCAGGAGATTTCTGAGAGGTGCTATGAAGAGGCAGAAAAAGAAACGAGACTGTATCGTCTGACAGTACCAACGGGAGCTGGAAAGACATTAAGTAGTTTGCGCTTTGCACTGTATCGTGCCGAGCGGACCCAAAAACAGCATATTATTTATGTTGCCCCATTTAATAGTATTTTAAGCCAGAATGCCGATGAGATCCGGAGAGCAGTTGACGATCCGGATATCGTACTGGAACATCATTGCAATGTGATTCTTTCGGAGGGAAAGCAGGAGAAAGACTATAAAAAACTGACAGAAACATGGGATGTGCCAATTATTATGACATCAGCTGTACAGGTATTGAATGTACTTTTTTCGGGACAGAAAAGAGATATCCGCAGAATGCATACCTTATGTAACAGCGTGATCATTTTTGATGAGGTACAGGCCATTCCGAAGAAGTGTATGGAACTTTTTAACTTAGCAGTAAATTTTCTTACCAATTTTGCGGAATCGGATGTTGTATTATGTTCAGCTACCCAGCCATCCATTAAAGATTTGAAAGAGAATAATTTAAGTGAATGCATGGAGATGACGGAAATCATAGAAAAGTATGAAGAAGCCTTTCGAAGAACGGATATCGTAGATTTGACAGAAACAGAAGCGTATCCGGGCGGAATGGAAATTGAGGATCTCTGTGATTTTACGTTGCAGCAAGCTGAGACATTTCGAAATGTGCTGGTCATAGTAAATACAACCGAATGTGCAAAACAAGTATATGAAAAGATAAAAAGCAGCTGTTCAGACGAAGATCAAGTTTTTCACCTGAGCAATAAACTTTGCCCGCAAAATAAAGAGGACACGTTGGAAACGGTCCATGCGGCATTACGAAAAAATAGAGAATCCGGATATACAGGCAGAGTGATCTGCATCAGTACACCGGTTGTAGAAGCGGGTGTAAATTTTTCTTTTGGCTGTGTCATTCGATCAAAAGCGGGATTGGATCATGTGATCCAGGCCGCTGGAAGAGGAAATCGCCACAAGGAGTATCCCTGGTTTGGAAAGATTTACATTGTACAATTGACAAACGAGGCCGAAAGTCTGGAAAAGCTGCCAGAGATACAAGAAGAACAAAGAGCAGTACAAAAATTATTAGAACAATTTCGAAGTAAGCCTGAAATTTTTGAAAAAAGATTAGATTCGTCGAAAGCGATAGCGATTTATTATCAGTATTACTATCAGGTGCTGCAGGCTGATATCACGAAATTTCCGGCGAAAAATTATAAAACGACCTTGCTAGAAATGCTGGGAAAAAATTGTCCGGGAAGAAAACAATATTGGCATAAGTTTGAACAAGAGTATAAGGGGGGAATGGCACAGGCATTTGCAACGGCAGGAAAAGAATTTGAAGTTATTTCTAATGATTATAAGATTCCAGTTGTGGTTCCCTATAATGATGAGGCCAAAAAACTGATTGCAGCATTTGTCGGAGCAGATGGTGAGTATTTACCTTGGGAGGAAAAGCAGAGGATGCTGCGGGAACTGCAAAAATATACGGTTGGAATTTCAGAAGTGCAGAAGGAACGTCTTAATAATGCAATATATCAAATTAGTGATGAAGAAATACTCGCGTTGAGCGAAGGGTATTACAGCAATGAAGTTGGTGTGCTGGAAGAACCGCAGATGAACTTTGAGAACTATTAAACATATTGGAGGTGGTACAATGGAAAAACATGCGAATACCATAGAGTACGAGGTGTATGGGAACTATGCATTGTTTTCTGATCCGGTGGTGCGTGTTGGAGGCGAAAAAACAAGTTATTCAATTCCAACTTACGAGGCATTGCGAGGTATTACGGAAAGCATATTTTGGAAACCCACGATCTTTTGGGTAATTGATGAAATTCGCGTTATGAACCGGATTCAGACGGAAACAAAAGGTATTCGTCCTATTAAATACAATGGCGGAAACGAACTGGCATACTACACGTATTTAAAGGATGTGCGTTATCAGGTACGTGCTCATTTTGAATTTAATGAGCATCAGGTCAACATGGTACAGGATAGAAATGAGCGAAAATATCAGTGCATGTCAGAAAGAATGGTAAAGAGCGGAGGCCGGAGAGATATTTTTCTTGGAACAAGAGAATGTCAGGCATTTGTGGAACCGTGTGAATTTGGCAGTGGAGCAGGATATTATGATGATATGGAAAAAGATATAGATTTCGGTTTCTCTTATCACGGAATTACTTATGCGGAAGAAGCCGTTTTGTCGGAGGATCAGGGAAACATGACGGTAAGATTCTGGGAGCATCCGACCATGACAAGGGGAGGCTACATCGTTTATCCCCGTCCGGAAGAGTGTACAATCAAACGTCATATACGAAAAATGCAGCCGAAAATATTTGAAAATATCGAGAAAGAAGAACATGAAAAAAGGGAGGTGAAAGATACGTGAACTGGGGAAGAGAAGCACTGGATTTGTACGAAAAAAATCTGAACAAGGTAGGAAAAATAGAATATCGTGGTGAATTTCCCTATACGCTGCTTCCAACATTCCACTCAACGGCAACGGCACAGATTACGGTAACCATTGATGAAGAAGGTAACTTTTTACATGGCGAACAGGTTCCTGCAAATGATAAATTTACCATTATTCCGGTTACAGAAAAATCAGGAAGCCGAACATCTGGAAAAGAAGCCCATCCCCTGTGTGATAATTTAAGATATCTGGCGGGCGATTATCCGCTTTATGTGGCGGACGATGGAAGCTGTTTTGAAATTTACATGGAACAATTAAAAAAATGGTATGAGTCAGAATTTTGCCATGATAAAGTAAGAGCAATTTATTATTATCTGCAGAAGAAAAGTTTGATGCATGATTTGATTGAACAGAAGGTATTGAAGCAAAATGAAGATGGAACGCTGGCAGAAAAGGAAACGATTCAGGGAATTGATCAAAGTAAAGCGTTTGTGCGATTTATTGTGCGCTCTTTAAGTAATCCACTGACAGAAACAGTTGATGAATGCTGGAAAGATAAGACCTTATGGGAAAAATATCAGCAGTATCAACGGTCTATGGAAGGGGAAAAGGGACTTTGCTATTTAAGTGGAAAAAGAGAAAGTATTTCCTATCTACAGCCAAAGAAAATCCGAAATGAAGGAGACGGCGCGAAACTGATTTCTTCAAATGATAAGGATAATTTTACGTATCGTGGTCGATTTGCAACGAAAGAAGAGGCATTTGCAATTGGAAATGAAACATCCCAGAAGGTTCACAACGCATTGAAATGGATTATCCGCAGACAGGGAGGCACATATGATACCATGGTGTTTGTTACATGGGAAACAGCGGAGGATTCAGCAGGAGAATTAGAAGTTCGATGGGACTCGGATACGGAGCATATTATATCTGAATTTGATGAATGGGATACCGGACTGGAAGATCCGGAGTTTGACACCAATGCGATCGGAGCGGAGCTGTTTCAGAAGGCGATGAGTGGGTATCGCACGCTGCAGAACGAGGAAAAATGTCCCACGACTATGAAATATATGGTGTTATTAGGAGTCGATGCAGCAACACCGGGGCGCCTGGCAGTCGTGGAAGCAAAAAAAATTGAAGAAACGCGATATTTAGAGAATATCAGAAAATGGCACAAGGACTGCTGGTGGCGTCATGAAAAATGGAGAGACGGAAAAAGAATTGTTTATTATGGCATGGTTGGAGTAAAGGAGATAGCGGATCTTTTATTCGGAATAGAAAATAATGGAAGTATTACCATTGTAGATGGAAACAGCAAAAAACTTTATGCTGAGGTTGCAAAGCGTATCTTGCCATGTATTTGGGATGGGCAGAGAATACCAGCTGATTATGTGGAAAGGGCGATAAATAAGGCATCTAATCCATTGGCATATAAAGAACGGAGAAACTGGGAGCAGATTTTGCAGCTTGCGTGCTCCATGGTTAAAAAAAGAAGAAAAGAACTTTATAAGGAGGAATGGAAAATGGCGGTAGACAAAAATTGTACAGAAAGAGATTACCTGTATGGAAGATTGCTTGCTGTAGCAGATCGAATTGAATATCGGACTTTTGATATGGATAAGGACAGAAGCAGAATTACAAATGCAAAGCGATACATGAATAATTTTTCGCAGAGACCGTTTGAAACCTGGAAAGTTATTGAAGAGAATATTCAGCCGTATTTGAGCAAATTGCCAGTGCCGGAACGAAGATTTTATGAAAATCTGCTGGACGAAATCGAGGACGCATTTGAAAGTGTAAACGATTATCAGGAGAATAAACGTTTGAGCGGCTTATATTTACTTGGATTTCACAGTCAGTCCTGTGCGCTGAGAACTTACAAAACAGAGAAAACAGAGGAGGAATAAAGAAATGAGCGAATTAAAAGGAAAAATTGATTTTACATTATTTGTGAGTGCAACGAATGCAAATCCCAATGGAGATCCACTGAACGGAAACCGTCCGAGAATTAATCTGGATGGATATGGGGAAATTTCAGATGTCTGCATTAAACGAAAAATCCGAAACCGCCTGCAGGATCTGGGACAGAAAATTTTCGTGCAGTCAGATGACAGAACGGACGACTCATTCAAGAGTCTGAAGGAGCGCGCAGATGGTTGCGAGGAGCTTAAAAAACAGATGGGAAATAAGAAAGATGCGAGCAGAGATCTCTGCGCACAGATTGCATGCAGGGAGTGGATCGATGTGAGAGCATTTGGACAGGTTTTTGCATTTAAAGGAATTCCAGTATCCTTTGGCGTACGCGGTCCGGTGTCGATTCATCAGGCAGTAAGTCTGTCTCCGATTGATATCATGAGTATGCAAATCACCAAGAGCGTAAACAGCGAGGCCGGAAAAGAAGGAAAGGCATCTGATACGATGGGAACGAAACATAGAGTTGGGTTTGCTGTATACAAGGTGATGGGAAGTGTCAATGTGCAGCTCGCGGAAAAGACGGGCTTTACCCAGGAGGATGCTGAGATACTGAAAGAAGCACTCATGACATTGTTTGAAAATGATGCATCGTCAGCACGTCCGGAAGGAAGTATGGAGGTATGCCGGATGTATTGGTGGCAGCACGAGGAAAAAACACCGGCTATTTCGAGTGGAAAGATCCAGAGAGGATTTGACTGGAATAAAGATTTAGATCATCCGAGAAGCTTTAAGGATTATGATATTACCTGGAATGTAGAAGGATGCAGAGAACCGGAGATTTTTGATTTTGTCTAAAGATACGGTCGTTTTCCGTGAGGGGTGAATTGGAATGTATGATGAGGATGATTATCTGCAGTTGTCAGGAATTCAACATTTTGCATTCTGCCGGCGCCAATGGGCACTTGCATATATCGAGATGCAGTGGCAGGAGAATGTCCGCACGGTAGAGGGAAAGATTCTTCATGAAAATGCACATGATCCGGGTCTCAAAGAAAAAAGAGGAGATCTGCTGATTGTGCGTGCGATGCCGGTTCACTCCTGCGAAATGGGAGTGAGCGGCGAGTGCGATGTGGTGGAATTTCATCGGGTGAAAGAGGGGATTTCACTGCATGGAAAAGAAGGATTTTATCGTGTAGTGCCAATAGAATATAAGCGGGGAAAACCAAAAGAAGGAGAAGAGGATATCCTGCAGTTGGCAGCGCAGGCGTTTTGTCTGGAAGAAATGCTGTGTTGTGAAATCGAGTATGGATATCTTTATTACGGTGAAGTCCGCAGACGCCATAAGGTAGAATTTGATAATGCAATCCGGGAAAAAGTGAAGCAGATATTTGCAGAAATGCATAAGTATTATGAACAACAGTATACACCGAAAGTAAAAATAAGCAGGAAATGTAATGCATGTTCCTTGAAAGATATTTGTCTGCCGGTTTTAAATAAGAATAAATTGGTTGCGGAATACATTACCAAGAGAATGCAGGAAGAGGAAAATCTATGAAAAGATTGCTGAATACCTTGTATATTACTTCTGGAAATCGTTATCTTTCACTTGATGGGGAAAATGTCGTAGTAATGGAGGATAAAAAGGAAATAGGAAGAATCCCTTTACATAATTTACAGGCGATCGTGACCTTTGGCTATACAGGAGCGAGTCCGGCATTAATGGGGGCGTGCGCGCAAAGAGACATTGAATTATCCTTTATGTCCGGAAATGGCCGTTTTCTGGCGAGAGTCAGCGGAGAAGAAAAGGGAAATGTGACACTGCGAAAAACACAATACCGCATCAGTGAGAAAAAAGAAGAAAGCGTCAAAATAGCAAAGAATTTTATTCTTGGCAAGGTCTATAATGCCAGGTGGGTGCTCGAGAGAGCCGCCAGAGATTACAGTATGCGGCTGGATGCAGAATTGCTTAAGAAAAAATCAGCTTTTCTGGGGCAGAGTATGAATAAAATCAGAGAATGTGAAGATGCGGGAACACTTTTAGGACTGGAAGGAGAAGCTGCATCGGTATATTTTTCCGCTTTTGATGAACTTATTCTGCAGCAGAAAGAGGATTTTTATTTTCATGGAAGAAATAAGAGACCACCGTTAGATAATGTGAATGCGATGCTTTCGTTTGGATATTCTTTACTGGCAGGAATGTGCGGCGGGACGCTGGAAGCAGTGGGCCTGGATCCATATGTTGGATTTTTCCACACAGATCGTCCGGGACGAATGTCATTGGCGCTGGATCTGATGGAAGAATTTCGTAGCGTTATAGTAGATCGGTTTGTTCTGACACTTATCAACAAGAGGATTATGAAGCCAGAATATTTTTTAACTAAGGAAAACGGTGCCGTTATTATGACGGAGGAGGGACGAAAAGCCTTTCTTAGTGCATGGCAGGGAAAAAAACAGGAGATGATTACGCATCCATTTTTAGGCGAAAAGATCGAGTGGGGAATGGTTCCATATGCACAGAGCATGCTGCTGGCACGTTTCCTGCGAGGGGATCTGGATGAATATCCGCCATTTTTGTGGAAGTAGGTGATTTTTAATGCTGGTGCTGATCACATATGATGTAAATACACAAACCGTAGCAGGCAGAACGCGATTGCGCAAGGTAGCAAAAGAATGTACCAATTACGGCCAGCGAGTCCAAAATTCTGTCTTCGAGTGCCAGATGGATGCGGCTAAGTGCCGACAGGTAAAAGATATACTAGAAAAAATCATAGATAAAGAGACCGATAGTTTGCGGTTTTACTATTTGGGTGAAAAGTACAAAAACAAAGTAGAACATGTTGGTGCAAAAGCGGGATTTGACGTGATGGACACACTGATTCTGTAGTGCGAATGCTAAGTGCACAGAAAAAAGCAGGAAGATTCGCACTTGAAATTTAAAGGATTTTTGCTGAAAAGATAGAATTTGGGGGAGGAGGGAGATGAAATGAGGAAGAAAATATAGAGATATTGAATAAGCATAGCCGCGATTTAGAAGAAAAATTTGTCTAAATTTGCCGTCGCCCTCCGTGAGGGCGTGAGTTGAAATATCCTCGGAACATATCTTCTTTGGAAACTTTATGTCGCCCTCCGTGAGGGCGTGAGTTGAAATATGTGGCTGAGACGGTTGGAGGTTGTTTTAAAATCGTCGCCCTCCGTGAGGGCGTGAGTTGAAATACTCCGGGGAGCCGATGTGGAAAGACGCACAGAGTCGCCCTCCGTGAGGGCGTGAGTTGAAATTGCCCGCAGTATTCCACAAAAGAAACAATCATAGTCGCCCTCCGTGAGGGCGTGAGTTGAAATTCTGGTGAAGTGAAGATGATTCCGGATAGCTGGGTCGCCCTCCGTGAGGGCGTGAGTTGAAATGCAACTTCTACAGCATCGGTGGAAACTCTGGCCGAGGTCGCCCTCCGTGAGGGCGTGAGTTGAAATATACAGTTCTGGATCAGTATACACGCTGGCAGAATGTCGCCCTCCGTGAGGGCGTGAGTTGAAATGATGCGTCCCCACAAACCGGCCCGATTCCTTTGTCGCCCTCCGTGAGTTGAATCTTCAAACATTGGCGGAATTATTTAGAGTATGATGTATCACACTTCGTGAGTTGAAATAACAGCAGTTATTCCGCAAGCAGAGGAGCGTTCTCAGGAGTGAAATGTGTTTGACACGAAAGGCAAACAATGTTAATCTATAACTATCGTAAGCGACAACTAACCGCTCATGTATTCGCAAGAACCATGAGCGGCTATTTTTCTATTTTAATATTCGGTGAGAAAGGAGGAAAATTATGAAGAGTCCATTTAAAATATTTTGGATCGTACTCGGCTTTCTGTGCCTGGGATTTGGCACCATCGGCATTGTGCTTCCGATTCTGCCGACAGTTCCATTCTATATGGCGACCCTGTTCTGCTTTGCGAAAAGTTCGGAACGGCTGCACAGCTGGTTTATTGGGACCCAATCATATAAGAAGCATCTCGACAGCTTCGTACAGCATCGGGCGATGACGGTAGGAACGAAATGTAAAATTATCGGGATGGTAACGGTTGTGATGGCGATCGGCTTTTTTGCTATGAAGAATATGCCGATCGGAAGAATCTGTATTGCTGTGGTATGGATGTGCCATATTTTGTATTTCTTCCTGCAGGTCAAAACCGTAAAAACAGAAGATCATATCCTAGGAGAAACAAAATGAACAAAGTAGAAAAAAAGCGGCAGAAAGAACAGTACGTCGTGGAAGAGATGATCCGCCTGTACTGCCGGAAGAACCATGGAAAAGAGGGGAATGCATCCGGCGGGATGTGTCCGGAATGTCAGAAATTAGCGGACTATGCAAAACAGCGGAGCCAGAAATGTCCCTTCATGGAACAGAAAACATTCTGCGCAAACTGCAAAGTACACTGCTACAAGCCGGAAATGCGGGAAAAGATCCGCGCCGTTATGCGGTTTTCGGGGCCGAGGATGCTGCTGTATCATCCGATTTTAGCTATCTGGCATTTAATCTGCAGCATGAGAGAGAAGCGAAAAGCAAAAGCATAAAAGAGAGGTACTTATGATTAAAACAAGACTGGTGGGGCTGCTGTCCCACGCGAAAAAGTATATCGTGTACACGATTCTGTGGCAGTGGACGGCGCTTCTGTCGCAGGTGATCGCGGTATTTACGGTCGCCGATCTGCTGGAACGGGTCGTGTATGGTGCGGTAACGGCAGCGGCTGTGAAACGGACGATTTTTACACTGGCAATTGTTGTTGTGATCCGTTTTTTCTGCGAGCGGATGGGCGCGCGGTCGTCGTATCTTGCGTGTGTGGATGTGAAGCGGATTCTGCGCGAAAAAATTTATGAAAAAATGCTGAAGCTCGGTGCATCGTACAGCGAGCAGGTGTCTTCCTCAGAGGTCGTACAGGTGTCCACCGAAGGTGTGGAGCAGCTCGAAACATACTTTGGAAAGTATCTGCCGCAGC
>ENA-OPVV01002590-OPVV01002590.1-human-gut-metagenome-genome-assembly--contig:-NODE-2590-length-10730-cov-7.471475_pt1 | contig 10730 bp, 7 predicted proteins | sample MGYA00241500_ERZ501992 | MGnify/ENA primary metagenome ERZ501992 (study PRJEB25962, sample SAMEA2043052) | human gut metagenome | biome: human gut; feature: human-associated habitat; material: faeces...
GCAAAGCTACAACCAAACCTCAAAGTGTAAAAGGTGCATTTCTTCGAATGCTTACGAAGGAAATATCTGAAGCGCTTGGTTTACCTTTCAGCCCGAGCTCCTTAAAGGTGTTACATAGAAGTTCCTTAACCTCAGACTTTGCATAAAACTTTCCTACCTCAAGATTAGCCTTTAGTTTCTCCATAATTTTGTCATTCGGTCTCTGCTCGAAGGGGATAGGGGCAATGGCATTCTTTATATAATCCTCTCTCCAACCCAGATTCTCCATTCCTTCTTCTCCTAAAGCTTCATAGTATTCCTTATATTTGGCTGGTATGAAAGAGCATTTATCCAAGACATCAGGAATATTCTTACTGGCTTCACAATAGAAAACAGCCCTATCCTTAAAGTTTTTTATTTCATTCCATTTCCGAAATATGACCTTAACCTCTGAGTCATCATTGTCTGTGTCTTTTGTAACATTCATATTGACACTTAAGGCAGTAAACATGGAAAGGTCATTGTTGTATATCCTGTTTGTAATCTCCCATGCCCTTCTGTCTGCAAGTTCAAGGAGTGGGTTCTTTTCTATTACCTGATTACCATGTTCATCCTTACTAATGCAGCAGTAGTTTTCTTTGTGATTCGGCCTTTTGTTCAGTCCTTCTATAAAATCATCCTTATGTGGGGCTGAGTTAAAGTTTTCTATCTGCCTATTTGTCTTTTCATTCTTCTGCCTTATACTTTTGTTCATAGCTTCTTCAGTCATATCGGATTTTTTTGTATTGAAGTATAAGGTAGCCATGTTCTTGAATGGATTAGAATTAAGTCTCTGTCTACCTATGATCTGCTGTATATCGACTGAAACATCTATGGTAAGACTTTCAACGAGAGGATTGGCGAAGATATAGGAGTAAGCATTGTCAGAATAAAAATCAGCTCCAACATATACGGTAGAGGTACAGCAGGATAACATTTTATGGGGATCACCTTTTCCGGGAATATCACCAATCTTATACTCCATATTCATTGCCTTAGACAGTTCCTTCAGTTTTCCTATATTCTCAGGGGTGGAGGAGCAGATAATATTCACTTCTTCCGGTTTTATATTGTGAGCCTCATTAGTGTCCCGTTAAAATCGGGACACTAATGTCCTCAATTAAAAAACTTAACTCCAATAAAGTAAGTTCTCGGTTGAGTAGGTCCATAGAAATACTTTGAATCTCGTAAAGCTCCTCTATCCAAATCTTTTTGGAATGCGTTGAACATATTCTGCACTCCCCCATTCAGCTGAAGCTTCAAGTGATCATTCAGTACAAACGTATAATTCAGCTTCAGGTTCAGTTCCATGAAATTGGGTGTATGCTCCAGACGGTCTTTTTCAATATAACCAGCAAAATGAGGAACCACCATCTTTCCCGTGTACACACCAGAAAGAGAAAAATCAAAATTCTTCAACGGAGCAGAAGTAAACGTAAAATAGCCATAGTAATCTGGAGTACGAGGCATACGTTTTATAGGATCTACATCCTGATCTTCACTCCAGCTTACAGCTTCTGTATACCGGCTGCGCTGTACTGTAAATCCTAATTGTAACTGAGCTTCACGTCCGTGAGCTATTTTATAATCAATATTTGCACCATACACGCGTGCACCATATCCATTTCGTCTTTCCTGTATTTCGGCACCCGTATCAGCATCCGTTCCAACTTTTGTCAGATAAAAGACATTATCCAAGGATGTGTAAAATCCTTCAACCAGCAAGTTCGACTGGAAATGTCCAAAATTGAATCCCCAGTCTACAGAGCCACTGAAACTGTTGGAACGTTCGGGCTTTAATCCATCTGCCAGACGAATTATCATGGCTTCGCCGCCAACGGCTGCTACGTGTAAATCTTCATCATAAGCCTGGGGTGCACGGAAGCCAGTAGACCAGGTTAAACGTCCCTGTATCTTGTCTGTTGGTTTCCACAACAAATTTACGCGTGGACTGAAAATGATGTTGTCTATCAGATTATGCTTATCCAGACGAAATCCTGCGAGAAGTGTAAAATACGTCATCTTCCACTCATTCTGAGCAAATCCGCTGAATATTCTTACATATTGACGCAAGTCACGGTTATATCCGGTCATTACATCATGCAGCGAATTATAATTGTATTCAACTCCTCCAGTAAACGTGGCAGGCGAAAAAAGACAATCATCCATATTCCCTACATACATTGCTCCTCCTACAGCTGTCAGGTCTTTTGTCTTTCCATAAGCATTGGCATTTTTATCTGCTCCGTAATAACTGTTACGATCTGTATGTTGTGCAGAACCATAAACGGATAGTTTATGGCGATATTCATTGAAAAACACATCATACGTCAGTCCCCCGCTGTTGATAATATGCTTAGTCTGCTCTGTTATATCTGTTTCATGAGGCTGAAGATCGAATTTATTTCCCCCACGGCGAAACTCATTCGTAGTATGATACTCCAGACTGATACGGCTAAACTGAGTAGGACGATAATACGAACGTAAACCAAACGTATTCATATTCAGTTTTCCAAGCTCCGAGAAACCATCATTATCGGCATCATAAGGATTACGGTTACGGTAAGACTGATAAAGGGCTATTCCATATGAATTGTCCGATGAAACCAAAGAGGCATTAGCGCCTACATATTGCTCCCATACTTTCCCGTTCAGATTCGACATTGTAGAAGAAACCTGAAAAGAATTACTAACCGGATCTTTTGTTATAATATTAATTGTTCCTCCTACCGCATTGGCTCCAAATAAAGCAGAACCACCTCCACGAACCACTTCCACACGCTCAATCATGTTAGTGGGTATTTGCTCTAAGCCATATACACCCGAGAGGGCGCTCATTACAGGACGGCTATTTATCAGAATTTGGGAATATGGTCCTTCCAGTCCATTAATACGCACTTGTGGGAATCCGCAGTTCTGACAGTTATTTTCTACACGAAGTCCTGACTGATAATTCAATGACTTTGCTAAATCTGTAGAATTTACAGCCTCAAACAACTTGTTACTCATTACATTCACGACTACTGGAGCTACTTTACGGCTTGTTTCATTTCTGTTTGCCGAAACTACTACTTCATCTGTCATAATAGTTTCTTCTTCCATTACAAAATGTACATCTACCGTGAAATCCTTACTGACTGTTATTTTTTTAGTCTGAGTATTATACCCCATGCTCTGTACTTTCAGCGTATATTCTCCAGCGGGAATTTCCTTAAAGCGGAAATATCCTTCCGCATCGGTCACTGTACCCTTTCCCGTTTCTACGATTAACACTGTGGCATAAGGCAAACTATTTTCCGAGCCTTTTTCTATCACGTGTCCGGCTATAACATTTCCTTCCTTAACCGGCTCTATTGCCATGCTTACATAAGAGCATAGCAATCCCATTATGAATAAAATATATTTCATGTATAATCTTTTCGTTCGTTAACTTAATAAAGCCCGTTCTAAATATTCAAGATAAATACCACAGAATCAGGTCTGACTGATTCAGATTTTTCCATATCTTCCTCTTTCCACATCTAGTTTATAGAAGCAGACGAAGGATAACTGTCCAACAGAAGTCAGGCAGTATTTATTTGAACAGGCATTTTAATTGGTTTCCTGTTTCTCGTTTAATCAAATGAAAAGATATACGGGAGGTGCACGTAGATAAATCCCATCTCCAAATGAAGACAGGGCATGAAATGCAGACAAGCTGCCAGTTAATAAACAAAGTAAAGGCAAGTCAGGACACGCCAATTCAATAGAGTCTGAACCTACAGAAGTAAATGTTGATAAGAAATGCAGTGTCAGTGCCTGCCCGCTTGAGTGAGAATGATGTTCAGTAAAAGGATGCGAGTGGACAATAAAAGTCCCGTTCACCTCATGTACGTGCGCATATAATGTCGAAATGGCATAATAAGCAACAAACAAGGTTAAAAGAGCTACTGCCCCAATGCGTATATAGCGCGCTTTTACTTTCATCTGGACGCAAAGATACACGAAGTTATCGGTTATTTAAAATAAAATACTTTAAAAAACACAGATACCTCTTATCAACATGCACTAAGTTTTTCAGAAAATGAATATTGCTCTTGGAAGGAGAAACAGTATTGTAAGAGCAATTGTACGAAATTTATACCGTTTAACAATAAAAAAAGCGATTGTTCACATTTTGAACACCGCCGATTTCCTAAAGAACCCCCATTTAAGGGTTCTTGCATCTTTTACTCATCTAGTTGTTGTTGTGTACGTTATCCTTTTCTCTTCTTTTTTACCTTAAAGCAATTTTCCTAATCCTATTTCAACTATACCTGAAAACAATTACCTTTTATCCTAATACCTTAAAATAAAAACCTAAAACTTAATACCTTAAATCTCTAATACCTTTTCTTAAAATTGCTTTTTTACCTTAACTTCTAATACCTTAAAAAATCTATTCTAATACCTTCTTTTATATCTTAATTAATTCTGGTTTCACAACCACATTGCAAAGGTAGATGTTTCTGTTTAATTAGCAATAAGATATAATTATTTTCTTCACAAAGTATTTGTTTTCTTGATTTATATCATGGGAACGACAGTTTTCTTTTGTGTGCGATAACAAAATTAGACAATATGCAACATTTTTTTACTTCAATTTAAGGATTCTCTGGTTACTGCTTCCCCGGAATTCCAGTTTCGGAGAATAGAGGGATTGCTCAAAACGGCCATCTACCAATACATTTATATAAGACAATATAGGTCTGCGTACAGGATCTTCCAAAAGTTCTTCATAAGTATATCCGGTATAGCACCAGATATTTTGTCCGGTACGCTCACTGAATTCCTTGATAAGAGGAAGAAAGTCTTCCGGTGAATAAAACGGATCCCCTCCCGAAAAGGTAATTCCATCTAATAAAGGATTGGAATTAATAGCCTCAATAAATTCTTCTATCTTCTCACGAGTCAAAGGATGACCTGACGCAGGATTCCAGGATTCAGGGTTATGACATCCCCGGCAATGGTGTCTGCATCCCGATAGATAAATAGAAAAGCGTATACCATCACCATCAACAATTGTTTCAGGATATGTATATAAATAATGTAGCATAAAGAATAAGTTATTCCCAATTGCCAGTGAAATAAAAAGAAGGCTTTTTATATACCTACAACCTGCTTACAGGCAGATAATCCGCATCTAAAAAGCCTTCTATCCTTAATAACAAACGAATTAATCAACAGTGTTTTACTCTGTCACGCTCCTCTGCACGTTTCGCAGAATTCCAACTGTTCAAATCACCAGTCAAATATCCAGTTATACGACGCATCCGGAGAATATTCTCACTGTTACAGATAGGACATTTATCATAAATCACTCCTTTATAGCCACAATTATGACATGTATCAACAGGGTGATTGATAGAACCATAACCAATGCCTTCATCATGCATCACTTTTACAATCTTGGCAATTGCCTTGACGTTTTTCTGCGCTTCTCCGTCAAGCTCCACATAAGTAATATGGCCTCCACGGGTCAGAGCATGAAAAGGAGCTTCACATTTTATTTTTTCTACTATAGTGATAGGTTCTTTTACGTCTACATGGAAAGAGTTTACATAGTAATCACGGTCGGTCACTCCTGGTATTACTCCATATTTACGACGGTCCATGCGTGTAAAACGTCCCGAAAGTCCTTCTGCCGGGGTTGCCAGTACAGAATAATTTAAATGATACTTCTGCTTAAATTCATCTGCAACGTGATTCATTTCTTCTACTGCTTCGTAAAGCGTATCCCAGGCTTTCTGACAATGACCATGTCCTTGACCATATAAAGCAACCATTGCATTGTGGCCACCTATAAACCCGATACCTAATGTACCCTGATTCAGTACATCACCTACTTCATCGTTCGGATTCAGGTTACCTCCTCCCTTCCATACATTGTTACTCATCATGAAAGGGAACTGACGTGCCAGTGCCGTACGCTGATATTGATAGCGAGTATACAGCTGTTCTGCAATAAAGACTGCCATATCATGCACAGAACTGATAAATATTTCTTTTGCCAGACGTTCTATTGCATCCTGACTCTGGCAATCTGACATGCTTTCTGCCTTGATGCGGGCTTCGATAGCCAGTCGAGGAAGATTCATCGTAGTAAACGAAAGGTTACCACGTCCCAAGGAAGTCTTTTCTCCATTCAAGTTTTCGAAGACACGCGTACGGCATCCCATTGTTGCCAGTTCATAGCGATAACGTTTTGGATCGCTGGCATCCCATTTTTCATGCTGGTTGAAAGGAGTATCAAGGAACATAAAATTCGGGAATAAAGCTTTTGCCGTAGTACGGCAAGCTTTCAGGAACAAGTCGAAATTAGGAGCTTCAAACTCTACCTTACCTTCCATTGCCGCATCAAAGTCTTCCATTGCCCGTTTGTAGTCGGCTTCCGAATAAGACACACCATCCTTTATCTTGAATATCTGAATGGGGAATACAGGTACTTCTCCCCGCGTACCCAAACCTTCAATAGTAGCTTTCAGCAGTTCTTCTATCACCATTCGTCCTTCGGCAGAAGTATCTGTTCCATAATTGATAGAACTGAACACAACCTGATTCCCTCCGCGCGAATGCATCGTATTCAGGTTATGAATAAACCCTTCCATTGCCTGATGAGTATCTTTACGTACCTGACTATAAGCCTTTTTCAAAATATGTTCCAGTTCATCGGCTGTAAGATTGATCTGCTGGTCAGCAAATGCTGCAAGAAGAATCTTTTTTTCATCTTCAGAAGGAGCTATTGAAGCAACATGCTGTTTTACCAACGCCTGCAACTTCGCTTCATCTACTTCCATGCCTTTCATATCGAAATAAAAAGAAATAGAAGAAACAACGACTTTCTGGAAACTTTTCAATACGCCTTTTGCCATGAAGAAATCGAAAGCCGGAATAGCCTGTCCTCCGTGCTGCTCATTCTGGTTGGTCTGGAATATAATTGTAGCTAGTGTTGCGTAGCTTTGAATAGACTGAGGTGTACGGATACTTCCGTTCTTAGTATGAAAACCGCGTTCAAACAGATCGTCAAGATCGTACTGAATACACGTCGTAGTCTTGGTAGGATAATAGTCCAGATCATGAATATGTATATCACCCAACTGATGTGCTTCAGCATATTGTTTCGGCAACAAATATTTATAGGTATAATCCTTTGTTATTTCCGAAGCAAAGGTCATCATCTGTCCGGCCGGAGTATGGCTCGACATATTGGCGTTACTCAGATTCACATCATTTTTATCTATGGCAACAATACCATCCATGATATGCTTTATCTGAGTTTTCCGGTCGCGTTCCGTATTTCTCCACTGGCGATAAATGATATATTTTTTAGCCACTTCAGGCTGTACCTTCATCAATTCCGTTTCTACGAGGTCCTGAATTTCTTCGACTCCGATAGTAGGATTTTCAAAATGATTGATAACACGCTGTGTAATCTCGTCAATCAGTTCTTCCTGATGAGCAATCCCCGTTGCGTTGAACGCTTTACTGATAGCATTTGTAATCTTTGAAGGCGAAAAGTTTTCCCGCTTTCCGTCACGCTTGATAATACAGATTTCAGTTAAATTCATACTGGCTTGTAACGAATAAGTTAATATAAAAGTTGGCTTTGCTCTTTGCGGCAGGTCTTCTGACTGATCTCTCCCCGACAGACACCTTCCCATTGTAAAAAAACAATAGTGGTTTGCTTATGCATTGCCTTCGGTTCATTAAGAATCACAGCAGCGGGTACTGTTGCCGATTTTCACGGCATTCCCTTTTGAAACACTTTTGTTACCTAGCAAAAAGCCATACAAAGATATGGCTTTAAAGAAATAAACAAAAATCAGAATCTTGATAATTTTCTAAATTGGACAACTTTTAAGAAAGGAAAATATCTCAGAAGTACCTACAGGGCAGATAAATGGCAAACTATTATTTATACCAACTTTTCTATTTGGATAATTAAATTAATTTCTTATTGCCTTTAGAGAAGAATATTTTTTCCTTTTTACCGGCTACGCTCCCTGCGTTAAAAGAGTAAAAGCAGGGAGCATAACAAGTTATAAATTGACAGGCTCCAGTCCCATCTGTTTTGCCTTCTTCAGCATATATTCAAAAGCAGCATCATGTTCATTTGGAATCACTCCATCCAGGATAGCATCCTTTATAGAACTTTTCAAACTACCGATTTCGCGGCAGGGCTGCAAATTGAAAACTTTCATAATTTCAGCACCATCTACAGGAGGCTGGAAATTTCGGATACGGTCTTTTTCCTCCAGATCTTTCAGTTTCTGACGAACCAGCTTGAAGTTATCAAGGAAGCGCTGCTTACGGACTTCATTCTTCGATGTAATATCTGCTTCGCAAAGCAGCATCAAGTCATCAATATCATCACCGGCTTCGAAAAGCAAGCGTCTTACGGCAGAATCAGTCACTTCCTCATCAGCAATTACGATAGGGCGCATATGTAAGCCTACAAGCTTCTGAACATATTTCATCTTTTCGTTCATCGGCAGCTTCATCTTTCTGAATATATCAGGAATCATCTTCTCTCCGACGAAATTATGATTATGGAATGTCCATCCGATACGGGGATCCCAACGTTTGGTACGAGGTTTTCCTATATCGTGAAGCAAAGTAGCCCAACGCAACCACAAATTATCAGTAACCTTTGCTATATTGTCTACCACCTCCAATGTATGATAGAAATTATCCTTATGCCCTCTTCCGTTTTTTACCTCTACACCTTGCAAGGCCACAAATTCCGGGAAAATCAGTTCCAGCAATCCGCAACGGTCTAAGTCTACAAAGCCTTTAGAAGGAACAGGAGAAAGCAAGATCTTATTTAATTCATCAGCTATCCGCTCCCGAGAAATAATCTTAATACGTTCCCGGTTACGTTCCAGCGCATCAAACGTTTCGTCCTCAATGAAAAAATTCAGCTGAGTAGCAAAACGGATGCAGCGCATCATACGTAAAGGATCATCACTGAACGTTATGTCCGGATCAAGCGGAGTACGTATGGTACGCTCTTTCAAATCGTCCAGTCCCCCAAAGGGATCGACCAATTCTCCATAGCGTGATTTGTTTAGGCATACAGCCAGCGCATTGATGGTAAAGTCGCGGCGGTTCTGATCATCTTCCAACGTTCCGTTTTCTACTACCGGCTTACGGCTGTCGTGACTATACGACTCTTTTCTGGCTCCAACAAATTCGACTTCCAGGTCATGATATTTCACCTGTGCCGTACCAAAATTCTTGAATACAGAAACATGAGCGCCACGTCCTAATTTTCTTCCGAACGCTTCGGCTATTTCGATTCCGCTGCCTACTACTACCACATCAATATCTTTCGAAGGACGGTTCAGGAAAATATCGCGGACATAACCTCCCACGACATAGCATTCCAATCCTAACTCATCAGCAGTATCAGATATCAAATTGAATATTTTGCCTGTAAAGTGTTCTTTCAATTCCATGTCTATTACAAAATTAGCGTGCAAAATTACAAAAAAATGAAAAGCCTCGTAGAGAATAAGCGATTTAATTGTATTTTTGTTCCACAATAAATCGCTTAATTATATGAAAAAGATAATCTTAGCAGCTGCAACTTTAGCATTCCTACTATCCGGATGCAATAGCGACAGTAAAAATGCCGGAAAACTTTTCCAGCGTGCGGAACTAGCTTTCGCAGCAGGCGACTATAACCTCGCCCGGCTACAAATAGATAGCATACGTACTTATTATCCTAAGGCAGTAGATGTACGTAAGGCAGGAATCCATTTGATGCAACAGATAGATTTGCAGGAACAGCATAAGACGCTGGCTTATCTGGACAGCATGATGACCGTCAAGCAAGCTGAGCTTGACTCGATAAAGGGAAATTTCGTTTTAGAGAAAGATACTACCTATCAGGAAATCGGAAACTATTTCTACCCGTCGCAGGTAGTAGAAAAAAACATCGGACGCTCTTTCTTGCGCGCACAGGTAAACGAACTGGGCGAAATGTCGCTTACATCTATTTACTGTGCAGGAGGCAACATACACCACACTGCAGTGAAAGTAAGTGCAAACGATGATACATTTGCCGAAACTCCAGCTTCGACAGACAGCTACGAAACAACAGACTTAGGGCGTGCCATAGAAAAGGCTGATTATAAAGTAGGCAACGACGGAGGTGTAGCAGCTTACATCGCAGCCAATAAGGATAAGAAAAGTCTCAAACTGGAATTCATAGGCGACCGTAACTATAAAACAACGATGTATGCCAATGACATAAAAGCAATCACAGAGGTAAGCAATCTGGCACGAATTCTTGCAGGAATGGAAGAAATACGTAAGGAACAGAAAGAAGCAAACTTAAAGATCCAGTTTGTTACCCGAAAAATAGAAGAAGGAGAAGCTAAACAAGAATAAGTTCGAATTTGGCAAAGGAAATACACGCCGGACAACACGCTCAAAAAAGTATTTCAATAAGAAATGTGAGGGACGTGAAAAGCAGAAACAAAAAGATGCTGATGTTTTTTCTAAAATATCAGCATCTTTCAAGTAATTCTTCTCGATGTTTTTTTAAAATTCGTACAAATTTTATTGAGCTTTCCTCATGTCAGGAAGGCTATCAGGCCAAGTCCTCATAAAGCACTATCTATCAGATAATTTCCGTAAACTTCCAATTTTAGGGTATCCCCTTTTAGACGGGCGCCAGTCGGCACCCG
>ENA-OPVV01002595-OPVV01002595.1-human-gut-metagenome-genome-assembly--contig:-NODE-2595-length-10723-cov-9.075084_pt1 | contig 10723 bp, 8 predicted proteins | sample MGYA00241500_ERZ501992 | MGnify/ENA primary metagenome ERZ501992 (study PRJEB25962, sample SAMEA2043052) | human gut metagenome | biome: human gut; feature: human-associated habitat; material: faeces...
GCGGTATGCACTACACCAGCATTGAAAATATTCATAAAGTCATTGATCCGCTGTTCTTGGACGATTTGAAAAATGAGCTGAAAGAAATTCAGCAAATAACCGTTCAGAGAACAAAAGATAAAAAGTTGAGAGACTTCCAAACGAAGCTGTCAAATCTCCGGTGGCTTGATCCGGCATCTGGTAGTGGAAATTTCCTTACAGAGACATATATTAGTATCCGTCGATTGGAGAATGAAGTCATAAAAGAATTGCAAAGAGGACAGATTACTTTTGGCTTTGATGAATCTTCCCCGATTCATGTTTCCATTGATCAGTTTTATGGAATCGAAATCAATGATTTTGCTGTCACAGTTGCAAAGACAGCTTTGTGGATTGCAGAATCTCAGATGATGAAAGAGACAGAAGACATCGTTCACATGAATTTATATTTTCTGCCATTGACAACTAATGCGTTTATTGTGGAAGGCAATTCTTTACAGATTGATTGGGAGAGTGTTGTACCCAAAAATCAGGTGTCGTATATTATGGGGAATCCACCATTTCATGGATTTACTTTTATGACAGCTGAGCAGAAACAAGATATGCAAAATATTTTTCCAGGGGTAAAGAATCTTGATTTTGTTTGTGCCTGGTATAAAAAAGCGTCAGATTATATTCGGGGAACAAAAATAGAAGTTGCTTTTGTATCAACAAATTCAATTGTTCAAGGTGAAACGGTATCCAGATTTTGGGACTTTATGCAGGATGATATTATTAACTTTGCATATAGAACGTTTGTATGGGATAGTGAAGCCAGTGTAAAAGCTCATGTACATTGTGTGATCATTGGATTTGCGAAATTCTCACGTTCGAATAAATATTTGTACGATAATGGAAGAACTACAGTGGCTGAAAATATCAATCGTTATCTGATGGATGGAGATAATATATTAGTACGTAGCCGGAATAAACCCTTGTGTGATATTCCTAAAATGATATATGGTAATAAACCAGCAGATGGAGGAAATTTGATTATTGAAGATGAGGACTTAAATGAATTTATTAAAAAAGATCCGAATGCAAAGAAATATATCCATCCTCTTTTGGGAGCATCAGAATATATCAAAGGGAATAAAAGATGGTGTTTATGGCTTGTTGGAGCAGATCCAGAAGACTTGAAAAAGTGTCCAATGATTATGGAAAGAATAAAGAAATGTAAAGAGGCGAGAGAAAATAGCGTTGCGGCTGGAATAAGAAAATTTGCAGCTACACCAACACTTTTTGCACAGAGAACGCAGCCAGTTGATAAAGATTTTATCATTGTGCCGAGAGTATCTTCACAAGCAAGACGTTATGTTCCTATGGGATTCATTAAAGCTGGAACAATTGTAACCGATAGGGTTCAGGTAATCCCTGATGCTTCACTGTATGACTTTGGAATTATAATTTCAAATATTCACATGGCTTGGATGCGAGTAACATGTATGCGATTAAAAAGTGACTATAGTTATTCAAAAGATGTTGTATACAATAATTTCCCTTGGCCAGAGCCAACAGAGCAGCAAAAGGAAAAAATAGAGAAGACTGCTCAAGCAATACTTGATGCAAGAGCATTGTATCCAAATAGCAGTCTTGCAACGCTGTATGATGAATTAACGATGCCTCCAGAACTGAGAAAGGCACATCAGCAAAATGATATGGCAGTCATGCAGGCATACGGATTTACAAAAGGCAGTGAAGCCTATAAAAGCGAAGCTGCATGTGTTGCAGAACTTATGAAAAGATATCAGAAATTGTGTGAGGAACAGAAATAGTAAGGAGCAGAAAAGTTGAAAAATAAAAACACTGAGAAAATAGAGTTTCTAAAAATAGTATATTTTGATGAAGCTGCTGCACAGGATTATGTTGATGTTACAAATGGAGGACGACTTGATTGGTCAACACAGGAAAATAAAGAAAAAATAGCTAAAATAGTTGCTGAAATTGAAGCTCAGGCAAAAAGTGGCTTTAATATTTTGAATTATATTAAAGCAACATTTCAGGGAAAAGTTGATGCCAGTGCTTCCGCTGAACTGACCAGTGCTTTTGACAAAACAATAAAAAATACGTTGCTTACAGATTATATACAGGCAGCATCGAAAGATGAACACGTAAAAAAATTCGAGAATAGTGGTGTTTATGCACCAGAAAATTCTGTGACATTATATAAAATGCTCAGTTCATATTTGACAATTGTGCCTAAAGAAGAAATGCCAATAGATATGGAAAAATTAAATGAGGCAATATTAGGTGAACGGGGTTATTATGACATGCTTTTAAAAACAGAGATAGAGCGGAAAAGCGTATTGAGATTTAACCTTCAAGCATTTAAAAACAATTATAATCTTGTCGATTTAAGCAAAATGAAGCTGACATATTTCGGAATAAAGGTTGGAACTTGTGGAGAAAATCATTTATCGATTGATAAAGAGTTTGATTTTCAACCAGCAGAAGACAAGACTACAGCAGAAGAAATTGTAGAGGGAGAAAAGTCTGCTGCTGAAGAAGAAAAAGAATTAGATGTTTATGATATAGTATTGGCAGGTGTAGTACGTGAAGAAGATTGAAATTTTTGTAGGATCTGATTCTGCCTTTGAAAAGATTGTTCCGAAAAGTGCAAGAAATCTTAGTGAAATGGCAGCGAAACTTGATGATGGTAATAAAAAAATGGATGTGTTTGTTAACATTCCAGGGCAGCCAGAACCAAAGCCTAAGAAAAAGAAGAAACCGAGAGTTCAGGATTTTGTTATTCATGCAGATGAGTACTGTAGTGTTCAGGAACATGTAATTATAAACTTTATAAATTTTATTTTCCAAATGTCCATAACAAATATGTACATTCAAAATCCACCGAAAAGTATTCGAGAACAGATATACCGAACATTTAATAAAAGTATTATTCATGAAACGCAACAGCCATATTTGGAAGTTTCAAAAGAAATGATACAAACATTTAATAGCCAATATAGTGAAAGGATAATTGGACAGGAAAGAGCAAAAAAGAAATTGCTTCAAGCAATATATCCTCTGGTAGATGGTAAACAAAGCAAGCCGGTTGTAATATTGTTATATGGAGATTCAGGACTTGGAAAGACAGAATCCGCACAATATATGGCAGAATTGATGGGTGGAAAATTATTAAGAAAACAATTTTCTATGTATCAGAATAATGAGTCGGCCAATTATATTTTTGGTGGAAGATATAACGAAAAAAGCTTTGCGCAAGATCTTTTGGCTAGAGAAACTAATGTATTGTTGTTTGATGAGTTTGATAAAGCTTTATCTATATTCCATAGTGCATTTTATCAATTATTTGATGAAGGAATTTATGAAGATCATAATTATAAAGTGGTAGTAAATAAGGCAATTATTATGTGTACTTCAAATTATAAAACAATTGATGAGATAAAAGAACATTTAGGATTGCCGATATATAACCGTTTTGATTCAATTATTAAATTTAATGATTTGTCAGGTATGGCAAAAGAAAAAATTGCAGAGAGAGAAATAGAAAGACTGAGGGAAGATTATGATATTGAAGACAGAGAGTTATTTGACAAAATAAAGAAAGGTGCAGTTACTCAGTCAAATGCAAGAGAAATAAAACATTTGATAAAGGATACTTTCTCTCTTGTGGCACTTAATAAAATATGCGGTGAAACAGAAATATAATTCTCTTAGCAAAGCTAAGAGCGCACTTCTATACAGGCAATTCCATCTGCCTGTATCGTGCGACCTGCGGTGCTGTTCCCGATTTCAAGAAATCTCAAACCGGGAAATACAGCGAAATCAGAGATTTCGTACAAGGGGAAGATCCCCTTGCGGCACAGATGCCTATCCCTGATAAAGTTTGTGACTGAATATTTCAGATATAGACATATAAGGGGAAAGAAAGTGTGAAATCAAAATTTGTGGAGAGATTTTATGATTAGAAAAGCAATACTAAAAGATGTTAATTCGATTGAAGATACTTACAATGAGCATTTCCAGTATGAACTGAATCATACAGCCTTTACTGTATTTAAGAAAGGGGTTTATCCAACGAAAGATGATGCAGAACGGGCTATTTATGCTGGTGCTTTGTTTGTATATGAAGAAAACGGAACAATTGTTGGAAGTATCATTATTGATAAAGTTCAACCAATAGAATATGCAACTATTCCTTGGAAAGAAAAATTATCTGAAGATGAGGTAATGGTAATTCACCTTTTAATGGTACGTCCGAGTATGTCTGGTAAAGGAATTGCATCATCACTAATAAAATTCGCTACAGAATTAGCACAAAAAAATAGTTGCAGGGCACTACGTTTGGATACAGGAAGTCAAAATATTCCTGCGCTATCTTTGTATCAAAAAAATGGATTTGAAATAATTGCTAGTGCTTCTAAAAAAGTTGGAGATGTAATTGCACACAAAAACCATCTTTTTCTCGAAAAGATATTGTAGTTCGTAAATTCCAGTTGTGCGCCCAGCTAAGGGTGTGTAGTCAAGCCGGTGGGATTCCGGTTTATCCAAGGTTTAGCCAACCAGATAATAGCGAGTCTTGGGATGATGCCGGTAACGGCATCTGACAAGCGTAGACAGCAAGAAAGCAGGGTTGAATAGTGATTGAGCTTCGAAACGTTAACTTCAGTCGGTCGACGTCTTAACTGGTGCGGAAGACAATATCATGTAATGCGATATGGCGAGTGTTATGTGGCACTGCGGAGTCAGAGAACCAATCATGTTTTACATTGTGAATACACATCAACTGGGGAGAACCTGCCATTTCTCGAAGAAGAGTATGAAGTTGCAACTGAAAACGGAGGATTTCAAATGAATGGTAGGTGGTCGGACAATCCCATAGTACTGTAGAAATCGGGCAATGCCGATGGAGGGAAGGGGATTGCATAGTAAAGGTCTTACTGAGGACACATTATCCGTACTCAGGGACGGAGGAAATAATGGAAACGAAATTAGTAAGAATAGCTGAGATATCGGCAACATCAAAACATCCTATATTTACATCAGTGTACCACTTGATAAATGAAGATATGCTAAAGCAATGCCATAAGGAATTAGATGGGAACAAAGCAGTCGGAATTGACAAGGTAACTAAGGATGAGTATGGGAAGAACCTTGATAGAAATATCAAGGAACTGGTACAGAGGTTGAAAAACAAATCCTTTAAGCCACTTCCGTCACTGAGGGTATATATACCTAAAGGAAATGGAAAGAAACGACCATTAGGGATTGCTTCCTATGAAGATAAGATTGTACAAATGGCAGTGAAGAAAATACTGGGAGCTATTTATGAACCGAGATTCCTAAACTGCATGTATGGATTCAGACCGAATAGGGGGTGTCACGAAGCAATAAAAGAAGTATACCAACGGATAAGCTATGGAAAAATCAGCTATATCGTAGATGCCGATATCAAAGGTTTCTTTGACCATATCGACCATGATTGGATGATGAAGTTCCTTGAATGGAATATACAGGATAAGAACTTATTGTGGCTAATACGTAAATACCTTAAAGCAGGAATAATGGAGCAAGGAAAATTCGAGCCAACAGAGGAAGGTTCGGCACAAGGCTCAGTAATGAGTCCGATGCTTGCAAATATATACATGCATCATGTGCTGACGCTGTGGTTTAAGCTGGTGGTGCAAAGGGAAATGCAGGGAGAGTGTTTTCTCGTCAACTTTGCGGATGATTTTGTTGCAGGATTTCAATATAAGTCAGAAGCTGAAAGATACTATAAAGAGTTAAAGGAACGAATGGAAAAGTTTGGACTGGAGCTGGAAAGTAGTAAAAGCAGACTGATTGAATTTGGGAGATTTGCAGAGCAGAATCGTAGAGCAAGAGGAGAATGTAAGCCTGAAACATTTGATTTTCTGGGATTTACCTTCTACTGTAGCAAAACTCGAAAGGGAGGTTTCGTGCCAAAGGTACAGACTTCAAGAAAGAAGTTTGAGCAAAAGGTTAGAGCATACAAGAACTGGATTTACGATAATCGAAATCGACCAATGCGAGAAATAATTAAAGAGTTGAACGTAAAACTAATTGGACACTATCGGTATTATGGTGTTACATGGAATTTTCGGAAGATAACAACATTCCTGCATAGAGTACAACAGTTTCTATTCAAAGCCATGAATCGGAGAGGTTGTAGACGGGCATACACATGGAATGGATTTGTGGAAATGCTCAAGTATTACCCGTTAGCAAAACCTAAAACGTACTATTGTTTATATTGAAGCGAATGTTACTATGAGGAGCCGTATGCGGGAAAGCCGCACGTACGGATCTGTGAGGGGCTAAGATTGAGAGGTCTTAGTCTACTCGACTATAGAGTTAAAAAATATAAGTTAAGGAGGCATGTATTATGAAAAAAGTAATCTATCTGCTTGTATTATGTATGGTACTGGGAATGGCTGGATGTGGAACGAATCAAGAAAATAAAGAACCTGTGTCTGGAAATGTGTCCGTAGAAACAGAGAATAAAGAAAATGATGATGTAGTACAAAATGAGCAAATAGCAGATACTGGCTCATATCCTCCATGTGTTATGGTTGATGGTGTTATATATAAAGACACAGGATATGTAGCGTCAATGCCTGGTTGTGGAACAATGGATGGAGAAATTGTGTCAACAGTGGCAGGGACAGAGTTACCATCTGAAAATAATCAATCAAATTTCGGAAGCGGATATCATTATCAAAGGAGTTCTGAAGGTCAGCTCATAGTAGTCATTGATGACGAACGAATCATATTTAGAGATATTGAAAAAGATGATACGTCTATTCCAATAGAGGTTATCAATTTTAATGCAAAAGTAAAAGAAATTACCGATGATGGAGAACTTCTTGTAACGCATGTGAGTACAGCTGAAGGCTTTTGTCAGATGAATGATGGAGAGTATTATGTATCGGCAGAAAATTTAGCGGAAAATGTTCAGGTGGGAGATATCGTTACAATATGGTTTAATGGAATGATTCAAGAAACATACCCTGCTCAATTGGGGGTAGTTTATAGAATCATTAAAACACAATAATTAGTCAAATTCTTATTTATGGAGGTATATATTATGAGAGTAATCATTTCAATCATTCTTATGGTAATTGCAGCGTTGGTCGGTTTTTTCTTTGGTGCTGGAATGAACGAAGCAATGGGTGGAGCAATACTACTTTCAATGATTACAGGTTTTGCTTGCACTATTAATGCTATTGAAAAGAACAAGAAGGACTGACAACTTCAAGTTTGTAAAACTGATGGAATAAAAAAATGTAAAGCTGGGAGCATTAGCTTACGGCTTTTTAAGTTAAAGCAAATAGAAGTAAATAATGGTCAAAAAACAATCGACATCCGACCTCGTACACGTTATAATATAAGTAATCTAATAAGAAAACAGTGTTATCATTACTGCATTGCTAAATGAGAATGGTAGCCATAAATATGAATTCGCAGGAACGGAATGGTTGAACCCTCAGGGTGACAATGTCACTCATTTGTCAGCGAGAGGTGCTTAACTTAGATGATTTTCAGTTTTCTTATTTTGACATGGATTTACAGGAAGGGTAGAAAAATCAATGATTTCATTGACTTATCTTAACTCAAAATAATATAGGTTTCCAACGGGGGCTTGAACTCCTAAGCGCTAGTTGTGGGTTCAATTCCCGCCGGGAACATCGATTTTTGCAACAATGATCGTAAAAATTCATTGTTGCATTTTTTATTTTATGGGGCTTGCGAGCACCGAAAAAATATAAAAATGAGTAATTGGAGCACCGAAAAGACAAAACGGGCACCGAGAACTAAATCTATTCAAGCACCCAATGGAGATAACTAAAGTGTAGGATAAGATTTAGGTTGTCAATGAACGTAAAAATGGTTTTCTTGCTTGAAGAAAACAGGCCTGACGAAGTATCGCTCAGATTAGATTAAAAAATCTAGTCTGAGCGATTTTTTCGTTCAGGGAAAAGGAGAAAATGTCATTGATAGAAAAGACTGATACCAGAGATTCGGATGAAAAAGTAGTTGAGTTTCTCCCTGATTGTAATAAATTTATTTGAATATATTCGTCGTTTTGCAGAGCCTGACTATAATCAAAGAAACAAGGATCATAACTGCAGCTGTAATAACATTTGCCACTGAACTTTCCAAAGGATCATAACGAAATACTTCCGGTAGAGCATTGACGATACTATGACACAACATACAAAGCCATACGCTTCCGGTAACCTCCCTTATGCACGCAAGCATAAAGCTTGAGCCCAACACGAATAATCCGAATATGAAATAGTTTTTTTGGTATTGATGTACTCCGGGGATAAAAAACAGGGGAAGATGCCAAATCCACCAGATTGCCGTAGTTATTATGCCGGATACAACAAAGTTGAATTTCTTATTAAGCTCCGGAAAGGTAATAATGCTCCAGCCTGCTTCTTCCAGACCACCGCCTACTATCATGGCAGGAATCAGGGGGATGAGCATATATATCGGTGATCCTTTCTCGTATCCACCAATCATGCAAGTCAGGATTAAATGCAGTATAGGAAGCAATATTGCCAACGCATATGCAAAAAAGCCATGTTTAAAGTCGAAAACAACCTTAAGACAATCCTTAAAACCTGCTACAGCCTTGTTCTTTTTCAAGGCAATATACGACGCTATCGTCGTGGAAAAACCTCCGAGAATATAGGGTGCATTGATCCATGCGTGACTCTCCTTTGTTATACCGTTAATTCCGCAGATAACGCACATCCCCCAACAAACACCCATGATAATAAACGTGATCCAAAGGTGGTCGAAGAACAGTTTCTTATTGAATTTTTTTTTTTTCCATTGTTTTTCGTCTCCTCAATAATCAGGCCGCAAATTGCCTGCATCATAATTAAAATTGCCTTTTTCTGTCCTGTTTCGCCAAAATTTCCCGGACTCGTGATTATTGCCTGCAAAGCAAGCATCAAATACGACAGTGTGCCGAAAAATTCTTCATTCGGCACAATACTCATCGCCTGACAGAATGTAATAAAATTATTCTTAGACTTTTCTTCCTCTTGTTTCCGATAACTTGGCGGAGCTTTCCTAAGGAGTATTTCTGTGTCCTCAGGCAGTAAGGACATAAACAGGAAATCCTTATTTGTAAAGAGGTCTCTCATCACCTCAATCGCACTATCCTTATTCTGGCGAATCTTCGGAGCTGCCTGAATCATCTTGTCGAAAAAAACACGTTCATTTTTCTTGATCACTTCATAAAGAAACAACTCTTTGCTGACATAGTACTTGTAAAAAGATCCCTTCGCCATCTGAACAGCATCCAGGATATCATCAAGCGTGATAGAAGAAATACCTTTCTGCGATATCAGTTCCACTGTTCGTTCATACATAAATTCCTTTTGAGCATCAACTTCTGCGTCTGTCAGTTTTCTCGGCATTATGCTCCTCCTTACGACTTTTTAAACCGGTTTAGTCCATTATGTATCACTCTATTGTGACTGTAAAGTTCAAAATGAAAAGGGCACTGCGTTTTTTTGCATAAGTGCTAAATAAAATAGTATTGTTGATAAACAGAAAAGAGCTGCAAACCAGCCATCGGCAGTCAGCTGGAAATCTTGGAGTAAGGCTGATATTGATGAAATTAATGGATTTTACCGATAATGGTAAAACATATCAAAAAATTAACATAATTAATCCTTGACAGGTGAACATTTGTTAACTATAATGCGATTAACAAACGTTCACTTTGTATGGAGGAAATACTATGACGACAAAAGAAAAGATTTTAAAAGAAGCATTAGAGCTCTTTGCAGTTAAGGGCTATGATGGAGTTTCTGTCAGAGAGATTGCAGGGGCGGTAGGGGTTAGGGAGAGTGCCTTGTATAAACATTTTAAAAATAAAGAGGACATTTTGAATAACATCATTGATGCCACAAAGGAGCGAATTGCAGGGGCGTATATTGAGAATCAGGTGCCGGAGGCTGTGGAGCCGGATGTTGCGGGTGGATATCGCAGGCTGACAACGGAAAAGCTGTGTGAGATTTCATGGAATTTATTTCAACTCTACACCAAAGATCCTGTGGTATCCAATATTCGCAAGCTTCTTATGCGGGAACAGTTTAGCAATTCAATCATTGCAAAAAAGTATAACCAGTTCTTTTTAAATGGTGTAGTGGAGCGACAGGCACAGACATTTGCAGCTTTGGTCGAGGATGGAGTTTTTCGTAAGGAAGATACGAAGATTATTGCATTGCAATTTTATGGACCAATTTTTCTTTTGTTTCAACGTTATGACTGTGAACCGGAACAGGAAGAAGCTATCAAAAGGATGCTCTATGAACATGTAAGAGCATTTGGCAGAAATTATAGCAGGAAAGAAGAACAGGCACTATGAAGAAAAAGAGGAAAATTCAAATGATTATTGTAGGAATAGTGTGCATCGCAGTGGTGCTTGGTGCAGTTAATTTTCTTTCAACCAGAAAAGCGGCACAGGAAAGGTTTGCCGTTTATGAGGAAAAATCCCAAACAATAGAAACTACTTATGGAACTCTAAGCTATATAGACGAAGGAGAGGGAGAAGTTATTTTAAGCTGTCATGGAATCTGCGGAGGATACGATCAGGCCTATGATACACTGGCGGGGAAGGAAGATAGTTATCGTATTCTGGCACCTTCCAGATTTGGGTATCCGGGAAGTGATATGCCTAAGGAACCTACAATTGAAA
>ENA-OPVV01002600-OPVV01002600.1-human-gut-metagenome-genome-assembly--contig:-NODE-2600-length-10717-cov-1.424592_pt1 | contig 10717 bp, 10 predicted proteins | sample MGYA00241500_ERZ501992 | MGnify/ENA primary metagenome ERZ501992 (study PRJEB25962, sample SAMEA2043052) | human gut metagenome | biome: human gut; feature: human-associated habitat; material: faeces...
GAAAACTTTTCAACAAATTTTATTTCTATTCCCACAACATTTTTTCACTCAATATAGTGAAATGTTCAAAAACATGCGATAAATAAAGGTTGTGTAGATCATTTACCAGAATTGTACCCGGTAGACAATCACATATTCTTGCTTCTATATACTTATAATTGCTTCGTAATGGCACACTAAAAAGGAGCTGTTGTTCTAACGATTGCTAAAATCATTGGCACACAGCTCCTTTTTTACAACTTCTATTATAAAAACAAATTAATTTATAAAAATATACTAAATTCTATTCTTCTTCTGTAGAAAGTGGAATTCCTCTATGTTCTACAGATGTTGAGAATACTATCTGAGTCTTTGTACTTCCGAATGTCTGAAGCTCTCCAATGAAGTGATCAAGCTCCTCAGTGCTCTTAAACATTACCTCAACAAGCATTGCATAGTCTCCTGTAACACAGTTACATTCAATAACATTGTTACAACTTTTAATATAAGGATAGAAATCCTTCTTCTGTCCCGGATTAACCTCAAGGTTTATAAATGCCTTAATATGATAACCCAATTCTGCCGGGTTAACCTTTGCAGTATAACCTGTAATAATTCCTGCCTGTTCTAATCTTTCAATTCTGGCAGATACTGCCGGTGATGATAAAAAGACCTGGCTCGCAATAGTTTTAAGGGGAATACGAGCGTTCTCATGAAGCAACTTAATAATCTGTTCATCTATATGGTCTAATTCATGTCTCATAAGTAGTACTCCTTTCAATATAATATTTTTCAGCATATTTTAATTTTATAAAGTTTTCACCTTATAAACATAAAGATATTATAGCACAGAGTTAAAAAAATTTACAATAATAAATTATTTATACATTATTTTTGTTTTTTCCAACAAAAAAACATCTTCAAACCCACAACGTCAGTTCAAAGATGCTTTAATTCAAAGATATTTTCATTCCAAAATATTGTAATTCAAAAAATATTACAATTCAAAAAAATTTAACCTCTTTAGGAATTTCCTAAGCTAATTCCTTCTCACTCATTTCAAGTGCGGACGCAATAACTGCATCCATATCATAATACTTATATTCACCAAGTCGGCCACCAAAAATAATATTATCTTCCTTCTGTGCTAACTCTTTATACTGCTCATACAGAGCGCCATTCTTTTCGTCGTTCACAGGATAGTAAGGTTCATCTCCCGGCTTCCATTCAGCACTGTACTCTCTTGAAATAACAGTCTTAGGCAAGTCATTACCTTCTTCATCCTTTCCGAACTCGAACCACTTATGTTCAATAATACGAGTCCAAGGTGTTTCAGAATCAGTATAATTAATTGCTGCATTTCCCTGAAAATTAGGAATATCAAGGATTTCATTTTCAAATCTTACTGAACGGTACTCTAAAGTTCCAAGCTTGTAGTCAAAATATGCATCAATAGCCCCTGTGTAAACTACCTTGGAAGCCATTGCATCATATTCACTCTTGTTATCAAAATAATCAACTCCAAGTTTTACATCAATGCCCTCAAGCATATTTTCAACCATCTTGGTATATCCACCTACCGGAATCCCCTGATAAAGTGCATTAAAATAATTATTATCAAAAGTAAGTCGAACCGGCAATCTCTTAATAATGAAAGAAGGAAGTTTATCGCAAGGTCTTCCCCACTGCTTCATTGTGTAACCCTTAATCAACTTTTCATAAATATCGGTTCCTACCAAAGAAATAGCCTGTTCTTCCAAATTCTTAGGTTCAGTAATTCCAGCCTGTTTCTTCTGCTCCTCAATCTTTGCCTGCGCTTCACTTGGTGTAACAACTCCCCACATCTTGTTGAAAGTATACATATTAAAAGGCAAGCTAAAAAGTTCCCCTTTATAATTTGCTACCGGTGAATTAGTAAATCTGTTAAATTCAGCAAACCGATTAACAAAATTCCAAACTTTCTTATTATTAGTATGGAAAATATGTGCCCCATACTTATGTACATTGATGCCTTCAATCTTCTCCGTGAAAACATTTCCTGCAATATTAGGTCTTTTATCAATAACCAAAACAGACTTTCCCTGAGCCTTGGCCTGATTAGCAAAAACTGCTCCATACAAACCTGCTCCAACTACTAAATAATCGTACATACTACTATTTTGCAATATCCATAATGCCACTCCCAATAATACCTATGAATACCGCCTGCTCCTTTCCCTGCCTAGCCCCAAATGAATCGCATCGTAAGCCAGTCCTTTTCATATTTACTGTAGTTTACTATATAATTCATTTGAAATAGTGTCAAGCCTACTTTCTCAATACAGCCTTAAGTTCTGCCATGGCTCTCTTCCAACCTGTGAAAGGAAGCTTAATAATTCTAAATAAATATCCAAAAGGAACAAGAACCTTATACCTACATATCAATGGATGATACTTCTTAAAACTTTTATAGTCTGGGAAAACTCGTCTAAAAACATATTTAAACTTAGATTTTTTTACATCATCGTCATCTCCAAGCTTATTTGCTACCAAATTATCCACATTTCCATATGTGCCTGCTCCCATAATATAATCAAGCATATTCTTTTCATCTGTTGGAAGACATTCATACCAATCCGCTTTAGCATCAGATTCATTAACAATAAATACATCAAAACATAGCTTTCTAAACTGCTTTTCAAAATCTGCTATATTTAATTTTCCCAATTCTTTTTCAACATAAGAAAAATCTAACTCTTTATTCTTTCTCAAATACAAATACACATCAAGAATTGTTCTAAGTCCCATTCCGCCGCCTGCATAATGCTTATATGTATGTACCATAAAATAAATATAAAAATCTTCCTCTTTGAATACATATTCCAGGCTATTCTCAGACTTCTTTGTTAACTTATCAAATACATTGTCAAAATAATTATTCCAACTTTCGTAATCATCTTTGTCAAAAAGAGCTCTGTGCATTTCAAAATTATATGCCGGTTTCTTTAAATACTCATCATGATTGCTGGTTCCATATCCTTTAATACTGTACCCTCTACCAACCATGAAGTCATAAATGTCCTTCATATATTTTCTGTCAACTAAAATATCATTATCTGACATCTCTCTTAAGGCAGGATTTGGATAGTATTCCCTAATAATCAAACCTTTCAGTAACAAATACCAAATATTCTTTTCTTCAAAGAATGCAATAATCTCCTCGCGCTCAACATCCATTAAAACATTCTTGTAAACAGCCTGATTCTTTTCCATCTGCCATCTTTGATATATCGGGCTCCTCTTGTCAACATCCGTTCTATCCAAAACTTCTGCCATAAGCGCAGTTAAATTATGTTTCTTGCAAATCTGATATGCTCCCGCCAAATTAGAACAAAATGCCTGGTCCATTTCCTCTCCATTAACATAACTTCTAATAGCATTTATAACATTTATATACTCTTCCAATAGCATTTTCTTCTCCTAATAAAATATTTTTTCAAGCATACATTCTTCCTAAATATCTATTCCGCCAATGCTTTCTGCTCACTCATCACCTTGTCATAATAAGCCTTATATCTATAGATAGTTCTTTCGCTCAATTTTTTTTCTTTTGCAATTTCAGCAATTGACATTCCCGATTCATATAAAACAACAAAATCATTATAAATAGACTGCCACTTATCGTTATGTTTCTGACGTCCGCTTACTTTTCTGTTTCTGTAATATTCCAATTCTTCATTCAGCTTCTGGTTCTCCGCCTCTAATTCCTTAATTCTTTCCAACGCCATTTCTAATGTTTCAATCTTTCTCATAGTAATTTTTCCTTTATCCTTAATACTATGATTTTATTATTTATCATCTTTCTTGTCAATATGATTCTGTCATTTAGGCTATTTTATTCAACAAATTCTCCTAAGAATTTTCAATCAAAAAAACTACAGCCCACGTTTCCGCAAGCTGTAGCCTTTTTAGTTAGATATTATTTTATTGTTTATAATTTTCTATTCAGCTTCCGGTTCAAGTAAGGCCTTCTCGTAAGCTTCAAGAACTATCTGCTGGATATTGTTACGGGTACCTGAGTTGATTGGATGAGCAATGTCTCTGTATTCACCATCTGCTGCTTTTCTGCTAGGCATTGCAATGAATAATCCCTTATCTCCTTCAACTACTTTAATGTCATGTACTACAAATTCATCATCAATAGTAATTGACACAACTGCTTTCATCTTTCCTTCTTTTGTCATTTTTCTAACTCTTACATCTGTAATATTCATAATTATGTCCTTCCTCAATTTCCTACTTTGAGGTACAGGTGTACCTGTAATACACCTGCGCTTCCTTTCTATTATATTTGCCTAAGTATTTTTATGTACAACCCTTAGATTACTTCTATAAACTATATCTGAAGTTTCTCTCATTAATAATCTGTACTTCGCTATCTTCGCTTCCTAATTTCTCGTTAGGATTAATAGTGCTGTGGCTTTCAACTATACAATTCTCTATTACTGTGTTGTCTCCAATATAAACATCATTAAGAATAATTGAGTTCTTGATTACACAATTGTTTCCAATGTATGCCTGATGGAATACCACGGATCCGTCCACTTCACCGTTAATGATACAACCACTTGAAATTAAGCTGTTTCTTACTTTTGAACCAGGATTATATTTTGCCGGTGGCAAATCAGCCACTTTTGAATATACGTCCGGATACTGTTTAAAGAAGAAATCCCTTACATCCGGTTTAAGAAAATCCATATTACAACTATAATAGTTGTCTATGTTAGAAATATTCTGCCAATAAGAATCAAGATTATAAGCATATATTCTCTTTGTATCTTTGTTTCTGATAATTATGTCGTTTACAAAATCATAATTATCTTCTGCCATACACTGCTCAATTAACTGGATAAGTAATCTTCTTCTGATTACATAAATTCCTGTTGAAATCTTTGAGCTTGTTGTTTCGCCCGGCTTCTCTACAAAATCAACGATTCTGCCGTTAGAATCTGTTGTTACAACACCGTATGCTAAAGCCTTCTCTGTTGAACCGATATCCTTGCAGACAATTGTAATGTCTGCGCCTGTTTCAACATGTCTTTCTAATACTTTGTTGTAATCAAGCTTGTATACTGCATCTGCTGATGCAATAATTGCATATGGTTCATGGCTCTTCTTTAAAAATGCCATATTCTGTGCAATGGCATCTGCAGTTCCCCTATACCAGAATCCATTGTCTGATGTGATAGATGGTGTAAATACAAACAATCCTCCCTGTTTTCTACCAAAATCCCACCATTTAGATGAACTTAAATGTTCATTTAATGACCACGCATTGTACTGTGTTAAAACTGCTACCTTCTGAATATGTGAATTAGACATATTACTTAATGAAAAATCTATAGCTCTATAGCTTCCTGCTATAGGCATTGCTCCAATTGCTCTCTTCTTTGAGAGTTCGCGCATCTTACTGTTATTTCCACCTGCTAAAATTATTCCTATTGCTCTCATTAAATCTCACCTGCCTTAATAATATAGCCACCTGATGGGAGCTTTCCGTCCGGATAATCTGTAATTTCCGTCTTTCCTGATATTGCTACATTCTTTCCAATCTTTACACCATCCGGTATACTTGAACCTTCTCCAATAACAGCAAGTTCACAATTATAAATCTTCTGACTTAACAAGCTGTCTGCATATTCTCCAATGCCGATTTCGCAGTCCTGTCCAACTTCAACATTCTCTGCAATAATGGCATTGTAAACCTTAGTTCCTTTTCTAATTATGGTGCCATGCATAATAATGGAATCGTGAACCTCCGCTCCTTCTTCTATCACTACATCCGCACTTATTACCGAGTTATAAACACCGCCGTATATATCACAGCCCTCGCCTACAATACTCTTCTCCACCTCTGCACTGTCTGACAGATACTGTGGTGGTAAAGCATCATTCTTAGTATAAATCTTCCAAAATTCTTCATATAAATTAAATTCAGGCACAATATCAATTAATTCCATATTGGCTTCCCAATATGACTTTAATGTTCCTACATCTTTCCAATATCCTGTATATTCATATGCAAAAATTCTTTTTCCTTCTCTGTGAACATATGGAATAATATGCATACCAAAGTCACAATTAGGCTGGTCTTTAAGCTTAATCAATGCTTCTCTAAGAACCGGCCAGCTAAATATGTAGATACCCATTGATGCAAGATTACTCTTTGGATGTTCCGGCTTCTCCTGGAACTCTGTAATCTTGTGATCCTCATCTGTAACTACTACACCAAATCTGCTTGCCTCCTCAATTGGAACAGGCATTGCTGCAATTGTAACATCTGCCTTATTAGCCTTATGATAATCAAGCATAACCTCGTAGTCCATCTTATAAATATGGTCACCTGACAAAATAAGTATATAATCAGGATTATATGAATCCATATAGTCTAAGTTCTGGAAAATGGCATTGGCTGTACCTGTATACCATTCAGTGTTCTTACTTTTTTCGTATGGCGGAAGAACCGTAACGCCTCCAATATTACGATCTAAGTCCCATGAAATACCAATTCCAATATGGGAGTTAAGTCTAAGTGGCTGATACTGTGTTAAAACACCTACTGTATCAATGCCTGAGTTAATGCAGTTACTAAGTGGAAAATCAATAATCTTATACTTTCCTCCAAATGCCACTGCAGGTTTTGCAACTTTTGCTGTTAAAACACCGAGACGGCTTCCCTGTCCTCCTGCTAACAGCATTGCAATCATTTCTTTTTTAATCATGTCCCTCACCTCGCTGCGAATAATTGATAGGTTAATTATAGCACTAACCCCCTTTCAATAAAAGAGTTTCAATGAATTTTATTGTGTATTTTTTCTCTAAATTTCTTGTTTTTTCTACATGTGTTATGCAAAATTACCAATTTCTTTATTACTTTTTCGTGTTTTTTATTATTTCATTAATTTTTTTATTATTTTTTCAAAAGAGTTTTTATTTTCCTGTTTTTTTTTCTTTTTTCAGTCTTTAAAAATAAATCATTTAAGAGTATACTTAATTAATAAGTAGAAAGGCGTTTTCGTCTTTTAATTTTTTTCTTAAGAAAGGATGAAATAAACAACTATGTACGAACTAGATTTTAATACTCCGGCAAAGATCCATTTTACAGGAATTGGCGGAATTAGTATGAGCGGACTTGCAGAGATTATGCTTTCTAAAGGCTTCACTGTTACAGGCTCTGATTCAAGAGAATCTGAAATAACTAAACACCTTGAATCTCTTGGAGCAACTATTTACTATGGCCAGAAGGCTTCTAATGTGGCTGGCTGCCGATACAGAAGTTTTGATATATACTGCTGCAGTTAAGGCTGACAACCCTGAACTTGTAGCTGCTACACAGATGAATATTCCTCTTTTGACAAGAGCTGAGTTTTTAGGTCAGATTATGAAGAATTACCATACTGCCATCGGTGTTTCAGGAACTCATGGCAAGACTACAACAACTTCAATGCTTTCACAGATTATGCTTGAAGCAAATACCGACCCTACTATTTTGGTTGGTGGAATTATGCCGGCAATTAACGGCAACACACGTATTGGTCATTCAGACAATATGATTACTGAAGCTTGTGAATATACTAACAGCTTCTTATCTTTTGCACCTACTATTGGAATTATTCTTAATGTGGCTGCAGACCACCTTGATTTCTTCAAGGACCTTGATGACATTAGACATAGTTTTAGAAGATATGCAGAACTTATTCCTGAAGGCGGTGCACTTGTTATTAATAGCGATATTGATAACCTTGACTATTTTACTGAAGGGCTTAAGTGCAACGTTATTACTGTAGGCTCTGATCCTGAAAAGAGTATGTATAGCGCCGCTAACATTACTTATGATGAGTTTGCAAGAGGTTCTTATGACCTTGTTGTAAACGGTGAAACTAAGACTCATATCGTTTTGAAGGTTACAGGGGAACACAATATTTACAATTCACTTGCATCTATTGCTGCTGCTCATTTTATGGGTATTGACGATAACAGCATTATTGCTGGTTTACAGCAGTACGGTGGAACTGACAGACGTTTCCAGTACAAAGGCAAATTAGGTGATATTACTGTTATTGATGACTACGCTCATCACCCTGATGAAATTAGAGCAACAATTAAGACGGCTAAACATTATCCACACAAGAAGATGTGGGTTGTTTTCCAGCCACATACATATACAAGAACTAAGGCTTTATTACCAGAGTTCTGCAAAGCTTTATCAGAAGCAGACGCTGTTGTTCTTGCAGATATTTACGCAGCAAGAGAGAAAGATACTCTCGGAATCAGCTCAAAAGATGTTATGAAAGGTATCAAAAAACTTGGTACTGAAGCATATTATTTCCCATCTTTTAGCGAAATCGAAAATTTTTTATTAGAAAATTGTTCAACAGGTGATTTGTTGATAACAATGGGTGCCGGAGATGTAGTAAAAATCGGGGAACATTTGCTAGGTAATTAACTTATTAACATGTCCACAAAATTTCGTTGATAACTCTCAATGATTTTTTGTGGATTTTTTGTTTACATAACTTTGTTATTTTGCAACCTGCCAATTCTCTTATTTTATAAGGGTTTCACTGATTTTCGACTTTTTATGCCGACTTTTTATTCACATTATCAACATTATTAACATTGCCCGCAAACCCTTTAAAAATGGGCATTTCACCCAATTTGTGATGTTGATTTTTTAATTCTTTATGCTATACTTCTCCTTGCACCACTTCTCTGGGAGTCTTCAAGTCTCACAGAAGTTTTCGGGGATTTGTGTGCATTTTTGTGAGATAATAATTTTACGAAAAGGATTATGAGACAAAATGTGTAAATTGGTTTTAGATAGAGGGAGCATTGCAGAATTTACTTCTGTATCAAATATTTTTATGGATGAATATATGCCTAGGGCCAACGGAGAGTTTATTAAGATTTATCTTCATTTGTTGCGCCTTGTTAACAGCAATAACGACATTGCTGATGAGCTTACAACTGAAAGAATCGCGGACAAGTTTAATATGTTAGAGTCTGACGTTATTCGTGCTCTTAACTATTGGGCTGAACAGAATCTCATTACTTTGTCTTATAACAGCCAGAATGAGATTTCAGGCATTACTTTAGAGTCTATCCTTCGCAATCGTTATATTGTAAAGGGTATTACAAGCACTGAAACTAACCTTTTGGCATCAGCTTCCGGTCAGAGTGAGTCTATTCCTGTTCCGGAAAGCACAGGACATGTTATTCCTGCCAAGCGCAAATATACACCAGGAGAGATTCTTGATTTTGCAGATAATGATACTTTTAATGACGTTCAGCTTTTGGCACAGACTTATCTTGGAAGACCACTTAGCTCTAATGACATTAACAGTATTTTGTATATGATTGACGGACTTTGTTTTGATGCAGATTTTATTGAATATATTATGGATGCCTGCATCAGGGACGGTTTTAACTCTTTATCTTCTATCGAGAAGAGAGCCGTTGAATACGCAAAAAAAGATATAAATTCAATAGAAGAAGCTAAGGCTGACAAAAAGTTCAGGGAAGGCATTTCTAAAAGCATTTATAAGATTTTCGGACAGGCTCCTACCGTTCCTGTAAGAAAAGAGATTGCTTACATTGCAAAATGGACTGATACATACGGTTTTACCGACGAAATTATTATTGAAGCATGTAACCGCACTATGGCTCACATGCACAGCGGAAATCTTTTCAATTATACTGATGGTATTCTTACAAGGTGGTATACTAACAATGTTAAGGATATGAGCGATATTGAAAAGTTAGACAAACTTCATTCTGAGGAAATGTCAAAAACTTTCCAGAAGAATATTCCTTTTGCAAACGCTAAGTTTTCTAAGACTCCTAAGGCTGCACCTAAGAAGCAGACTTTTGACCAGCGTACATATGACTATAAGGATCTTGAAAGAAAGCTTATTGCCAACAGAGACAGCAAGCTTAAGTCTAACAAGTAATAGATATTGTATATTATTGCAGAAATATTTATTAGGGGTTTTTATTAATCCGAACATTTAATTACAAAAAAGGATTGTTTACCTTTGAAATATAAGGTATCTTTATAGTAAGATTGTTGAAAGCAATTCCTATAATTAAATTTTGGGTTTTGAACACTCTAATTATTGTAGATATTTATTTTAAAAATTTTTAAGGATTTAATATGGCTTTAACCAGAGATCAATTTGACGTTATTGCAAACAGTTACAATGACCGTCAATTAAATAATAAAATTAAATTAAACAGACGTATTGAAGAAGTCTACGAAAAAATTCCTCTTATTAAGGATTTAGACGGGCAGATTGGTGTTCTTGCAGGACGTGCCCTTAGACTTTCTCTTTCAGGCAATTCTTCTGCTAAGGACACACTTCGTGAGGACATTGCCCTTATAAGTGAACAAAAAAAAGCAGCTCTTTTAGCCGGAGGTTATTCCGCCGATTACCTGGATGAGATTTTTACATGCCCTAAATGTAAAGATACAGGTTTTATTGACGGAAAACCTTGTGAATGCCTTAAGGCAGAGGTTGTCAGACTGCTTTATTCCCGTTCTGAGCTTAAGGAGATTCTTGAACGCGAAAACTTTGATACTTTTGAATATGATTTGTATTCTGATGACTACATTGATCCCGATACAGGGATTTCCGCAGCAGAAAATATTGACGCTGTTGTGGACCATTGTCATTATTTTATAAATAACTTTGACAAAACC